>Ga0157357_1001064_pt1 | contig 11606 bp, 10 predicted proteins | sample AttcapACBM1_FD_111485 | JGI IMG/M metagenome (GOLD analysis project Ga0157357, IMG submission 111485) | Fungus gardens microbial communities from leaf cutter ant in Botucatu, State of Sao Paulo, Brazil - Atta capiguara ACBM1 | ecosystem: Host-associated > Fungi > Mycelium > Unclassified ... | reverse complement strand
TTTCCTCCTTCAGAGTCAACCTCTTTTTCAGAAGTTTTTCTCCGGCGGAAACTCCTGGGAGCCTCCTGCTGAACACCGCGTTACGTAAGCCGTTGTGCCGTGTCAGTGGAGGCGCATTATAGGCAAATATTTTAGGCTGACAAGCGCTAATTCAAATAAATCTTTCGAGTGATTACTTTCCAGGCAATACGCTTTAAAAAAAGCCAAAACCACAGATTCCGCGTACAAAAAACGGGCGTAACGCCCGTTTTTAATAAATATGCCTTTACTGGTGGGCAGTAATGACATCGTCTTTTACGTCCATCTCTATCACTTTGCCCGGGACCAGCTCACCAGAAAGAATCTGCTGTGCCAGTGGGTTTTCTATCTGCTGCTGGATAGCGCGTTTCAGTGGACGCGCACCGTAAACCGGGTCATAACCGTTTTCGCCCAACAGTTTGATCGCCGCATCAGAGATATGCAGCTGATAGCCTCGGTCTTCCAGACGTTTGTACAGCCGCTGCAGTTGAATCTGTGCAATAGACGCAATGTGTTTCTCACCCAGCGGATGGAACACCACTACCTCGTCAATACGGTTCACGAACTCTGGACGGAAATGTTGACCCACTACGCCCATCACCAGATTTTTCATCTCGGGATAATTCAGATTGCCGAAACGTTCCTGAATTAAATCTGAGCCCAGGTTAGAGGTCATGATCACGACCGTATTGCGGAAATCAACGGTGCGCCCTTGTCCGTCCGTCAACCGGCCATCATCCAGAACCTGCAGCAAAATATTGAAGACATCGGGATGCGCCTTCTCGATTTCATCCAACAGGATCACAGAATAAGGACGACGGCGAACCGCTTCAGTCAGATAGCCGCCCTCTTCATAGCCGACATAACCCGGAGGTGCGCCCACCAGCCGCGACACAGAATGTTTTTCCATAAATTCTGACATGTCGATACGAACCATCGCATCGTCACTGTCGAACAGGAAGTTAGCCAGTGATTTACACAGTTCCGTTTTACCCACACCTGTTGGGCCCAGGAACAGGAACGACCCGACAGGACGATTAGGATCGGCCAGACCTGCGCGGCTACGGCGAATGGCATTGGAAACCGCTTCAACCGCTTCATCCTGTCCGATGACTCGTGAATGCAGTTCCTGCTCCATACGCAGAAGTTTGTCGCGCTCCCCTTCCATCATCCGGGCGACCGGAATACCGGTCCAGCGCGCCAGAACATCGGCAATCTCAACGTCCGTTACGCGGTTACGCAGCAGCTTCATCGTCTTGCCTTCAGACTGTGTAGCGTAAGCCAGCTGTTTCTCCAGCGCCGGGATCTTGCCGTACTGCAGTTCAGACATCTGTGCCAGATCGCCTGAGCGACGTGCCTGCTCAAGGGTAAGGCGCGCCTGCTCCAGCTCCGCTTTGATATTCTGCGTGCCGGTCAACGAGGCCTTTTCCGCTTTCCACTCTTCTTCCAGCTCGGCATATTCACGCTCTTTCTGGTTGAGCTCGGCTTCCAGCATATCCAGACGTTTGACGCTGGCATCATCAGATTCTTTCTTCAACGCCTGCTGTTCCAGCTTCAGCTGAATAATACGGCGCTCCAGACGATCCAGTGCTTCCGGCTTGGAGTCAATCTGCATACGGATACTGGATGCCGCCTCATCAATCAGGTCAATCGCCTTATCTGGCAACTGGCGATCGGCTATGTAGCGATGAGAAAGCGTTGCTGCCGCGACGATAGCCGGGTCAGTGATCTGCACATGATGGTGCAACTCATAACGCTCTTTCAAACCCCGCAAAATCGCGATGGTATCTTCAACGCTGGGCTCTGCCACAAACACTTTCTGGAAACGGCGCTCCAGCGCTGCGTCTTTCTCGATATACTGGCGATATTCGTCCAGCGTGGTAGCGCCGACACAGTGTAACTCGCCGCGCGCCAGCGCAGGTTTCAGCATATTGCCGGCATCCATTGCACCATCTGCTTTACCCGCGCCCACCATGGTATGCAGCTCATCAATAAACAGAATGACGTTGCCTTCCTGCTTAGACAGGTCGCTGAGCACGCCTTTCAGACGCTCTTCGAATTCACCACGGTATTTAGCCCCTGCCACCAGCGCGCCCATATCCAGTGCCAGCACACGGCGGCCTTTCAGCCCTTCCGGCACTTCACCATTGATAATGCGCTGCGCCAGCCCTTCGACGATGGCGGTTTTACCTACGCCGGGCTCACCAATCAACACGGGGTTGTTTTTAGTACGACGTTGCAGTACCTGGATGGTACGGCGAATCTCTTCATCACGCCCAATCACCGGATCGAGCTTGCCTTTCTCGGCGCGCTCGGTGAGATCGATCGTATATTTCTTTAAAGCCTGACGCTGATCTTCAGCACCCTGATCGTTCACGTTGTCGCCTCCACGAAGTTGTTCAATCGCTTTGGTGAGCTTTTCGTTGGTGACGCCTGCGGATTTCAATATGTCCGCCAGCGAGCCACGTGAATCCAGGGCTGCCAAAACAAATAATTCTGATGAGATAAAGTTGTCGTTGCGCTTCTGTGCCAGCTTATCGCACAGGTTAAGCACTCGGATCAGGTCGGATGATGGCTGCACATCTCCGCCGCTGCCTTCTACCTGCGGCAAACGGTCAATAGCCTGATCAATTTGCGTACGTAACGATGCTACGTCAGTACCGGCTGAGGACAACAGGGGCGCAACGGAACTCCCTTCCTGCTTGAGCAACGCGCTCATCAGGTGCAAGGGTTCAATAAACTGGTTATCCTGTCCTAAAGCCAAAGACTGCGCGTCGGACAGAGCGAGTTGAAATTTATTAGTAAGACGATCCAGACGCATAATTCCTCCCATTACAGGTCAAATGCTACTGGAGATTAAAATGAGGTCATTCCTCAAATATTCAAGGTTAATGACCTGAAACAGGACTAAAAAACGCGCTGTCTGGATCGTCTTACGGGCTAAGACTATAACAGCCAAATTAAAGTTGCCATACGGCCGGTGATGCCATCCCGACGATAGGAGAAGAAATCGTCCTGCTCGCTAAAGGTACAACGTGAATCCGCACTCACTGATTTCACGCCTGCAGCATGGAGCCGCTGACGGGCCAGTAGCCAGATATCCGCGTAGAATTTTTCCCCCGCCGGACGAAAAGCGGCAGCTGCCTCAGGATCGTGATCCATAAACGCGCGACGCACTTCTGCACCGACTTCGAACGCATCAGGACCAATGGCCGGCCCGAGCCAGGCGTGAATATTGCCGGGCGCAGCCTGAAACTGTGCCAGGGTATTTTCCAGTACGCCGCCACACAGCCCGCGCCATCCTGCATGAGCCGCAGCAACTTCACGGCCGTCATCCGAACAAAACAGCACAGGCAGGCAGTCAGCCGTCATGATTGCACATACCACGCCCGTTTCCCGTGTGATACAAGCATCTGCCTGTAGCGGCGCGGCTCCCCCTGCGCTCAGGCAGGCAACGTCGGTTGAATGAACCTGCTCCAGCCACTGCGGCATCGCGGGCAACGCCGCAAGCGCTATAAGCCGCTCACGGTTGGCTGCCACATGATGCAGCTTGTCACCGACATGGCTGCCGAGATTAAGCGAACGCCAGTTCCCCTCGCTCACGCCGCCCTGCCGTAATGTTGAGACGGCACGCACCCGATCGGGTGCCGGCCATTGTGGAATAATCAGGCTCATAGCCAGTCCAGCTGATCCTTGAACATCTCTGTATCCGCTTTCAGCGCATCAATCAGATCAATCATGTCCTGAGGTATTGCGGCATGGAATTCCATCTCAATCCCAGAGATAGGATGGTAAAGCCGGAGCATCGTCGCATGCAGCGCCTGGCGATCAAACCCGCGCAGCGTGGTAATAAAGTCTTCCGATGCGCCTTTTGGCGGACGCGGACGGCCACCGTAAAGCGGGTCGCCCACCAGAGGATGATTAATGTGCGACATATGCACACGGATCTGGTGCGTACGGCCGGTTTCCAGGCGCAGACGCAACCGCGTATGAGCACGGAAATGCTCCATGATGCGATAGTGAGTGACAGCCGGTTTCCCCATGGGATGCACGGACATATGCGTACGTTTAGTCGAGTGACGGCTAATCGGTTCATCGACCGTGCCGCCAGCAGTCATCGTACCGATGGCGACCGCTTCATATTCACGTGTAATTTCACGGCGCTGAAGGGCGTCGACAAGGTGCGTTTGCGCCGGGACGGTTTTCGCCACGACCATCAGCCCGGTTGTATCTTTGTCCAGGCGATGAACGATGCCCGCGCGCGGCACATCGGCAATGGCGGGATAGTGATGCAGCAGCGCATTGAGTACGGTGCCATCAGGATTGCCCGCGCCCGGATGCACCACAAAGTCACGTGGTTTATTGATGACAATGATATCTTCATCTTCGTAGACGATATCAAGCGGGATATTTTGGGGTTCCCAGCGCTGCTCTTCTTCGATCTCAGCATCGATGGTCACGCGCTCGCCGCCGAGCACTTTTTCTTTCGGCTTATCAGTCACAGTGCCGTTGACACTGACGCGCTGGTTAAGGATCCACTCTTTTATGCGGGAACGTGAATAATCAGGGAACAATTCCGCCAAAGTTTGATCTAAACGTTGTCCGAGTTGTGATTCGGATACCGTTGCGGTGAGTTGAACTTGTTGTGCCATATACAGCTTCTTCGTTAACGTTGGGTTTTACGGCGATGCCGTTTAATATAATGTGCTATCGTACCTGGTCATTACCGGGAGCTATACGGACAGCTTCCGCCATAACATTTTGAGGATAATCACTTCGTCATGACGCGTATGAAATATCTGGTGGCTGCAGCCACACTGAGCCTGGCACTTGTTGGTTGTTCCGGCTCAAATGACGCGGTACCGGACAACCCGCCTTCTGAAATCTATGCTACAGCGCAACAAAAGCTGCAGGACGGTAACTTTAAAGCGGCGATTAAGCAACTGGAAGCGCTGGATAATCGTTACCCATTCGGTCCCTATTCGCAGCAGGTTCAGTTGGATTTGATCTACGCGTACTATAAAAATGCCGATCTGCCGATGGCGCAGGCTGCCATCAGCCGCTTTATGCGTTTAAATCCTACGCATCCTAATATCGATTACGTCATCTATATGAAAGGGCTGACGGATATGGCGCTGGATGATTCGGCATTGCAGGGCTTTTTCGGCATCGACCGTTCCGATCGCGATCCTACCCATGCTCGTGATGCATTCCGCGACTTTGCACAGCTGCTGCGCAGCTATCCAAACAGCCAATATGCAGCCGATGCCTATAAACGTCAGGTCTATCTGAAAGACCGTTTGTCAAAATATGAGCTTTCAGTGGCGCAATTCTATACCAAGCGTGGGGCCTATGTCGCGGTTGTTAACCGTGTTGAAGGCATGATGCGCGATTATCCGGACACGCAGGCGACGCACGATGCGTTACCGCTGATGGAAAACGCCTATCGCCAGTTGCAACTGAACGCCGAGGCGGATAAAGTCGCAAAAATTATCGCAGCAAACAACGACTGAGACGTTCGCGCGTTGAGCCACAAAAAAAGCAGCCCTGGAGGCTGCTTTTTTATGCGCATAAAACAGGCAAAATGTTGATTTACCTGTTGAGCTAACTTATCAAGAATGCCTTGATAAGGCGTTAGCTTCAAGGCTTTTCGGCCACATTCTCGCCCTTTCTCACAATTTGCTGTAGTTGACAAAAAGTGACATTTTTTTGTGATCAAAATCACACATCTACAGAGATATCGCGCTATGCTGGATCCATTCAGACGGCAATCACAGAGAGGTAAGCATAATGATCGTGAATATTACCAGTAAGCAAATGGAAATTACTCCAGCCATCCGTGAACACGTCGAAGACCGTCTCGCCAAGTTAGAAAAGTGGCAAACCGACCTGATTAACCCGCATATCGTTCTGTCGAAAGAATCCAAAGAGTTTGTGGCAGACGCCACGATTAATACGCCAAACGGTACACTGGTCGCCAGTGCCAAACATGACGATATGTACACTGCTATCAACGATCTGATAGGAAAACTCGAGCGCCAACTTAATAAAGTGCAGCACAAATCTGAAGCGCGCCGCGCGGCCACCAGCGTTAAAGACTTTACCCCCGCCGCCGAAGAGTAAGTTTTGTCCTCACCTTCCTGACGCGCCTACGGGCGCGTTTTTTGTTGACAGCTTTTCATCTGTGCGGTTACTCTCAGAACAGCTTATTTTTGGAACCTGTCATGAAAACACTGTCGTTTTTCTTCGCTTTCTTTTTTACCTTCCCCTGACTGGGAGGCCATTCGTCGTGTAAAAAGAAAGCGAAGACGAACAACAAAGCCTCCCAACCGGGAGGCTTTTTTATTGGATAGCTTACAGGTGAGCCTTATGACCCCGGACAATCCGCTTCTGGCACTGCGTGATAAAATCAGCGCCGTTGATGAAAAACTACTAACGTTACTCGCTGAACGGCGTTTGCTGGCTGTGGAGGTTGCAAAGGCGAAGCTGGCAACGCACCGCCCTGTCCGCGACGTCGAACGTGAACGCGCACTGATTGAGCACCTCATCGTACTGGGTAAAAAACATCAGTTGGATGCGCACTACATTACCCGCCTGTTTCAGTTAGTGATTGAAGATTCGGTTCTGACTCAGCAGGCCTTGCTGCAAAAAAACCTCAACCATACGCATGCTCATGCGGCCCGCATCGCCTTCTTAGGCCCGAAAGGCTCTTACTCTCATCTGGCTGCCCGTCAGTATGCCGCGCGTCATTTCAGTAACATGGTTGAATGCGGTTGCCTGAAATTTCATGACATTATCAAACAGGTGGAGAATAACGCGGCGGATTACGCCGTCTTACCGATCGAGAATACCAGCTCCGGTTCAATCAACGATGTGTACGACCTGCTGCAACAGACCAACCTCTCTATCGTAGGGGAACTGACGCTTCCGATTGAGCACTGCATGTTGGTCAGTAGCCAGAGCGACCTGGAACAGATTGAAACGGTCTACAGCCATCCGCAGCCTTTTCAGCAGACCAGCCACTTCATTAACCGCTTCCCGCACTGGAAGATTGTCTACACCGAAAGCACCGCCGCTGCCATGGAAAAAGTGGCCGCGCTCAACTCACCTAAGGTCGCGGCGATCGGTAGCGAAGCCGGTGGCGAGCTGTATCAGTTACAGGTGCTGGAGCGTAATCTGGCCAACCAACAGCAGAATCACACACGCTTTATTATCCTGGCCCGTAAGCCCATCGAAGTATCCGATCAGATTTCGGCGAAAACGACGCTGATCATGGCAACCGGCCAGCAGGCGGGTGCACTGGTTGACGCACTGTTGGTCTTGCGCCAGCACAACCTGATTATGAGCAAACTGGAATCCCGGCCTATCAACGGTAACCCGTGGGAAGAGATGTTTTATCTGGATGTGCAGGGCAATCTGCAGTCTGAAAAGATGCAGCAGGCATTAGAAGAGCTGAGGGCAATGACGCGTTCGTTAAAAGTACTTGGCTGTTACCCCAGCGAAAATATCATTCCCGTTGAACCCGACAAGTAATCAGTAAAAAGGCATCCAACTGGATGCCTTTTTAGCTTATGGCCGGCTGTCGTTCGCCGAGCGCAGCAGGCTTCGGCTCTCAACCAAAAAGCGTTTGGCGTGATCGCCAAACCACTCTTCTACCCGGTTGAAGCTGGCAATAAAGGCGTTTTTGTCACCTTGTTCCAGCAGGGCAATGGCTTCACCAAAGCGCTGATAATAACGTTTGATAAGGTTCAGGTTATTTTCAGACGACATAATGATATCCGCATACAGCTGCGGATCCTGTGCAAACAGGCGCCCCACCATTGCCAGCTCAAGCCGGTAAATGGGCGAGGACAAAGCCAGGAGCTGATCAAGATTGACATTCTCTTCAGCCAGGTGAAGGCCATAAGCAAAAGTCGCGAAATGGCGCAGCGCCTGGATAAATGCCATGTTCTGGTCGTGTTCTTCTGCCCCAATGCGATGCAGGCGCGCTCCCCAGACCTGTATCTGCTCCAGAAACCACTGATAGGCTTCCGGCTGCCGCCCATCGCACCAGACCACAACCTGCTTGGCAAGACTGCCGCTGTCCGGCCCGAACATAGGATGCAGACCGAGTACCGGTCCCTGATGCGCCGCCAGCATCGCCTGTAGGGGGCGATTCTTGACGGACGCCAGATCCACCAGAATACAGTCATCCGGCAGCGCAGGGAGTTGTTGAATCACCTGCTCGGTCAGATGGATAGGCACGCTGATGATCACCATACCGGCATCGCTGAACAGCGTTTCCGCCCGATCCCAGTCATCTTTATCCAGCGTTTTTACCTGGTAGCCTGACAGCGTCAGCATTTTATTAAACAGGCGTCCCATCTGGCCATTACCGCCGACGATCACCACCGGACGTAACTCGGGACGCAGGGTTTTAAACCCTTTATCATTTTCGCTGGTATAGGATTCTCGCATGACGCGGCGCAATACGTCTTCAATCAGATCGCCAGGCACGCCCAGCGCTTCTGCCTCTTTGCGACGGGACGCCAGCATAGAAGCTTCCCGCTCCGGAACATAGATTGGCAAACCATGGCGGCTTTTAACTTCGCCGACTTCCGCTACCAGTTCCAGACGTTTTGCCAGTAGATCCAGCAGTGCTTTATCTACCTTATCAATTTGTTCGCGTAATGCCGTTAATTCAGCCACCATTGCCCACTACACCTCGTGTGAAAGACGCGCCGACAGAACCTCGTTTAGCTCATCATGCATTTCGCGCAGTAACGCCTCGGTGACGTTCCAGTTGATGCAGGCATCGGTAACAGAGACGCCGTACTTCATCTCACTGCGCGGCTGCTCGGAAGACTGATTGCCTTCGCTAATGTGGCTTTCCAGCATCAGGCCAATAATCGAACGGTTGCCTTTCTTGATCTGATCGATGGCCGACTGCGCGACGCCAGGCTGACGGCGGTAGTCTTTATCAGAGTTACCGTGGCTGCAATCTATCATTAAGGCCGGGCGGAGTCCCGCTTTAAGCATGGCCGTTTCACATTGTGCCACGTCTTCCGGACTGTAGTTTGGTGCTTTGCCGCCGCGTAAAATAACGTGCCCGTCAGGATTTCCCTGTGTTTGCAACAGGCAAACCTGGCCTGACTGATTGATACCCACAAACCGATGAGGCATTGCCGCCGCGCGCATGGCATTTATCGCCGTCCCCAGGCTGCCGTCGGTACCGTTTTTAAAGCCCACCGGCATTGACAGGCCTGAAGCCATTTCACGGTGGGTTTGTGATTCCGTCGTGCGTGCGCCAATCGCCGACCAGCTAAAAAGATCGCCCAAATATTGCGGGCTGTTTGGATCCAGCGCTTCCGTCGCTAACGGCAAGCCCATATCGACAAGATTCACCAGCAACTCACGGGCAATGTGCAAACCCGCTTCCATATCAAATGAGTTATCCATGTAAGGATCGTTAATTAACCCCTTCCAGCCAACGGTCGTGCGGGGTTTCTCAAAGTAGACGCGCATAACAAGGTACAGTCGATCTTTCACCTGCTCAGAGAGGCTTTGCAGACGACGCGCATAATCCAGAGCCGCTTCTGTATCGTGAATTGAGCATGGGCCACAAACCACTAACAGGCGGGAATCACGGCCTGCAATGATATCCGCAATCGTCTGGCGCGAGGCGGCGATTTGCGCCTGCTGCGCATTGCTCAACGGGAATTTCGTTTTAAGCTCTTCGGGAGTAATCAACACCTGCTCATTGGCGATATGAACATTGTTTAACGCGTCTTTTTGCATCGTCCTGTCCTTTACACTCATTTATGCGGTCACGGGATCCTCATGGAGGAGAGATGAAACTGTATCATAATGAGTACACTCGACAATCCCTTATGTACACTTTATTTACCATCAAAAATAAAACACCTGAAAATATCAATAAAATATATTTAATATCAATGAATTAAAAAATAAAAACACAATCAGTCAGGCTGTCATCGTGTAAACATAAATATACATGGCATCTGTTCCACCACCGAAATCCCCCTGTTAATATTGATACGTTAACTGACAAGGACGAAAACATGACCCAGACCACCGCAGCCATTCGCCTGCGTCCTTTTGATCTAAGCGATATTGAGGCCTTCACCGTAGCCGTTAATGACTCTTTGGATACGTTATTGCCCTGGATGAGTTGGGCGCATCCGGATTATCAGCCGGATGAAGCCGAAAGCTGGATTCGCTTTACACACTTACAACGCGCACTTAAAGAAGCAGAAGAATTTGCCATCGTGGATGCCCAGAACCACCTGTTAGGTGGTGCAGGCTTTCGCTTTGCTAAAAAACCGGGAGAGTTTTGCGCTTTGGGGTACTGGGTTCGCAGTGACGCGCAATGTCAGGGTGTTGCCACGCAAGCGGTAAAGCTGTTACTGGAATTTGGCTTTGCGCGCCCGGATGTACAGACAATAGAACTGCTGGCGGTGGAGAATAACTTCGCCAGCAGACGTGTAGCGGAAAAGAGTGGCGGGCGCTTTATCGATTACCGTTATGGTTTAATTGTTTTAGACAGCGGGCCGGTCAACGCGGCGATCTATCATTTCCAGCGCCCCTCATGAAAAGGCATGAGATCGTACTCAGTGGTCGTAGGCCTCAACATAAGCGACAAGCCAGCTGTTAACGTCTATGGTTTTCCCGGTATTACGCAGAATGATAATGCCGGATTCGATCCGGACCAGTTCGAATGCGCGCATCTCTCTGTGGAAATGACAATAGCCTTTGATAAACATCCCATCGCAGGACTCCACATCCACGCGCCGGTAAGCCACCTTACCCTCGTAGTCAAAATAGCTGAAGCCGATCTCTTTTAGACTCAGCCAGGGCATATCAACCTCGACCAGGGGCACATGCGCCGTCACCGCCGTGGACGTTTTGTTCTTACGTGCCAGTTCCTTTTTGTGTTCGCGGCCTGCCCAAACAAGGATCACGTTAGCCGCCACAAAGATAAGGGCCGGACCATACAACCCCAGCGCAAGAAAAAGGGGAAACAACACGAATCCCATGCTTACCCAGACTGCGCTCAGGCAGCGGCAAAGCCACTTATGCTTGTTGCCTTCCAGTGCATATCGGGCTGAATAGAATGAGGCGAGCGAAAATATAAAGCCGGAAACTAAAAAAACGACGTCTTTCAAAACCTGTCCTTAGGGCAATGAGAATGAATAAGAGAGTAATCGGTTGTGTCCGATGACGAGCAGATTGCGTTACGCAGCATCCCGGCGGTTGGCATGCACAGCATCGCAAAGATACCTGTTCTGTTCCGATAGGTTTTCCTTTATGTGAGACAGCGCTTTGGTCTGGCACACTTTGCCTGCAGATGACGGCAAACATTCGGCGTTGTCATTTTGTAGGCACTGGCATAAAAAAGGGGCTGGCACATTGCCAACCCCTTGTTTGCTATTAACTTTTAGATGTCGCGTTAGCGATACCTTAGTTAAGACGCTCTTTGATACGAGCAGACTTACCAGTACGCTCACGCAGGTAGTACAGTTTGGCTTTACGCACAGCGCCACGACGTTTAACAGCGATGCTGTCAATTACCGGAGAGTGAGTCTGGA
>Ga0157357_1001063_pt1 | contig 11615 bp, 10 predicted proteins | sample AttcapACBM1_FD_111485 | JGI IMG/M metagenome (GOLD analysis project Ga0157357, IMG submission 111485) | Fungus gardens microbial communities from leaf cutter ant in Botucatu, State of Sao Paulo, Brazil - Atta capiguara ACBM1 | ecosystem: Host-associated > Fungi > Mycelium > Unclassified ... | reverse complement strand
TCAATAATAATAAGAATAAATGATACATAATAATTAGTATTGTTAAATTTGAGATTTAATCTTTAGACATAGAAGTATATACAAAATACACTTTATAAGACCAATATACTGTTACTATACTATATAACATTATTAGTTCCAAAATCTTTTATGTTATTTTTTTGTTTCATATACTCATATGATATGTGACTGTAATATGTGTGATTGTCATGCATAACATCACATCACACCCTTTACTTAAGTCTAAAATAAAGAAAAGTGAAATAAAAACTAAAAATAAAAGAAAAGAAAAAATAGAAAAGAAAAAATAAAGAAAAAGAAAATAAATAAAACTAAGTCTATTATTTACAACTCTGACAATAATCTGTTATAATAGATGTCAGGCTAATTTTATAAGATAACTAATTATATTACTATATTGATATGTTTGTATTTTTATTAATACTGATCTCCATATAATGTATGATATATGATTTGAGACAGTTTGACAAGTGCTTTTTAATGCAAGTTTGATTGTGGAAATCTGTTTAGTAGTTTCTGAAATAATAGCTAATAAAACTTGTAGTTAATAATGGTCTGATATCTCAGTGATTTGTTGTCACTTTTGTACATCCCATATATGTGCAAATAGCTCTTATTTGGGCTTTCCAGTCCAACTTGGTTTGTAAGAATCAGTTCAATGATTGTGGAAATATAAGTTAAATGAAGTTTGTAACAAGTACATCTAATATTTGTATAGTTATTGCTAGTTAAAAATATATTGACACCTCTTTACAAACTATCTCAGGTTTACTCACAGTCTCTTAATTGATTTATCTTGTCCAATTAAGAACTTTGTTGACTTCTTGAAGAAATATCTGAGTGTTTTTACCTTTCTTATCAAAAATAACTCTCTCTCTCTAAATCTTTATGAATGTTCAAATAGTTTGCTTTCTATTTCTGTAGATATGTTTTATCTCTCTTAGTTTCTTTTGACTCTACATTTTCAATATGATAGGTCTGTTTATAAACTTAGATATATAATTAGTAGGTATTATAACTTAAGCTTAAGTATTAAGAGCAAAAGTATACTTGTATATTGAGTAACATAAGAGAACACAATAGAATTCCCATAAAGTTGTCAACTTTATTTATCTCTAGTAGTTGGTTTGTGCACATCTACCCTAAAGTTATAACTAAGTTCTTTTAGTAGTTTCTATGATATTCCATTAGATCATATGACAGTATAGTAGCATATATGATTTCTGTGTGACATTTGTGACCATCATATGTCATATCATATCATATCTTCTTAGCTGGGTTTAGAAAAGAGAATAAGAAAACTAAACTATAAAGTAAAAGTAAAAGTGAAATTAAAGAAGAAATAATAAAAGTAAAAAATAACTAAGTCTATTCTGAGGATTTCTGACAGTAGATTGGTTATGAGAAATCTTTATCTAGATTTCTCCTTAATGTCTATTAATTTTAATAGTATCTTTTTTTACCTATAATCTCCTGAGATAAAATTGTAGACTACTTGTTGTGAATAATCCATTATAAACTGGGATCAAGCACCATATAATAAATTGTTGATAAAAAAAGAAGTAAATACAATCCTGTATTCTTATACTTTACCAATTAATTATTCTTTTCTCTCTTATCTAAGTATTTGTCTGAGTTATAATCTAAGCCAAGCTCAGAATCATAATAGTAGTAGTCAAATCTAACAGAACTCCCTGTTGATCTCCCTTGTTAATCTTACCATCTAGTTATTACAACTTAAGAGCAGTTATTACAAAGTTTTTTTAAATGACATCTGGAAAATACTATTGAATTCCTAAGTAAAACATTGAGACTTTAGCAAGAAAGAAGAAGCTAATAATATCATTTGATAATAGCAAATATACAATTCCTATTTCTCATTTTCTCATTTTATTTTTCTTTTATTTTCTCTCTCCCTTTAATTTTAGGTATTATAATTACTACTTTAGGCAAAAGTACTTGTAGGTAGGTTATACAGTCATAGTCACATGATATGATGTCTAGATTACATGACAAATCACATGGTTATAATCACATACCATAAAAGTCAGTAGAATATTCTAGATAGACATAAACCTTAGGATAGACATAAAAGTACTGTGTACAGGCCCTATACTATATATATATGAGTAGTAGAGAAATCTAACAGAACTTCTTGTCAAGTTCTCTTGTAAATCTCACTACTAGTTGTCATAACTTAAGGTAGTTGCTACAACAATATCTTCTACTGGCCTATGTGAAAGGAAGTCATAGTTATGACACATGGGTCATTCAAATACAATCTGCATGTCTCTTATTCCTCTCATTACAACCACACTCCAATGGGAAAATATACACAAAGATTCTTTCCTTGTGAAGAAAATACATGAATACTTGCCTTATATACTAGTGATCCTTGTTACGATCGATGCTTCCTGGAGACAGCATGGAGAAGGGCCAAGGGTATGATGACATGATCAGCTGCGCTGCAAGAAGTCTTAGTCAGCACCTCATGTAGTAGGTGCTACAACCTTGCCTTATCCTTATTGCCTCCTCATGTTATCAACCTCATGTACCACACACTGTTTCACTTCTAACCAGTATATATAGCATAGATACTATCCTGTATCCTTACGCTTTACCACTTCTATAAAATCCCTTAACTTCTCTCAAACCTTTGCCTAAGTGCAACCTGAGCTCTAGCTTAAGGTTGTAACAATCCTAGAAACAAGAGACTACATTCTCAAATAACAGATTCAATGGAGTTGTAGGGGACTCATTATTTGACATCATCAAGTTTTTTGAAGAAAATCATGTTCTGTTTCCAGGACATTAGTTCTTGGAAAGTACATAGTTCTATATTTCTCTATGTTCTTCTTTTTCTCTTTTTCTCTTATCTATTTTCTCTTCTCATTATTTACTGCCACAGCCTGTCTACATAACCCGTGTAATTAATTGTTGATTTTTTAAAAAAGAAGGGAATAGATAGGCATGCAGCAAGAGATCAGTATTACTTAAACCTTAGAAGGAACTTCCGGAGTTTCCCTTTGGGCAACATTTGGCAACATTTGGCCACTATGTAGTCAAATATGCTCAACAGAAGTAACTGACATGCAAATACATCCTATCATCCATTCTACTGTACGTCTACATGTAATCATCCAATGAAAGTCCCGATTTCTCGATCACAGCAGGCTCTGCATCCTCATCCGGTCCACCAGTAGTGATGATAAACTCAAAACCATTTGCTGTCATGGGACTACCACCGAGAGTCCGAGGCCGAGGTCCAGGACACATAAATGGGTTCAAATTCCATGTGAACTCCTTTGTCGCAGTCTTATTGACTCTTTTCTCCTCTTTGTCAGTCAAACCAATTAAAGACCACAACGACGCTCTAGCCCGAGGTAGGTTGCGCAGGGCAGAGAGGCAGAGCTCAATATTGATTTCCTGGTTCTCTGTAACAGCGAAAGGAATGTTGTAGGCACGGGAAGCGAGAAGTGCGAGCACCCATTGATCGTATCCACCGAGGTTGGCATTCAGAGCGATCATAGCGTCCGGTCGATGTGACGGGAGATGAATCGATTGATCGCCCCAGATCGGCCCCGAATCCGAAAGGGAAATCCGTAGTGTGCTCCCTCCAAACGCATCATCAGGAGCAGTATAGGTATATACGAACGGCTGTGAGGCGAGGCAATCCTCATCCCCTTCTGCCTCCATGAGAAGGCGAAAAACACCAGGTCCGAAAAGAACAATGTCAATGTCCGTGTTGGGAATCAACAACGCTAATTCCGCAAATCTAAAAATCATAATCAAGCAGGTGAATTGAAAGGCGGAATGGGAATCACATACAGTGGAAGAATATCGAGTTCTTTCTCGACACCTAGTAAATGGACCACCAGTTTCTGCCGCTGAAAGGGAATCTTGGAAGGAATACGATGTAATCTGTGAAGGAGACGATACACTGAGAGTGGCCAGTGCAGTAGGAGAACAGCTGGTGAATGCATGGGAAGACCACGCCACTTGTAGTAACTTGTCCAGGAATGGTCGAAGTTGGGAGGTGTGGAAGGAGGCGTAGTATCATTAGACTCAAAGTCTAACCACGGAAGTTCATCATCAGGAAGTTTCCAACCACTTCGTTCATCCAGATGATCTTCTTCTAACAGTTGCAACCCCCATATGTAGTCCAGTGTAGCTTCACAGGAACACGGGGCCTCAGTCCACCATCCATATTTCGACCCACAACCAAAAAGACCCCGAGAGTCACGGTAGCGATCGAAGGTAACGGAGCCATCGTCTGAATGGCATGCCCAAGAAAACTGTTTGGCAATGGCCTGCATTACCGGGAGTTTTTTATGGCTTCGCTATTTCATAAAATGCAGTTCATAAATATCCGAGTAGGGATAGATGAATGTGTGACAAACTTTCAACAATTTGCACAAATTCTTGTGGCGAGTGCCTCCGCGACTCCCTTTCGACCAGTGTTCATTGCAACACTAAACACCAGAACATGTCAAAGCCAACTCTTTCGAAAACCAATACACAACATACCACGACATCACAATAAAATACAGTCTTGCATCTTGCGCAAGGGATAAGTTTCTGAAAGAGTGTCAGTAAATGTGCACCGCAAGACTCCTCGGCACACCATACGTTGTTAGGCGACTCGATCCTCCGGCAGTTCATACACACGTGAGTTGAATGTATGGGGTCATCATCGTGATGGAGAATTGCATCCATGTCCTCGAAGTCGGCGGGGTCGAAGAAGACAGCAGGTCTGAAATTGTGGAAGACGGGGGACATGATGATGGAGAATGCAAAAGGGAATTTCATCATTCAAATCATCCCCAAAACTCGAGTGATGTGATGTCATCTAATTTGGCAACTGTGTTACATGTCACACGCTCCTGACATCAGGTGATCTGAATCACGTGTCACGGTAACATTGTGTGGGAAAGCGGGCACAAATCTTTGGGGTATGCTATACGCTTTCATTTTCGTAAATGATCACTGAACTAATGGATGAGTTGGGGTCCTCGTCACATGGTCTCAGTCACATCTGTAAATGTCTATAGAAAAAGAATACGTGCCACTCGAAGAGGCGTATGCAATTATCTTCATTTCTAAGTAAGAAGTGCCATGAAGCCAAACTGGTGCTTCTTAGGGTATTTCGATAGACCCGCAACACTTGGCGGTTGGACATGCAAAGTTTGTTTATAGAGAGATATGTATGGGCTTCACATCCATACTATGCTTTGTTGAAAAGAATGGAGTGACTGCTATCACAGCATTTCAATAGCTGCAACTTGCAGCACACTCATGAGATATAGTATTTGAATGTCCAGTTCAGAATAGATGGTTGATATAAGTAAGCATGATCTAAAGGGTCAATAGATGAAATGATAAGAGAAATTTAATACTGTGTACTAAGTTATCATTCTGTGCAAGTAGAATAGGCTCTGATTAATAAAGATTGCTACCTACTGTTATAAGACAAAAGTGTGGACAGACTTTGGTAAGGTTAGGGTTAGAACAGAAATAGGACAGTAGTATTATTATTAGTCTACAACAAGAAAAGGGCATGTGACCTGGAAGTCATGTGAGATGATGTCATAGGCCTAGAGTGGTCTAGAAGGGTCTATAGGTCTAGAAGTGTCTATGAGGCTAGAAGAGCCTAGACGATGACATCAGGGAGCATGTACATCACATTGCTACCACATGTAGGACACATGAACATTAGGGCAGGATGCACAGTCTTGCACAGTCACTGCGGAGTGAACATGAGGTAGACACATTGTTATAGCATGGACCACCTGTAACTTATATAAATAGGGTAGCAATGCAGCAAGGGCTCCTTGTTGAGTTCTCTTGTAATCCCCACTACTAGATAGTCTACTGAGAGCTTTGCTGAAGACAGCATACTATGAGTGCTGTTCTGGTGAGTGGTTGCTACAACACCTACTGAGTTAGAAATAATTTCCAAGGAATTACCAAATAGTTTAACAATAACCTTAGATAAGACATAGGGTTAAGTCATCTTATAAGAGAAATATCATTCATAATCTTACCTATTTCTAGATATTTTCCCTGGTTTTGCCTGATCATGTCATTTGGTTAGAACTAAAGTAACTATGTCACAAACTTCATTCAACTTGTATCTTTACAACCAGTGGACTGATTCTTGCAAACTAAGTAATAAAAGATGCACAGGTGACAACTAAAGGTCCTAGTAGCCTTAGGAAGTAATCTGACAACTAACAAGTCATGTGTCTTCTAATAACCTGTAAATAATTGTAAATGATTAATATTAAAAGTTATAAGACAACACTTTACCTGTAAATAACTCAAAGTCATAAAACATGTTCATAGGTAGTAGTACATGTGGTCATGTGATGTACTAACTAATTGAGATGCAATCTCAAGATAAAGTCTATGGTAACTATAGTTAGACTGATAAGATTATTTCTAACACCAAGTTGCACTAGTATTATATACTAAGTTTACCTATTCTAAAGACCATCCTCTATAGCAGTGATGTCTTATACAATCCCTAACAAAAGCCTGTCTCCCATAATGGCTATATTTCCTACAACACATTTCTAGTAGTGATGCAATCAATTATGAACTCCTTAAATACTTAGTCTTCTATAATGGAGATACTTCTATTAAACTTGGTCTTTTACAATAGAGTTCTTCTATTGACCTCTTTTAGTATCTCAACACTAAAATCTTCACTTGGGGCTATACTTTGAAACCCCTAAGCATCTCTTATTAATTTTCATTGTATATAAGACTAGTAGTTACACTGTAATTTACTAGTCTGATAATTGAATATTCAAGTGAACTTGATCTCTGATATTTTACAACAACATACTACATCAGTACTCATCTCTTTCAGACTTCAATTCATCTTCTGAAGTTGTAACTATATAGCAGATAGATGGTACAGCACATAAGTTAAAGCCAAGGTTATTCTGGGAAGTTTATATTACTACACTCTTTATACAGGTTTCTATATTCAGTATATCTCTAACAGAGAGCTAATTTTACAAGCTTTCACCTTCTGGTATAAACTATGGCTGATAACTGGGAAGCTCCAAATAAAGACTATTTGTATATATGTGAGATATACAAAAGTGACAACAGATTACTGAGATATCTAACTATTAGTAACTATAAGTTTCATTGGCTATTATCTTATGAATGGCTAAACAGATTTACATGATTAAAATTACATTGGAACTCACTCATTAAACTATCTCTGATAATATATAATATATCACATAGTGACCAGTATTTATAGAGATACAAGCATGTCAATATAGTAATATAATTAGTTACTATTATAAACTTCATTCAACTTGTATCTTTATAACCAGTAGACTGATTTTTACAAACCAAGTTGTACTAGAAAGCCTCAAATAAGAGCTATTCACATATATATGGAATATACAAAAGTGACAACAGATTATATGGAGATTAGTATTCATAGAAATACAAGCATATTAATATAGTAACATAATAAGTTACCTTTTAAATTAGCCTGACATCTGGTATAATAGATGACAGTTGTTATGAACTAAAGCCCTTAAGATTGAACAATAGAACAACTCTTGTATTGAGTAACACAAGAGAACTCAATAGAGATCTCTTTACAAACTAGTCTATCTTTTATACTACTACCAATGGTCCATGCTTGCTACTGTGCACCCTACCCTAAATGACTATGTATAGAACATGAGGCCAACATGTGGTGTCCATGTTGTATTGTTATAAGATGAAAGTATGGACAGACTTTGGTAGAGTTAGGGTTAAGATATAGTAGTAGTATTATTATTAGTCTATAACAAGAGAGAGAGGGGCACATGACTGGGAAGTCACATGACATGATGTCATAAGCCTAGAGTGGTCTAGAGCAGTCTAGAAGGATCAGGAAGAGTCTAGAAATGGAGTGACATCAAGGGACATGGGTTCCTCATGGTGTACATATAGTACATGCATGTATGACAGAGATTAAAGAGTATGACGTCAGGGCACATGGACATGGCATGGTGGTCTTGAGGTAGATGCATGGTGGATGAGTAATGGACATAAGGACAGAGTATGGATATTAGGGTAGGCGTAAAAAAGTCATAGCATGGACTATGAGGACTTTATATAAATAGTAGGTAGAATACTGTTGTAGTTCCCTGTAGAGTTCTCTTGTGAATACACAACTCATGTTCCCCACTAGATATCCCTACTGAGAGATTTACTTGTAGTACTACTATTGGACTTTGTGTTTAGTGGTTACCACAATATGTATGATGTCATTGGTTCTAGATCCTTTTACTTTGTTCCCTGTGTCTTGTGACCTAATCCTAACCCTATGTTCTAAAAATAAAAAAATAAGAAAATAAAATGAAAAGAAAATAAGAAATGGAAAATGAAATAAAGAGAAACTAAGTCCACCATTTGTAAACTTGACATTACCCCCCTCTTAAGGTTTCTCCTCTAGAGAAGCTGTTTTCCATCTCCTCCAGTTCCTCTCTAATTTCTTCAAATATTCCTTCTTGAATTTTCCATTGTCCCATCCATACAACATCCTCACTGTAAACTTTCCTGATAACTTCTCCCTCCTAAAGTCTTGTTCTTCTGCCCTATCCAGCTTTTCCTGTCTTTTTATTTCTGCTTCCATTCTCCCCTCAAAATCTTCTAACACTTCTTTTGCATTTCCTAACTCCTCCTGTTTTACCCAGGAGTTGTGCTCTGCTGTAAATCCCTTCCATCGGACTAAATATTTCTCTATCCCCCTTATTTTCCTTTTGTTTAGTATTTTTTCTACTTCCCACTCCTCAACTCCATCTACTTCTACTGTTTTTTCTTCCTCTTTTTTCTACCCTTTCACCTGTTCCCTATACCATACTATTCTGCTTACATTGACTACTAGATAAATTCTCATTGAACTCAGTAATCGTAGCTTCACCGCATTTGACAAATCTTGTAATCCCCACTACTAGATAGCCTACTGAGAGCTTTGCTGAAGTCAGCATATCACAAGTGCCGTTCTAGTGAGTGGTTGCTACAACAGCATACTTCTTCATCTCTTCTTGTATTTTTCTTAATGCTGCTTCTGCTTCTTCATGTATCTTCTTCATTCTCTCTACAAACTTTGTTGCACTTTCCATTTTTCCCTTCTTCCTTATATCTCCTCCTATCCTCAACTCTCTCCCATAATTTGCCATGAAAGGCAAAACCTTAGTTGCAGTGTGAGTTTTATTGTTCACTGCAAACTTGGCTGACACCAGCCATTCTGGCCAGTCTTTCTGTCTATGCTCCACAAACAACCTTAGGTACTGCTCCAACTCTTGATTTATTTGTTCTGTCTGCCCATTGGTCTGTGGATGGAACACTGTTAACAACTTTGTTTTTATTCTCAACATCCAATTTAGCTCCTTTGTTAATTCCGCCGCAAACTAGGGTCCCCTATCCAATACCGCACTCTTTGGTAATCCATGTAGCTTCCACACATTGTCCCTAAACAACCTTGCCAATCCTTTCACTGATGTTCCTTCTGTTGTTGTCACAAAGTGTGTTATCTTGAACAACCTGTCACATATTATTAGGATCACATCCTTTCCTGCTACTACTGGTAGCTTTGTAATAAAGTCTACTGTTAGGTACATCCATGGCTTTTCTGACACCTCACTTAACTTTAGTTTGCCCACTGGTTCCTCTATTCTATTTTTCATTCTCTAGTATAAATTACATCCTTCCATGTATTTCCTTATATCTCTTGTAACTCCTGGCCACCAATAATTCCTCGTTACTAATTCCACCGTCTTCCATTGCCCTCCATGTCCCACTGCTGGTACATCATGATGTAGCTGGATTACTTCTGTCCTTAGCTCCTCATCTCTGGGTACATACACCTTTCCTTCTTTTAACACCAATTCCCCTTCTATCTTCCATTCATTTCCTCTTAGCTCCTTTACCTTTGTCTTCTTCATCTCTTCTACTACTCTAATTACATTCTTGTCTTTACTCCTAGCTTTTTTTATTTTTTCTAATAATTCTTCCTCTAGTTCCTCTATTACTACTTCCTGTAAACTACAAACCCAATTGTCTTTAATAAATATTTGGTTCTCGTTATCCCTATCTACACCTACTTTCCAGTCCAATCTTCTACTAAGTCCATCTGCTTTTCTCATCCTTGTCCCTAGCATATGTTTTAGAGTAAAGTCAAATCTAGACAAATATAGTGCCCATTGAGCTTGTCTTTGATTCAGCTTTTGCATCTTCATGAAATATTCTAAGTTCTTATGATCTGTCCAGATCTTGAACTTGAACTGTGCTCCTTCCAACAAGTGTCTCCAAGCTTCCAACCCCCTAATAATTGCCAACATTTCTTTATCATGAATTTCATAATTCATCTCCATTTCATTCAATGATTTGGAAAGGAATGCCACTGGTCTCCATAATTTATCCTTACACTCCATTGACAATATTCCCCCAGTTGCATAATCAGATGCATCTACCTCCATCCACATTTTTGACACACTTGGGTGTTGGCCACTCTAGCACTCCTTTTACTTTTCCCTTTTCCATCTTGATCCCCTCCAGTCCTATTACCACTCCCAAAAATTCTACTTCTCTCACCTTCCATCTACACTTCTCTGGTTTTACATATAGATCATTCTCCTCCAATCTTTTAATCACTTCTGCTACCAGCTCCTCATATCCTTCTTCCGTCTCTGTTCCAACTATCACATCATCTATAAATACCGCTACTTTTCCAGTGTTAATTAAATCTCTCAACAATTCATTCATCATAGCTTGAAACATTGCTGGAGAATGTGTCAACCTGAAAAACATCACTGTAGGTTTGAAGGACCCTTCCAGTGTTGTGAACACTGCTTTCTATTTATTCCCCTCCTTAATCCTCACATTATTATAGCCCCACCTCAAGTCCATCTTTGTAAACACTTTTTTTATACTGATATTTTCCAACACATCCAATATTAATGGCAGGGGATAGTTGTTTTTAACAGTCCATTTATTTAAGTATCTATAATCCTGGACCATTCTCTCTTTCCCATTCTTTTTCCCTACAAAGAACACCGGCACTGTCTGCAGTGACCTTGATGGTCAGATATATCCTTTTTTTAACTGCTCCTTAATAAACTCCCTCACCTCCTCTCTCTCTTCTCTCGATAATGGGTACACTTTTCCCTTCTTTGGAACAAACCCCTCCTTTACATCTATTGCATGATCCCACACCTTTCTTGTTGGCATCCTCTCTGACTGTTTCTTCCCAAATACCTTAATTTACTGATGATATTTTTCTGGCACCATTTTTTTGCCTCTGCCTCCGACTTTGCCACTTCTTCCTCTTCATCCCATATCTCCCATTCCTCTGCTACTTTCTTTACCTCTATTGTCTTCCCCTTTTTCTATTTCTTCTTTTTATTCTTCTCCTCTTTCTTTCTTTCCAGCTTCTTCCTTTGCTTCTTCTTTCTTTTGTTTTTCCCATCCCGATTTTCCTTGCACCAGTCTCCACTATTTACCACACTCTTCTGGATACCTTGTCATTTTCACTTCTCCTGTTCTCCAATCAATCTCAGGATTGTGGCAAGCTA
>Ga0157357_1001062_pt1 | contig 11625 bp, 6 predicted proteins | sample AttcapACBM1_FD_111485 | JGI IMG/M metagenome (GOLD analysis project Ga0157357, IMG submission 111485) | Fungus gardens microbial communities from leaf cutter ant in Botucatu, State of Sao Paulo, Brazil - Atta capiguara ACBM1 | ecosystem: Host-associated > Fungi > Mycelium > Unclassified ... | reverse complement strand
CATTAAAGAACTATCAAAACTACTTTGTAATAGGACTATGGATGAATAGTTAATCCATTAGAAGAATAATGATGCAGACAATTTTGTAGCAAGACAGACTACAGATAAGACAGACCAGACCAGATATATATCATTGTGGTAGATACCACAGACAGACAAGACAAACAAACAAAGTCAAGGAATGATAGGTATTAAGATACTAGAAAAGATATTGTGGTGATTACTGAAGAATATATCTCTGATAAAAATAGAATAACTGAACTATCATCATCAGAAGAGATGTTGATAGTACCTATACTAGTAGTATATAATGAGACAACACAGGCAATTATGCTAAAAAGCATGGTTCTAAACCTAGGATGGTTTAATAGTGACAAGATGAAATTTGAAGACTGGTGGAGAAGAATCTAATTATTTCTCAAGAGTAACAAAGTCATAGCAACAGACAACAAGATTACAGTAGTACTAGTTTGACTTAGAGGGAGCATAGCAGGAATTTATGTACAGAAGAAGATCAACTAGATAGAAGAAGAAGAAGATATTCAAGATTGGGACAATTTTGTTAAAGAAGTCAAGACAGCATTCAGCAACAAGAGCAAGGCAGTAGATGCTGAGTGAAAGATTGAAACATTCAAACAGAGAAAGAAGCATATAGCAGACTTTATGATAGAGTTTGAAGCATGAGCCATGAAGGCTAAAACTAATGACATCCACATAATATTTTTGTTAAAAAAGAATATCAGGAATAACATAATCAAGACAATATTGGGATACTCATTCATAGCAGCACCAGAGTCACTCAAAAAGTAGAAGGTGGCAATCATCTCAGTTAGACAAGAATACAAGTCAATAGAAGAAAGACAGAATTACAGGACAAGATTAGGAATTATCTATGGAGAAAGAGGAGCATCCATGCACATTGGGAAGTTTAAAGACAACTATGACAAGAACAAGAAGCCTAGATACTTCAACTACAACATCTATAAACATATAGCAAAGAATTGCCAAAAACCAAAGAAAAGAAGACTAGAAAGTACTACAAGTGTGACAAAGTAGAATACCTTGCAATAGACTACAGGTTAGGACAGAATATAAAGGACAGAAGCATACAAGAGAAATCAAATAAAGAAGACAGCAACAAAGAGGAGAGCTTCATTAAAGGTTTGGAGTAGGCATAGTATAATAAATCTCTATACATAGTAAATTCCTAAATCAATATGTTATTTCACAATAGAAAGATAATGAACTAAATGTGTGCACAAACATGAAGATATCAAATGAAAAGAAACTACAGCTCAAGATACTGGTTGATTTAGAGTATATCTATACTAGAATTAACAAATAACTAGTAAAGGAAAATTAGATTAAAATAGAATCTATAAACAAATCATTTGAGATTTTCAATGCAGATAAAACCAAGAATGGAGAAGTGACAAGATATATGCCACTAGATCTAGAAATTAATAAACATATGAAAAAGATTAACACAGCAGTTATAGACTTAAATGGCATAGACATGTTCTTGAAATACAACTGGTTGGTCAAGCATAATCTAGAAGTCAATTGAGACAAAGAAACAATATATTTTATAAAATGTCCAAGGAAGTGCAGAACATAACACCAGGATATTTCATTCACATCAAGAACCAGGAAACTACAACCAATAGAAGATATAGATAAGAAACATCAGAAAATTGGCAAGAAACCAGGTTCAACAAACTCAGAGGATTTACTCAAGTACATTCAACTATTCATATATTTGTTCAACAAAAAGAAATTCAAGAAATTAACAGAACAAAGAGAATGGGATCACAAAATCAATTTACTGGAAGATGTACCAAAGGAGTTAAATACCAAAGCCTATATAATGATAGTCAAGGAGAATGAAGCACTGAACCAATGGTTGGAAGAACAACTCAAAATGGGACTTATAGTGGAATCAAGTTTAAGATATGTAGCACTATACCTTTATATTCCAAAGAAGAATAGATCTTTACAACTAGTATAGGGCTATAGAAAGTTAAACCAGTACATGATAAATAACAAGATGTCATTATCCTTAATTAGGGAAGTAATTGACAAACTCAAGAATACAAAGTAATTTAACAAGCTAGACCTTATCTGGTGATACAATAATATACAAATCAAAGAAGGCAACAAGTGGAAAGTAGCATTTTAAGTGAACAAGGGACAATTCAAGCTAAAAGTGATGTATTTTAGATTATGCAACTCACCAGAAACATTTCAACAGATGATGAACAGCATATTTAGAGAGCTTTTACATGAAGAAGTACTAGCAAACTATATGGATGACTTTGCTATATCTGCAAAGACTAAGAAGAAACTTGAAGAAAGGACAGTATAATTCCTAAAAGTAGTATAAAAACACAATCTTTATTTCAAATAGTCAAAATGCAATTTTGATGCTGAAGAAATATCCATTTTAGGAGTAGTAGTTGGATGAGGAGAAGTATAGATAGAAAACAATAAAGTCAAAGTAATCAAAAAATGGAAGACTTCCACCAAGATAAAAGAAGTAGAAAGCTTCTTAGGATTTGCAAATTTTTACAGATGCTTTACCAAGAACTTCAGTCATATGGCAAAACCTCTCAATGAACTCAAGAGAAAGAAAGATTGGACATGGGGGGAAGAATACCAAAAGGTATTTGAAGAGTTGAAGATAAAAATTACAAGTCAACTAGTACTTGCTCTACCCAAAAGAGAAAAAAAATTCAAAGTGGAGACAGACATATAAGAACATGCTATTAAAGGAGTTTTATCTTAGAAACAAGAAGGAAAATGGAAACCAATTGTATTTTTATCAAGAACAATGCAGATAGCCAAAAGAAATTATGAGATATATGACAAAGAACTATTAGCTATGCTCTGACAAAATAGAGATAATACTTATTGGACACCACTGAAAAGTTCAAAGTCTGAACAGATCATAAAAATGTCAAATATTTTAGAAAACTATATAAACTTAATGGATAACAAACAAGATGGTACCTTAAGCTGCAAGACTATGATTTTATTTTATAACATATTTTAGGAAAGACAAATACAAGAGCATATATTTTGTTAAGGAAGGATCAAGTGGATACCAAAGACAATAACAAAGATATCAAGATACTCAAAGATGAGCTATAGACAAGAAGACTCAATATAAAAGCAGAAATAGTAATTTTCAAAGGAAACCAATTGGTAGAAGAAACCATACTGTTGGAAGAAATCCAAAAGAACAACATGAGAGAACAAGAAGTACAAAAGGAATTGGAAAAGGAGGATGGTCAAGCATAGGAGGAAAACAGAGTAGTGTACATAGAAGAAAGAATCTATGTTTCAAACAACTGGAAGATTTGAGAGCAAATTATACAAGAAAATCATAAACCAGTAGATGTAGAACATCTAGGACAACAAAGGATGCTTGAGTTAATCAAGAGGAACTACTAGTGGCCAGGAATATAGAATGATATCAAGAAATACATTCAATAATGCCTGAAATACCAGCAAAATAAAGTGTAACATATGAAGAAAGCAGGAGAACTTCATCCATTAGAGACATCTCAGAGACTATGGCAGGAAATTAGCATCAACATTATTGAACCACTACTAAGATCAAATGACAAGGATGCAATAATAGTTATAGTAGATCAATTTACAAATATGATTAGACTTAGGATAGCAACAATAGCAATATCATCAGAGGAAATAGCCAAGATTTATAGAGATGACATATGGAAAATCCATGGAGTTTCAAAGAAAATACTTAGTGACAGAGGACCCCAATTTGCCTCACAATTCATAGAATACTTAAATAAGGTACTGGGAATGAAACAAATGTTATTTATAGCATACACCCTCAAACAGATATTCAAATGGAAAGGATTAATCAAGAAGTTGAAGCATTTTTGTAACATTATATCAATTATCAGCAAGACAACTGGACAGAATGGTTATTAGCAGCAAAATTCTAGATAAACAACAAAGAACACTCAGTCACAGGATATACTCCATTAAAACTTAACTTTGGGAGACATCTATGGAAGGGAGACCTAACAATGAAAATTGAATTACCAAAACTAGAGACTTTCCTTGAAAAACTACAAATAAGTTGGAAAGCAGTAGAGATATCAATAAAAAAGGCAAAAAAAGTTATGAACAAGCGGTTTGACAAGGAAAGATGAAATCTTCAAGGACTAAAGCAAGAGGACAACATATGTTTAAAGGCTAAAAATATCCAATTGAAACAACCTTCAAAGAAGCTGGACCAGGAAAAATATAGACTTTGTGAAATTACAAAGAACATTAGCCAAGGAGCATTTTAACTAAAGTTTAATAAAGACTTGCTAATATGATGCAGGAAACCCCAATTCAAGGGACAACATATAGAAACAACACTACTACTAGACATTATCAATGAGGAAGAAGAATACAAAGTGAAAGAAGTATGGAATTATAAAAAATAAGGATGCAGTATACAATTCTCAGTCTACTGAAAAGGTTATGAAAATGAGCATAACCAATGGATAGCAGAAACAGGGTTACCACATGCTAAAGAGGCAATTCAAAACTATTAGGCAAAACTTTTAAGACAAAACCTATAAAAGAGGAGGGTAAAACTCCAAATTGATATCTTAAAGCAATACAAGCAATTAAGAAACTCAGACATGTTCTACTAGCTTACAACTGAACCCACTTCCCCCAACCCCTACATCACTTGCACTATCAACAATATGGATCTTATTATAATTTTAAACAGAGAAAAGAAGAATTGAATAAAGAAATACTACAAGATAATTTGAGAATTGGAAATAATGGCCAACATCCAATTGTAAGTTCAAAATATAGTCAAGTTGTCTGATGCTGCAAACAATCAATTATCCAACATTGAAACTATTCTACTGCAAAAAAGAGAAACTCATAAAACACAAATAGAAGAAGACATCTATATTATATCAGAAGAACTGAGGAATATTATTCATGGAGATATGGAATGACAAACTCATCACATCCAAGTATTACTAGCTAATGAATTAGATTAATTCAAAGACAAAGGAGAAGAAAGAGTTAATGAATATATAAAAGAAATACAAGAAGCATATCAAGAAACATATCAAGACACTCTACAACCAATGGTTGTTAATAAAGAAAAACAAAAGAAAGGAGTTGTTCAAGATGAAGAAGTGTTTCTATACAAACCATATGCTATATCATTGCAACCTAGTAGACCAACAATCTCAGAACCTATTCTCTTGAAAGAAGAAATTGATAATCTAGAAAAAACATTGAAGACATTACAATCTCCAACAAAAACCATACAATTCTTCTCTTCAGCTCATTATAAAACCATTCAACAAGATAGAGAAAAGAATATTCAATATTAGAAAGAAATCACAGCTAAATTTATCAAACAAAAATACAATTCAGATACAAGTTGTTAAGGATTTCTAATTGAAATATATTTGGAAGGACCACCACATGAACTGTTCTTTATAGCATTTACAAGGAAAAATGGTCATCAGACCCATCAAGAGGTTAGTAGCATTCTATGTAGTTAGAGACTTAGCATTTCTAGATTAAACAAGTTTATGGGGACATGAATGTTAAAATAGGAGTATTTTTATGATTGCTACAATCTCTACTTCATGTTTGCCTCATGGTTGACATGTTTTGAGCACATGATAGGGTTCAATTCATCTTTGACTCATATTCACTGCAATCTACTATGCTTTATTTGATTCTCATGTAGCATCAGTTAGTACCTTATATAGTAGTAGAGATTTCTTCATGTTTTCCTCACTTTCTCTTTATTGTTTTCTCAAGGATGCTTTAATTATTCCTCATAGTCATTAGGTATATTTAGTAATAGATACAGTTCTATAACTTTACTAATTGATCATCATCTTCATTCATTCTTAAGTCTTTGCCTTAGTTGCAATCTAAGCTAAGCTTAGGATTATAACAGTTTTTGACTTAACTCTGAAGTCTTAAGTTATAATAATATTGACCTTATAGATAGCATATAGACTTTAGGATAAGTTAGTTATAGTATGCACACAGACCATGATCTGTAGTATATAAGGTAAACTACTTTGTATTAGGAACTCCATCAAGTTTCTTTGTGTTACTTAATACAAAAGTTAGTCTTTTGTCCAACACTTTGAATATGAGATCATAGTACTGGAGATGAGTTGTATCTTATATAATATTTAGCCAATATACCTAATCTTTTTCCTTAAACTTGAAGCACAAATTCCATATCTCCATCCAGTTACTTTAATGATTATGTACTTGTATAAATAGTAGATGAATACAGCAAGAAATTCTTGTTGGATTTCTCTTGTGAAATCCTATGAAACTTACTACTAGACAACTACCTGGTGTGCTTATAAAGAAGTCACTTACCTTGCTACACAATCTGAACAGATTGATTTCTTGGATGATAACAATCCTTTTGAAAATAAACTGAATGATAGACATTCTACTAGTGAAGTAGTTAGAAAGAATATGGTCCCCTTATAACTGGAGATAGTGCCTAGACTATAAGAAAGCAGTAGGAAAATCCATTCTAAAAACTAAGCTATAGCAAGAAACTAGGTCTATGGATAGAGAGAGGAAGAAGCAAGACTTACTACTGATAGTGAGGCAAACTTGTTAGAAAACCATCCCTCAGCATACTTGCAAGAATCACAAGAATATCTACAGTGTACAAGTACACATTTTATAGACATAGATACATGAATCTACAGAACTTATCATAAGACCATGATAATACTTGATTTGTGGTGGAGATCAATAAGAAAGAGAATAGAGATGTTGAAGAAGAGAAAAGTTTTTGAAATTATCTAGAGATCAATAGACAAAAACATTGTTGGATCAAAGTGGGTATTTGTCATTAAGTAGAGAAATAATAGAACACTGGACTTGAAAAAAGCATATACTATAGCAAAGAGCTATACTCAGGTTCTAGATGAGAACTATGATGAAAAATATGCATTATTTGCAAGACTAGAGTCTGTTTAGCTAATCTGTGCAGTAGTAGTAGCATGAGACCTTTATCTTTGGCAAGTTGACTTTGCATCAGTGTTCTTGAATAGTGAGAATGAGTTTGAGATACATATAGAGCAACTGAAGATTTTGAGAAAGAGAGAGAAGAATATGTCTAAAAGCTTTTTAAAACATTATATAGAACCATACAAGAAGCATTTTAAGATCTTTGTGAAGGTATTAGTGAGAGGACTTTATGCTTCTAGATGATATCTCAGACTCTCTTAAATAAGTGTCCACTAGAAAGATAGTATGGTAGCTATTAATCAAACTGGATTTCAGAAAGATAAAGTCTTTAGAAATAAGCAATACTACTATACTCATGAAAGACTAGCTATGAAGTAAGAGCACTCATGAGCATGATTAGCATAACCACAAACATTCAGATAATAGGATAAAGTAGGAATACTATGGGTCAGAAGCTGATGAAGTATAGAATAGATTTGCAAGTAAAAACAACCAGTAGAAATAACTAAGGAGAAATGGAATTGGTATTTGCAAGCAGAAAACAATCATTGGTTTAATGTTGGGTTACAAATGGAGAGAGGACCATATGCTTATAAGACTTCAAAAACCTTTCTTATAGTTTTGGTCTCTATTCTCTATGTCAATTCCCTATATTTTTAATCTAATATAAGCTATGAGTAGAGAGGAGTAAGAGAGGGGACTTCTATCCAAATTCTCCCATTCAAAAGCAGTTTAATTGCTATTTTATTGAGTAAGCATTGTTAGTACCTACTATTACTTTAGGATAAGTTTTGGAGAGTTCTAGCAGCTTGAGAAAGACTGGCAAGATGAGTATTAGTTATCTTCAATTATAAGATTTGACTTGAAAGATGCCTTCAGAGCATACTACCTAGGATGGATAGTATTATTAGAAGCTTTTAAGAAATTTTGCAATCTATTTACTAGATTTTCCAAGGAAGCTTGTTATACAGTATAAAGTTTACTGTTTAGGAGTGTGTTAGCAAGAGAAAGCATTCATGTGTTCTATTTCTCTTTTATATTATTTTTTTGACTTCTTTCAATTTCTGACACTGATATTTTTTCTCTTTGAATTATTTAGTGTCTAGTTAAGAGCTAGTATTGCATAGTTGTTGTTGCACTCTAGCATAATCTCTTTTCTGCTTGATCCCTGTTAACAGATACTATAAGTCACATGCAAACTCACAGATTTGATCATGAGTAGTTGATAATGAATTTAAAATTACCTCACCCTGGACAAATGTTATTCTTAGTGCTTTGTTAATAAAAAAAGGTAAAGCCATAGCCAAATCAGAATAAGGAACTGGCTATGAAATTAAGAACATCAGAGAGAAAGAACTCATTCTTGGAATGTATATTAGTAGATACAAGAAAACAGGAAGTATAATGTTATTTTAGTATGTCTACAGTGAGCAAATGTTAGGATAATTTAATATGTCTACTTATAGCCCAACATTGACAGCTCTATCACTGGAAATAATTGTCAGAGTTGCAAATATTGGACTTAACATTTTTCTAATATCCTTTTATTTTTATCTTTCTTTCTCTTTTTTCTTTCTTTTACTTTTACTTGTACTTTTACTTCTTACAGACAATGAAGAGACATGTGACTGCAGTCACATGACATATCACCTGAGATAATGTCATAGGCCAATACTTGAGAAGAATGAGACATGTTAATAGTATGTTTACTTCATTTGGTAGGGTTAGGGTTAAGATATAGATAGTAGTATTATTATTAGTCTATGATGAGAGAAGAGAGGGCACATGACTGGGAAGTCACATGATATGATATTATAGGCCTAGAGAAGTCTAGAGTGGTCTGGAAGGACTTAGGGTCTAGAAAGATTGGGAAGAGTCTAGGGTTAGAATGACATCAAGGGACATGGGTTCCTTATGGTGTACACATGGTGTATACATGTATGACAGAGATTAAAGAGTATGATGTCAGGGCACATAAACATGGCATGATGGCCTTAAGGAAAATGTATGGTGGATGAGTAATGGACATGAGGACAGGGCATGGACATTAGGGTAGGATAATGTATAGCCATAGCATGGACCATGGGACTTGATATAAATAGTAGGTAGAATACTGTTGTGGTTCCCTATCAAGTTCTCTTGTGAATACACAACTTGTGTTTCCCACTAGATATTCCTACTGAGAGATTTACTTGTAGTGCTGCTATTGGACATTGTGTCTAGTGGTTGCCATAACAACTATAGAAGCAGACTATATAGTCTTTACACAAGTGATTCAGTATATTACAACTTAAACTCAAGTAGTAGAGTAAAAGAGAAATCTTGTATAGGATTTGCACAAGAGAACTCAATAGAGTTCCTAGTACAATATATTTATCTTTATATATACTAGTAGTTTGTAGTCTATATTACATATATCATGTGATTGTGTAACTGCAATATATATAATATTATGCTAACTCTAACTCTAAGTTTAAAATAAGAAGAAATAAAAAGAAAAACAAAATCTACTATCTTCAACTAACATATATGTCATAATAAGAGAACTTAATAAGAAATTCTGTTTATTTAGTCTACTACTTATACAAATTATACTTGGTCTATATATTATAAACTAAGTTCTACTATAATATGTATAATATAATCTATTTCTAGAATATCATGTCATGTGACTTTTTCTACAGATAATTGGTATAAATAATTAAATTAAAAAAATAAGAACAAGGAAAATAAAATAGAGAATAGAGAATAAAAACTAATTTATAACAAATAGTTGTTGTATAGAATAAGAAAAGAGTAGAATATTTGTTCTGACAAAGAATACAAGTTGTTAGGTAAAAATGAGCTTGAAGTTGTAAGAATTGATTTATTATGATTGAAAACTCAAAATGTTAAGTTAATACAAGAATCTTATATTAGGGCTAACATAAGAGAACTTGTAGAGTTCTAAGTAAAAAGTGTCTATCTTATATATACTGGGATGATGATTAGTACTATACTAAACCTAGCCTACCCTAAAGAGCATGTTTTATCTATAAGATTAATATGTGGTAAACATGTTATATAATATTGTTATTCTGAAATCTTGTGATAGTAACATGTGATGGATATGTGACAGTTTGTGATGTCATGCTAACACCTAATTTTAAATTCAAAATAAGAAAATAAATAGAAAATAAAAATAAAAGTAAAATAAAATAAAAATAAATAAAGTTTACTATCTTTAACTCTAGCATGATTGTGGTATAGCTAATGTTTCTCTCTTTCAGGATAGATATTTTATTATCTAGTAAAAGTATTAGACTTAATACTAATATGATCTAGACAAAAACCAGATAACAAAATTAAATTGTGAGAGAAATATTAGCTATCTTGTTTGTTGGTAGGTTATTCTGTTAGAGTAACTAGAATAGAAACATGGACTTTATGCTTCAAGCTCTAAGATAAACATAAGTTATTTTATTCAAAAAACATAGTATATAACTATAACTGACTTCCAGAAGAGATCTAAAAGAATGGAATAAGGTCACCTAAAAGTGATAACTATCTTAAATACTATAGAGTTTATTCTAATTTAGCAGAACAATACTGATGTAATTAGAGGATGATGGCACCAGCATAGATAAAAACAATAATAGAAATATCTAGAATAGTTGCTTAATAAAGCAAGAAGTTATCTAATAATAATAAAGTTTGAGTATAGATACAGATATAACTGTAAATAACTGAGTTGGATATTGGTGATTAATGTAGATAGAGGTTATACAACAGAGTTTGAGAAATGCAAAAAAAACTGTATTTCTTTACAAGTATCTTGGTAGTAAAAAAGCACTTAAGATTTTTATGATTGGAAATAATATTGATAGAGAAAGCTAGTATAAGAGAACCTACTCTAACTAGTCTTAGGTATATTTTCACATCTATACTTGCTTGTGCATGGATGAGTATTTTGTGTTTTATCTCATAATAACTTGTTACCTAAACTCCTAGTTGTCTTATCTGTTTGAAACTGTTTCTATAATTTCCCCTTAGTTATTTCTTATACTACTATTCCCCTAGCTACAGTTTTGACTACAGAACTTAGTATCTAAGACCAAGTAGATAATCTAATTTTCTAGTCTGAAAATCAAACCTAAGTAACTTCTTTTCCTGAGCTCAAACTTGAGTAAAACTACTTTTTTTTCAGTTTTATATTTAAAATTATAGCCACATAACAGATAGTAGCTCAATACATATGTTGAGACCAAGGTTATTATCTGAAGTTTTATTGCAAGTCTATAGATAAGCATTTTAACTTGATTTCTAATACAGTTACTTTACTTACTCCTACATATAACTACATCTTGTTATGAATCAAAGCTCAAAGAGTTAAGCAATGAAACAACTCTTGTATTGAGTAACACAAGAGAACTCGATAGAGTTCCTAATACAAAGTAGTCTACCTTTTATACTACTACTCATGGTCCATGCTAACTACTGTGCATCCTACTCTAAATGACCATGAGTATGACATGAGGCCAGCATGTGTTGTCTATGCCGTATGACGTCACTTTATTCCAGAACCTTCTACTTCATCTCGTGATCAATCATGTGACTATGCCACCACTT
>Ga0157357_1001061_pt1 | contig 11633 bp, 11 predicted proteins | sample AttcapACBM1_FD_111485 | JGI IMG/M metagenome (GOLD analysis project Ga0157357, IMG submission 111485) | Fungus gardens microbial communities from leaf cutter ant in Botucatu, State of Sao Paulo, Brazil - Atta capiguara ACBM1 | ecosystem: Host-associated > Fungi > Mycelium > Unclassified ... | reverse complement strand
GTATAAGCAATATAAGACAAGTAGTATTACTTGAACTAATTAACACCAGTGTGTTTACTGAGGTTTATATATCTACAAAATATATATTACTGAATGCTATATAAAGAATGACATGTGTAAGCAGCATGTAGGCTATGCTAATACTCATTGTACATCATTATATTAGTCATGCTGTTGACTGCCACTCTTCTTAACTCTGTATAATGCTACATGAATTTTATAGCCAATTCTACAGAGTTCCATGGAGTTCTTGGTTGATTTACTCTGAGCATAAGAATAATCTTCTTGAACATCTGCCCAGAACATTGGGTTCTAGTCTATATTCTGAGTCATTCACCTCCAGTAGTCACTGTGGCTAATTCAATAACTATTGTTCTAAAAGTGCCGGTATCATCACTCTTGTCTGAGACATCAGAAATGATGACAGTGTCATCTAGAAGTGAAGTGAAGCTATTAACACGCTCGTCACGAGTTCGGCTAACAGCTTCCTACTCCCCAATGAGGTGAAAGACATGACCATTCGTAATGGCCATGCTGAATTCTCCTCTTGAGCATTCTCTATGGGAGGACATAGACATATTGAAGGCCTCAGACGATTTATGTTTATGTGAGGGCAGTCTTTCAAATTAACCACGCTTTCGTTTCCTATCATCTGTGCTTCTGGTATTCGTGATGCAGACATCCATCTAGAACTAGTTGCCGACCTCTCACATCTATTCTTGAATGACAGATGCAACTCACTAGAATTGCTTGAGAATGATAAGGGTCTTCAATTCGGCCTAGCTTATGATGCTGACTCTCGGATGCCGAAGTTCTAGGTATGTCTTTCTATTCCCTTCACCAATTGATCGGGTGGTGAACAAGCAGAGTTGAATCTCTAATTGCTCTATGGAATTTTTCCAGCAGAATGGTATTGATTGATCCGAATTGTCACCAAAGAAGGTCACCTGTAACCTCATCTCTAGGTTATCGCAGAAACAAGATATAGATATATGGCCGGGAAGTTCGAATTTCTGTCTACCCCTTCCTAGGCTACCCCCATCATGAGCAATATTTCCACATCCTCTGGACTGCGACTCACTGAACTCACGAGCCCCATCGACGATAAGGGAGAGCCTTATTCGCACAGTATCAACACGTCGCGAACCAATTTTCGCCTCCGTCTCTTCCTATTCTGCCTTATCGAAGCTGCCTTTATCATTTTAGCTGCTATCTGTTTAGCCAAGCCGATACCCCTCAATATCGCCCTCAGATTGAGCGATTCCGAAGTTAAAGGTGGCTTCACAGTCGTCTTCATTGTGTGGCATAGTCTGGCAGTTCTTGCTGGCGGACACATCCTCGCTGATGCTTTCAGTCGAGAGTGGTCTGTGCAACTGGCAAACATTGTTCCAGGGACCACCGACAGAGTGTCTACTGTCACCTCCGGAATGCTGGACCGTATTTCACATATTTTTACAAAACACGCCAGTGGCACATTCAAACTAGCTTTCCTGGCCTCATTGGCCCTTATAGCACTTACCAAACTTGCACCTGGGACGATCAGTGCCGCTACGACACTCATCCCCGTTTCGAATACTGTTGATGTTGCTAGACAGGTCTCCCAAATAATCAACGTCGACCAATTTCTTACCAGCTCAAGTCGTGCCAATCTCATCGTTCGACTCGAAAAGATTGAACTCACCCCGTTCGGATTCAAACTTCCTCCGAATTCATTGTTGTCTTTACCATCCCCCCTTCACGAATCTAATAAAATCTTGGAGTATAATACTGACATCGTCAAATTTCACCACGACTGTCGTTGGGAAGTACCGTCCATTTTCAGCTCCACGTCCATTGTCCCCGACATGAGCCTATTCATTTCAGCTGCAGGGCAAATCTGGAGCACTACGCTCATCGTTGGTGGTCAGGCAAATGCGGGTGAGCCTCAAAATAGGTAACATGGTGGAGCTTACTGACAGTACTTCTTTAATCAGGCTCGAGCATTAGTCCACTCTCTCTTACTAACACTACTGCCATGATGAACACAAGCACCACTGCTTACTTGTTCATTGGGGGAAATTCCACTTATCCCAATAGTCGCATTACCCCTCCAACACCATTCGCAATTAATTTGGGTAATCTACCTGCCCTCTTCGTGGAACAAGGTGTTGGTGTCAGGGCAGCGTCAGATATACAACTTGTTGGCCCTCTTGCTAGCGTTCTTTTATGCGACCTACACCCCAACATATCCGGTGGTCGTGTTCGTCTTGCAGCCGATAAGACCGTTGATGTCATATCTTCTGGACAACCACCTGATGGCAGTTTCCCTTCCAGTGCAGCAAACCTTATCTTCTCGAATGCATTTCAGGATACACTTCTTGAACTCGAGGTATTCGAGGTAACAAACTTGGTCAACAATGTCGCTGCAGATATCTTTATGGCCAATAGTTCTGTTGACTGGAGTCAGGCGCAGAACATAGCGCCTTTGGATATCCCATCTATCAATAAGAATTTGGATGATTTCATGAGCTCCGCAGCGAAAGCTTTCATCGACGGGTACCGCAAGGCTGGGACAAGTACTGACCCTAGCTTTGACGTGATGTCCGTTCCCGGTGTAGAGGAAGAACAGCGACTGGCTTTGATAACCTCCAAAGGGTTTTTCATTGCTATGATTGTAGTGGACGTGATCGCCGTTGTTTTATTGTACACTCTTTGTCGTTACTCGCTGACCCAGAAGACATATCCGTTCGATCTCAACAGCGTCTTCCGAATCCTTTCGGAGGATTCTACGAGACGCACATCCCCGTTCAACCCCGCTGCAGCAAGGGAACGAGCGTAATTGTATATGAAATAGGTGTCCTCGGGTCCATATCTCAAACTTGGGGTGAGAATGCAATCAGAGTACTTTCTCGTCCCGAAATTCTTGATCCATCTTGTATAATAGATAGATAGCTTCATGTCAACTTGTTAGAACTGATATTCTCAGTCTCGTCATAGTTGGTGTGGACTGAGTTTTAGAATTGTGTTTCACTTAGTTAGTGCATCACATGTACTACTCCCTGTGGACGCGTTTTTGACTCTAAGTCATTTACAGTTGTCCACAGTTCACTAGGTGACTCCTGAGTTATCTGAGTAATTCCTAAGGCTACTAGGATTCATCACCTGCACTTCATTTAACACAACTCTCCATGCCTGTTACAATCCAAGGTGCAAGCCAGTGCTGAGGTCGATAATGGCATGGATCACATGAGACGATATCTAGAATAGCTGTAGTGCAACTCGCTCCTTAACCTTAGTCTGGTCACCAATAAATCCCATTCTTCCAAACACTGGACCCAGGGGGTTTCATAACAATGTCAACTCACCTGAATACGAAACAGACTTACCTCTTGATCGAAAGAACCATATTTGAGTGAGCTCCAGTTGTGTGATATGGATTCCACTTTCGCTCAGGAATACTAGAGTATTGTTGTCAATTTGTGAATTGCAGCCGGTAATTTCTTTGGCTTTCGAGGCCGGATGAAGTTCATGTGCAGGCAAGTTCTCACGACGATTGCTTCTCTTCTCGCAAATAAATCAAAGCCTGTTCGCTGAGAGCCAAGTGACAATAACTTCAGCACCCGTACCCTGAGGGGAGCAATCGGGATATCTCCGTGTGAATCTGTCCGTTACAGCTCAAGGTCAATATTTCGGCATAGCTAGACTATTTAAAGGCCTCAAGGTAATTAGAGGGTAGCTGTGGTCATCAAATCAAATATTCTGGAGAATTTATTCTGCCACCTCTCGACGCGGCGGATAGATTGAAGTTCTTCAGAAGTGTTGTAACAATCATATGCACCTTGAGCATGGGAAAGTGTGTGCGAAGGTTATATTCACGACGCCATACGACAACGCGGGAACTGACTATAAAAGAACGAGAGCTTTTGCCCTTTAAATTCCACAGAGGCAGGTAACCAGACCGGTCAACCCAGATATGTTGTTCAAAGCTAGTCTCTTAGTCACTGTCCTCTCTGCACTCGCATATGCAGCACCTCCCATGGAGTCGCGCCAAGCCTGTGCTGATGTAACGGTTATCTTTGCTCGAGGCACAGGTGAAGTTCTACCTATTGGTACAGTCGTTGGGCCACCCTTCGAAATCGCGCTCCAGGGTGCGATAGGTGGAAGGTCATTAGCTTTCATAGGTGTTGAATACGCTGCTTCCATTGCTGGTTTTCTGGAGGGAGGTGACCCTGTAGGCGCACGTATGATGGCTGCTGATGTGACTTCGGCTGCCAACTTGTGCCCTAACACACAGATTGTTATGTCTGGATATAGGTAGGTGTTTGACGTTCGCTGAAAATTCTTTGCATGATCAATAAAAAAACGAATCGTGTACAGTCAAGGAGCCCAACTTGTGCATCTCTCTGCGGGACAAATCCCTTCAACTGTTCAGAACAGGGTCGCTGCTGTTGTTGTGTTCGGTGACCCAGACAACGGACAAGGCTTTCCTGGTGTCTTGAATGGCCGCTCAATCACCTTCTGCAGCACCGATGACCTCATTTGTCAAGGAGCTGATATCATTCTCCCAGCGCATCTCAGCTATGGCGCAGTAAGCCCCTACCAAGGACACACGAGGACGATGACTGACAATATTCTCCAGAATGCAGGCGACGCTGCTACTTTTGTAGCCTCTCACCTCTAAATAGTATTCACCTAACTGGTTACGTCGCATGCATCAGTAAAATACAAATATACCACCAATGAAAAAGGAATATATTTACCTGGAATTCTTTTAACATGATTTTTGAGGATACTTTCAGGGCAAGAATCGTCGGTCTTCCGATGAAACTGACGTGGAGGGTGTCTTATACATCATGGACATGAGAAAATAAGACTTGCTCTTGTCCATAAGTGCAACCCTTGAAATATGACCGAGATGCAAGAGCTCTCTGCAGGCACCTATCAGACCGCACTTTCACGAGTCATCGTCGGAACTTGTGATCAACATACAAGGTACCCGAGGCGCCCTGTCTCACCTGCTCCTGAGTGTCAAGCGAGGTGGAAAAAAGAGCAAAAATCACACCACCTCTCTCTCTTTGTCAGGACTGAGTTTAACAGATGTAAAGCCGTCAGTCAGAAAGTATTCTTCGACGTCACAGAGGATCATACCACCACGGTGATCCAGCGAGACCGATCCTTGGGTTTCTCGAGAAAAGCACTCAGAGACCCCTTCCAGTACATCTCTGCGATTCAAACGGGGAGATCATGAAAGATCACGGTCAAAGCTGAGGTGGATCTGTCCCAGCTCGCTTCTTGGGGGTTATGTGAAACTGGAAGGGTAGTTCATAAACTGCAGATAGAAAAGATCTCAAATGAAATAATAATTCGATGAGATCCACTATGCAACGAAGCTATCCGAAGCACCAACAGAGGTGTGGTATATCAGACGGGCGAATCAATCGGCCTTAGATGACCAGCTTTCCAGGGCTTCGAGACCAAGGATGGACGGAGGATGCACTGTTCAGGACGCGGGTTTCCTTGTTTGAAGCATGCTCCATCAGACATTTTGCCTCAAGGCCCAGAATGCAACCATCAACATGATGAGGCGGTGCACTCAGATCGTTAAGTATCAGAGTTCAGCGTGTTACTCTGCGCAAGGTTGCTGGATCACGAACAGTATCACGAGCTGCATGGATTTGTTTCGTGCGGCAGATAGACAGTGTGACGGTGATGCGTTTATACTAGTTCATGACAGCAGACCACAATGAACCACTGAAAGTGGCCGAAGGACAGTACAGGGGCGAATATAATTGGATCAACTTTGCAAGAGTTGATGAACATTACTGAATCCCGACACTCCATGCCTTTCTGTAAGGCACAGCTATCCACAGCTACCCACGATGACGAGATGCAGCTGTGTGGATTCAGTACGTCTGGTGCAGTATTTGGCACCTATCACGAAATCACCAGGTAAGAACAGCTTGATATCGTATGGACCGCTAAGACGGACCGCTGACTCTTATGCTCAATGATCAGCTGAGCAACTTCTTTCCCTTTAGATGTTCCGGATCGCTGAAACAATGTCAGCTTCCATTGTGTCATATGAATTCATACATGAATTGATACAAGTTCATGTCAGATCCTCGGGCTAGGAGAGTAGGCGAGGCAGAAGATATGAGAGGAAGGGGGAAAGAGTCAGGGATAGGACCCATCAGAAATCACACAACCCGATGTGGGATCAACACTAAGCCGAGCGAAACTACTGCACAAATGTATCAGCGCAGAATTTCCGAGGTCCCGAAACGCCCAGTACACGGATTCAGATGACCTGATTCGAACGGTTGAAAAGGCACGGAACTCATAAGGAATGAATAGAAAAGCTCTTGTTTTTGGAATGTACGTCAGATTGGTAATAAAGTGGGAAGGATAACCAGCCTCCTTCTCATATGACTTCTTATGGACAAATAACAATAGAGCCAAATAAAACCCTCTGATACCTGCAGGCTCAAAATTTACAGGCCCCCGAGGACGTCAATCGACCGATAACTCTCATTTTCTGATCACATCCGGGAATGCCAAAGATGTCGCAACATATACAACACCACCATCCCCAGCAACCACAATATGTTCATTATACTGGACCTCCTGGCGCACAGTTCACTGTAGCTCCCCAGGACACCACCAGACAACCAACATCTCAATTTCAGCAACCGTTACAATTTGAACAGCACCAGGTGCACCAGGCCTCAGGAAATACAAGCGTCACCTCCGTTTCGAGTGCAACAGCACAAAATAATGCTATAGTGGCTACTGGTGACTGGACCAAGGACCTTATCCACCTGGCCAAGACAGCCGAACTCAAGTACGTATCTGCCCCGCTGTACTTTACGACTTGTCTGCCCTGCTCCTGTAGTTACCGGTCAATGTCTTGTTTTTTTTTAATAATTCAAGGCTTCGAACAAGATCATCACCGTTCATGTTTTTTGTATAAGCAGACATTTTGTTTCATCGGATCTGAGAATTAACCCTTGCTTAATCTGCCGCTAGAAAACATGCCTTAACTCTCCAGCTACATACGGCTCACATCTTGTCGGCACATGCAACTCTTGATGCCAAAGGCAAAGCTATACAGGACATCCGCGAGCAGAAGAACAAGTGCGCATTGACCGTGATTTTTTCTCTGCTTTCCGTATCGAATCCCGACGAATTTGTTACCTGTAGGTTGGACAGCGAGCGGACACGACTTTTGAATTCTCTAAGAGAAGTAAGTACGTTTCCTGTGTTCATACACGTATATCTCCTGAGACGAATATCATACAGATTAATGAGGATAGAGACAAGGTAAAATGAACCATCAAAACCACTGATTGAACTCAAGAGACTCCGAATACCAGGTTGATCTCATGGAAGTTACGCTTGAGAAAGAGTTAGTCAAACTACGCATAAATATTTTTGGCGTTCCTAAGTCTTGACAGATGCAATGATCTTCGCTCCAAAATAACCCAACTCACAGATGGAGAGTACACTGCTGCTAAACGGGACGTTGATAAATTACGACAAGAACTCGGACAGCAACCGCTTCCAAGTCTTCAGGATACGCTAGAAGAAAAAACAACACAGTGAGTACCGCCGTTGATTCAACTGAATGCTCGGTGCTTCTGGTTTCTCAAAATCATTTAAATGCGTTCTATCCTCTTCACGTGTGTCCATTGCTTCTCAGATTGAGATGTATGGCGTTGGCCGTAACGGAAAGCATAACGTAAACCCCACTTCATGATGCTCCTTGTACAACTCTGAGTGGGATCAAGTTTTTCCCTTTTTCTGTGCTCCATACTCCCTGTGCTCCATACTCCCTGTGCTAATCTTGTCAAAACCTGTTTACAACAGGTATCTAAACGAGCGGCGACTCAACGGCAATGAGAACCAGACCACAGCTGGCCTCGGAAAGCGACCTGCATTCGAGCATCCTGACGATCAGCCAATCTCGGGCAAACGACCACGAGGTCGGCCAAAAGGGAGCAAAAACAAAGCGAAAACAGCGGAAGTGGCTTGAGTGTTCTTGACTTGACTCCTATCCAACGTGGCTGGGCGATGAACTGGACATGCTAGTACGGAAGAGGGAGATAGGCTGAGGGTGGAGGATCGGATCAGCGACTAAGATGATAATAAGCCAAGTTTGTGCTGGAAAAAGGATAGTTGGGTCGGGATGGAGGAGAGCATGAGCTTGCTGGCAACATCGGGGCCATCTTCCGCACAGCATGGCTCTGGTGAAAGAGCGAAGCAAGAATAGACGTGGACCTTAGCGTCACCTAACCACGACGCATATACATTTATCGGCACTTTTAATTTATTCGGGCCTCATCCGTTGCGCACATATCTTTCTAGGCGATTCCTTTCTTGGATCTGTGCAAACCTAGTAGACCATTGATAGGGGATTGTTATCTACACGAGCACAGCGACGAAGGCAATGGGTAAGACTTGTCTTGAGTTCTATATCTAACTTTTGATTTAGATGAGAAATGTAGGGTTCTCTGAGTCGAATATAAAGGTTGAAAGCACTTGTATTTTTATATTGTAAAATCGAACTACGTGTATAGAAAAGTCAACCTCCCAAGATATGGATGTGTTAGCATTGCATGGATCGATCCTCCAGGTGTCGAGTAAGGGTAAGCTGACAGCGCAAATTGGTTTGCAAGAGGAGTGTGGATAGGCAGACGTCACAGGTGAGCGCCTATGGCCCATTCATTTCCAAAAAGAGACAACGATGTAGTCGGACTCTTCGCGCTCGCTGATCGTCGAAGCCAACGATACTAACTGGATCTGGATCGCAATTTATTACGGCATCACGTCAATTACCAATCACAATCACAACTAGCCAACAGCCATTTCAGGAGCGATGACTCCTTAATAGACGGCGTCGAGATCCACGCGCGACGTGCGTCATCTTGGTATTGGAAGAAAGAAGAGGGCTGCTGGACGGCAGGCGACATGAACACTGGTTATTTCGACTCTGACGAGACGTAGATCCAAGGCTTGAATCTCCAACTACTTATGACACCTGCTTGTCGAATTCTATGCACGCGCATTCCGTGATTAATGCACAGGAATTACAGATCCCTGTCTTTGCCCCCTCGTCTTCGACCTCCGCTTTCAGATCTGGGCTACCATTTTTATGGTTATCATTCGTCAGTGATCTGAAAACTTCACAACTTCGCTGTTCATTTCAGCAAGTACAAGTCAACCACGACCATGTGCTTCAGATTTACTTTCTGCGAATGAGACGCACTGGATCTAGACAAGGTCTTCCGTGTCAGCTACAAACAGCAACCGCTGTGAAGGTCAAGGTCAATCGTTCTTCATGGACATTCAACATTGAACACTTGTAACAACTGAACTGGATCTTTCGAATAGAGCTGGTTTCTGAACCAGCTCCTGTCCCGTCCGAACCGTGGGAATCGGTATGTGGCTGTGATCGGTAGATTGGATTGCTGATCCCACCTCAAGAATTTTTGCGGTCTCTTAACACACAAACGACCCTGAAAGTCTTTTCCCGAACTTGACGTGCGGAATGCCAATTCTAATCACAATGTACCTTTCCGAACCATAGCTGCGGGATGCCCATTCTTATATATTTTTGAGTGTCACGCCAACCAATGCTGCGTTCAGAATATCTCCTTCATTTATGAGTAGCAACCATCTAGTCTCAAAGATACTAGTTACCTCTTACTAGTTACCTCCTCCCCTCTCTCTCTATCCTTGCTATATGGATCTGAATAGTAGAGCACAGAGAGGGACAAAGCTGTCAATGATCTGATCCGCAGGCTTGTTCGGCGTCTGTGGACATGACTTCTGTAACTTGTAATTGACACTGTCCTGAACACTGTAATAAGGAACGGCCAAAACTAGACCTTTGCATGTGTCGAATCTCATCTCGCGGATACTCGATGTCGAGCTTTTCCTTTTGCAAGAAGTTAAAGCTTGACTGACAACTGCTTCCGAAGGACGTTCTTTAACAAAACGTGTTGTTCCAAGGTTCTGGGTTCAGAAAAGTATCAGTGCCTAGCGCCCAGTGAGCCAGTTGGATCTCACGTTGAAAGTACGAGGATCCCTTATCTACTTGTTAACTGTGATCCATCATGAATGAATGAATTAACTCAACTTGAGAAGCTATCTTGTAACGCCGCGCGCCCTAGCCTCTTTGATCCGTTATTTCTTCTTAGACAGGTTCTGATAAACAAGCACCACAACGCTGTGTTGAACGAACAACTTAAAGGCCCACTCAACAAACGCTGAATTGGTTTACATTACAAAAGACATGTGCACTTGCCTCCATATCGTAAAGAGCATCAGACTGAGTCACTGTGAGTTTCAGCGCTAGTTGAATTCAAGCGTGATGTAGTATTTATTAGGTTGCATATCAATTCCAAGCGGACCCACAAAATCAACCAACCAAATGGCCAGAAATTTAATTTACGACCACTTGAGTACCTGACTGAGATACCAATGAGCGAGTGGAACGGACGGTATTAGTACACACAAAAAACATAGCCACAAACATAGCCACACCACCACTGAGCTACTTTGTTAGTTCACCGGGCCCAGATATTACCATAAACGGTAATAGTAAATCGCTGTTTTCGGTTCATAATGTGTATATGTATGCCAAACCGAATTGGCAGCTTGCTTGGAAATTGTTCAAGGCTATAGCTAAAGAAATGAGTCTTGTTCCCTTCAATGAATCACATCTAGGTGACTGGAAATGACCCGTCGAAATACTAAATCGCTGTCCTGACTGAGACCAAGATTTGTACTGAGGAATTGTGAACCTTCATAATTCTTCTAAACTGCAGGAGGGCTGCGCTTTGAGCTCTTCGAGTTGAACGTAATCATGTGTGCGCAGCCACCATCACTCACTATTCACTAATCAAGTGTCGGTTTTCGAGGTGGGTCAAGCACACCATATGGATATAAATTTTTGGGATTCATCCGAAGCGAACAGAGAGAGGCAAAATCAATCATGCCGCCATCATGCCGCCGGCGTCATCAATTCAAATTGATCGCCAGCCACAGCCCCTGTTTGCCGCAAATTTTGGGATCCATCGATAATGCTTTATGAGAATTGAAAGGTGAAAACGTTCAAAGAATGCTACTTGGTCTGAAGTAATGTCAGCTTGTACGAACTAACAGTAGGAATAGCCACAACGACTAATGTGAATTAGATAGACTCTCGAGTGTTGGTTGCTGAGAAGTTCTGGCTACCTAGGTGGATGGAATGACGTGCTATTGATGCAAGTATAGTCGGGATAAGAACTACATGCTTATCATCTAGTTTTAGCACAAGAGTCCCAGCGTGGGATTTCGGACAAGGGGTTTTGGATAACAGTGCTTTAGAGGGTAGTAGAGGTTCCAACGAACGATTTGAACCAGATTGCCGTGATTTCGAAGAAGAAATGAGAACGAGAACGAGAAAAAACTACTTTACGAGGCAAAAGTCAAGGAAAACATGAGGGACGATTGGGTAGATGTAGGTGAGCAAAGGAATAATAGCCCGGTATCTAAGGGCAAAGTACTGGTCAATTATATATACGCAGCTGTCGAGGAGTCAATTTATATTTACCTTGATGACCATTGAGCAGACCGGGTAGTGACAATCACTGACGGTTTGACTGAGACAT
>Ga0157357_1001060_pt1 | contig 11634 bp, 11 predicted proteins | sample AttcapACBM1_FD_111485 | JGI IMG/M metagenome (GOLD analysis project Ga0157357, IMG submission 111485) | Fungus gardens microbial communities from leaf cutter ant in Botucatu, State of Sao Paulo, Brazil - Atta capiguara ACBM1 | ecosystem: Host-associated > Fungi > Mycelium > Unclassified ... | reverse complement strand
GTATGCTTGGACTCTAATATTTTATTTTTATTTTCTTTTATCTATTTTTCTTGATTTGATTTTCCTTTTTCCTTTCTTTGTCTTTTGGATAATAAAGAGGCATATAACCACAGTCATATAAAATTACATTATAAGCCTAGAATCTAGGAGAAGGGACTAGAAGAATGACATCAAGGTACATGTAAGAGTAGAAACTTTAGAGTAGATTGATATTAAGATATGATATATTATTTTGTAGTAAAAACTTTATTAAGCTCTCTTGTATTAACTCTAATACAAGGTTTTTCTTATAGTCCTAACTCTTTAGACCCAAGTTGTAATATATTGAGGTAAATTTGTCTACAACATTTAATTCACAAACAAAAGAGCAGACAGAAAGAACAAACCACAAGCTGAAATAATACTTGAAGATGTATATTGACCACAAGTAAGAAACATAATCAGAAAAGCTAGCAACAGCTGAGTTTTCATTTAACAATAAAGTACACATAGCTTTATTTGTGGTAGAGTATGGACAAGAGCTAAGAATAAATTTTGAAATAAGAGAAAGTATGCTAAGGCAGAAGAATTTGTGAAGGAGATGAAAGCAAGACATGAGGAGGCACAATCAGTATTAAGAAAGTCACAAGAAGAAATATAAAGATATGCAGATAGCAATCAAAAAGAGCCAGAAGAGTGCAAGATAGAAAATAAGGTGCTGTTGAGTACAAAAGATCTAGTATGGCAGATGAAAAGAAGGAGAATAAAGAACAATTTGTGGGGCCCTATAAAATCAAGAAAATCATATCAATAAATGCAATGGAGTTGAAGCTACCTGAATCCATAAAAATTCATCTTGTAAGCATGATGACAATGTACAAAGCAGGTAGAGGAAGAGTATATAGCAGACTCCTTGTCAAGTTCCTTTTGTAAATCCCACCCCAAATGATGCTACAACAATATGACCAACTTGGATTTTCAGCTCCAAATTATTGACCAGTCTCTTTTTTTCCCACTATTCATAAATCCCTTCTCATATAGAATTTTAAGTTAGTTTGTCTCAAGCTGCTGTTACATGATATGAGTGCTTCTAGCATATGGTCAAGATGTAACACAGCTTTATCTGAATCCACAATAAAGCATAAGGAAAGCAAAATTTGGCATGTAGCAATGTCTTCCCTTCCTCCACACAGATAGAAATTAAAACGGAAATCCGTGCGATTGGAACCCACGACCTCCCTTCCTCCCTCCTCCTGGCCCTCCACCAAACGAACTGAATCCTCCGGCACCACCACCACCAAATGAATTAAACCCTCCTCCACCTCCATGAAACTGAGCAAACAACTCTGATAAATCAACGTGACCAAATCCTCTACCTCCCATTCCACTCGTCCCGTCGTTCATACCGTCTTCATCTTCACCCATATCATATCTCGTACGACGTTGTGGATCGGAGAGAACTGCATAAGCTTCAGCTATGAGTTTAAATTTCTCTTCCTCGCCACCCTATATATGAATTTAAATATTTATGTTTTCGCGGTCATCAGAGTACTACCCACTTTATCAGGATGATGTTTCAAACTCTCCCTTCTATATGCCTTCTTAATCTCTGCATCTCCACAGTCTCTAGGTATACCCAGGATCTTATAATAGTCTTTCGTCTTGCTCCTCTTCAATGCTGCTTCTGCCTTTTTCAATTCCGCTTTGAGCCCACGAACATCATTTTCCGTTGCACTGCCTTCGGTTTGAGCTTGTTGCATTGACGATTTAAAATCTGCCACAGAGGCGTCGAAGGCTTCAAGTTGGAAATTGCATCTGGCGCGTGTTCGCAGGCATTTGAATGAATTTGGGCAAAGGAGGAGGGAAGCGTCCGTATCTAAGAGTGCTTCTTTGTGTCTGGATAGCTGATAGGGTGAAAGTGTTTGTGAATGGTTGAGTGGGGCAAAAAGAAGACAAACCTTGAGAAGCGTTGTTGCACGATTGGAGAGTAGAGTTGCACGGATCTGACCACCCTTTCCTTCCTCTTCTGATTCACCAATAACCTAAGTGCGCATATGAGCTAAGAGTCTGAGTTAACAGCAAATCACGAACCTCTAGTGCTTGAGTATACTTGTCTACCGCCTCTTTGAGTTTACTCGACTTGAAGGCTGTGTTGCCTTCTTCCTTCAACTTTTCCACGTCTTTTATACGCTTTCGTAGTTTTTGTGCAGGTTCACAGGAGGGATCGAGCCGGAGAGCATTCTGTGCATGTGTTTTGGCTTGTTCGAGTTTACCTTCTAGGAATTGCAGATGTCCCCGAAGTATCAGGGTATCAGGCGAGTTGGGGTTGATACGGAGAGCATCACTATGGAAATTTGAAAATTAAGGAGAAGAGCAGAGTTATTAAATCAGCACACTTTGCAGCCGTATTGGCACCCTCCCAATTCCCTCTCGCCAACTCGAGCTCTGCCTTCCATATTCTCCACTCCTCAGGAATCTCCCCGCCCTCACCCTCGATCGCTTGAACGCACTTATCCAAAGCAAGTCTCGCAAGCCCCCAGTCCTTCTTCTCTCTCGCAACCCCGAAATTTTTCACGTGCTTCTCAAGAGACTTGACTTTCTCGCGAAGTTGAAGGGCCGGTGTATTAGAAGGTTCAACGGCGAGAATGTCTTTAATCGTAGATGAGGCACCTATCGATGATCCGAGAGCGAACTGACAGCGGGCGAGACGGAGGAGGGTTTTGGAAGAAGGGAAGGACTGAAGTGCGGCTGCGTGTTGGCAGTCTTCGAGTGCCAGTCGGAATCGTTTAAGGCTCATATACGCTGCTGCACGGTTTGTTAGGTAGGCTGGTTCAGTAGGATTAAGTTCTGTAGTTCGTGACATTTTGTTAGCCAAGAGCGATTAACCTAGCCGCGTGCTTACTGATGGCCTCGGTGTAAAGGTCAATGGCCCCGGCATATCGACCAGCTTTGAAGACGGCGTTTCCTCGTTCCTTGACCTCTTCTGCTGCTCTGGCAGGATCTCCCCGGTCTAATGCAGGAGGATCTGTCTGAGGAGATATCGACGGGCTCTCAATGGTAGTGGATCCTGCAGGCGACGAGCTAGGGGTCATGGCCGACATAGGACTCGACTCGGGTGGTCTTAAAAAGAGAACCAACAAGTTGGTTGAAAATGAGGGAACACCATGCATAAACACCGTGTGGAACAACTGGGAGGGACATACCTATCGACGATGGCGCCATTGGCTGTGTCTGGTGTGTCTGGTGTAGGCTTAAGTGCCGGATCATTAACGACAGCAGTAGTCCTGGGTTTCTGCCTGGCCTTTTTTTTGGTGGCCATGGGGGAGGGAAATAAAGGTGGAGTATCGAGCGAGCGCTTCGTTTTTAATCAAGTAAATTTTGCGTCCGAAAATTTTCAGGATATGTTGAAGGAAACTCTGAAGAAGAACCTGACAGAGCAAAATAATTAGGTAGATTGTCATTTTTAATTACTAATTACGGTTAGCTAGCTCAACTCTCGCAACAGTTAGGATTTATTCTCGTGGATAAACTGGCGTCTTGCTCCCTTCACTTATGTTATTTTATCCTTGCTATTTATGTGCAGCTGAGTACTGCGTGGCATTTCTTCGTCCATCTCTGACCTCTTTGTCGAGGCGTCGTGCAACAACTTTATCATGCACCGACTCTTCAGCAGCAACCAAAAATCCAGATGCTCAATCATACCCCTTTCCAAAGACTCCTAGGCCTACCCCTCATGAGATTTTCCACCTGCCGATAGGTGCATCTTCAGCCGATGTAAAATCTCGATGTCAGCTTGTCTTCAGTCATATTTGATCTGTGAACTTGACATTGTCTAGATTATGAACTTGTATGGCAGCACCATCCCGATTCACCTCGCGCACGCACACACATATCATGTTTTCATGAGCGAAACACTCGTTTCCAAGCCATTCTCTCTGCCTATAACATTCTCCAGAGTCCTCCTCAAGCGACCAGAGGCTACTATAGCACTAGTCCAGGCTTTGATCCATATATGGCCGAAATTCACCGCAGACGTCGTACCTCACAGAATGCAGAGCACCTGAAACAACGGAGACAAACTATGAAAGATGAGCAGCGGCATTGCGAACGAGAAGAATCAACAGGTGGACCTGGGCAGCGAGTGATGGTTGGCTTGGGAGCTATCGTATTGTTAGGAGGGCTATATCCCAGCTTCTTCCTTTTTCCATTTCGTCTTGAAAGAACACATCGAGATGCAACGGCCAATCTAACCAAGGCGAGGAATGATGCTCAGGAAGTTGGACACCTGAGACGAGAGGAGATCAGAAAACGAGTACAGGATATGAAGGCTCCAGTTATGGATGCAGAAGAGCCGGATGTCAAGGTCTAAGTTATTTCATACTTTATATTACTGTACAGGAGTTTTGATGTTCCTCCAATTCACCCAATGGTCGCAAAAGAATCCAGGGTCATCTGGTGAATGAACTCTGGTACCTTATCCATCACTGTCTGTGCCCTGTACGAATGCTTTCGTAAATGTCCAAGTCATACAACTTCAAACACTCACAAGGGCTGATGCTCCCTATAGAATAAGAAATAAAGCTCCACCATAATAATTACGTTGATCTCCTGCATTAGCAATATTTGGTGTGACTCAGCAATTGATACTTCTTTGATCGATACGGGTCGGCGGGGTTGCCAAATTGGGGAAGGTGCTGAGGGTGAGTGAAGCAGAATAGCCGGATACCTGGCGAGTGACTACTGTTGTAATAATATGACATGTCGGTGTATCTGGATTTAAAGTTTGAGAGTTGAAACGCAGTGAAGGCTGGGTTGTGATGATTCAACCATATCCTAATCAACTTGTAGAATGTTGCTTTCACATTGTGCCAAGATGACTCTGTTCGTTGTGATAACCGATAATCACTCCCGCATCGGGTGATTACACGGGTGATGATTTGAATCACACACCAAGGGTAGGCTTGTTCATCTGTCAAGTGAACCGTCGTGTGAAAGGTAGGATGTGATAGTGATCGTACGCTTCTGGAAACGCCCTTCTACAATCACGCGATTATCTGATTCGTTCGGAGCTTGTACCATAGCCTAATTATCCGCCCGATTCAAATCACTACAGGTATTAGGATTTTGGTGAGACTAGGCACAATCATGGCTCACGCTGGAGACTAGTTTTCTGATCGTTTAACGATGTTATTCATGATCTACATAGCGGAGAGTCAATCTTACTTCACCCATTCCGTCAATCCAGTAATCTCGTCATCTCACTATAGAATAATGATGTTAATTCATCCCCAATCAGCGATCCAACGATTTCCAGGTAAGATCTTGTGAAAATTAACTCTGATGTTATCACTGTCAGTCGCACCCTTGGGAAATCACACCCGAACTCTATCACTGTTGACCTTCACTGGACCCTCAATGCGCGCCCCTCCTCCCGACAATTTTCACAGTGCCCTTCCGAGTGAAGGGCTCAGCGAACACCAACATACGACATACTCACCTGTATATAAATCATCAATGAATTTGGGCCTCAGTCACCAGGAGTCTCTCGTCCAGAAGTCTCGTCCTTCGGCGGATAAACCAGCACAGTATACAGCTCAATTCACAAAGTCTAATACTCTATATTCTAAATACGATCGAACATGTCTCGCTATCACAATGCCATCCACAGTCCAATCTTTCCATCCCAGATCTCCTCATACTCTTCCCTGTCGGGTGCCCTGGTCTCACCCCCTTCGCAATTTAACTCTCCTCGCCGCCATCGCGTTCCGCAGAATATCTGCCAAACATCTCAAGGACCTGTGTGTGGTCCTATTAGCTTTGATTATATTGGGCAGGTTGGCCAAGGAGTTTCTCTTGCCGATTTCAGTACTCGATCGCAAAATGCGATCAGCCAATTGGTGGCTGGAGCAAATGACCAAGTTTTGGCAGGGACAGGAATCAAGAAGATTCATTTGCGGATCATGGTATGTCCTAAAATTATATCCCGATGCTGATGCTGACCTGCTATATATATAGTGGGCTGGTTATGAACATCTCAATTTTGTGCAAAGTATGCCGGCGAGCACTGCTATTTCACGGGGACAGCTTGGAGCTAGCATTGCTTTGCAATTTTGGTCTTTTATTACAGTCAGTATCTATATTCATCTTTGTTGTCCGGCTCGTTGTTGACTCGACTAAAGCAAGCATCAAAGTCTTCAACGACGAATCCTAAGTGGCAGATCAGCGAGAAGACCATTCCATTTGAGAGGATATTTCTCATCGCTCTGTACAGCTTAGGCGATGGAATCTGGCAGACAGATGTTGCTGTTGACTTCTAGCATGTCCCGTGTCGATTCTCTTGTATAAATTATTACCCCCCAAGTTATTACCCTTCTTCACTGTTTTCCTCTTTCGATAGAACACATCAAATGCATTATTTGTGTGTATATCTGTAACTTTCATGTAAACCTATGTTCATACTCTTCTTTGCACTTTACACTTGGATCTAGTCGGAAGATATTAGATGTTAGAAAGCAACAAATGGTCATTGGTAACAGTGGAAAGATAGAGAGAAGACATGAAAGCAGAGGAGAGGAGAAGAGACTAGAGAGACTAGAGAGAAGGAGATATTTAATTGTACTAAGCATTTTGGCTATACCTTGTCCCAGAATCTCCTTTCCATCCCCTACCGCACCTAAAGTCAAGGGGACCACTGCATACTAAGAAACAATGCAGTATAAGAGCTATTCTCATGGGTTCTCTAAAAGATGGGTTCTCTTGTATTTATAGTAATAGTTACAATGTTCTACCTGTCATAGATCTGCTCTGAAGTTATTTGTCTTCCACAACAAATGAGCCTCATATCAGTCCAAGGTAAAACTCTTTTTTGTGGTCTACTCCACTGCAGATCACATCTCCATGTTTTATCATCTAATGACTTATTTCCTGGACTCCCAGTTGTTGTGGCAACCACTAACCAAGACAGTCAATAATGCACTAAGTAATCTTATAAGGTGAGAATCTCATGGGAATCACAAGAGAACTTGACAAGGAGTCCCCAATATATTCCTACACTGTATATACTACTATTACAAGTTCTACCCTAAACTACATATGTTCTCCATGAATCCACTATACCATTACCATAAGGCAAACATGCTGCAGCTGGCATGATATGGTTGAACCCATATATTTTATTTTTATTTTTATTTTATCTATTTTCTTTGATTTAATATATATTTTTCTTTTACTTTCCATTTCTTTTATTTCTTAGACAATGAAGAGGCACATGACTGTGGTCACATGATGCATCACATGACATGATATCATAGGTCTAAAACATGGTAGAAGAAACTAGAAGGATAATGTCAAGATGTATATCTATGGCATGTTTATCTCATGGCTGATATATAGACATTAGAATAGAGTTGTTATTGTTAGCATGGACCATGTATTAGTATTATATATAGTGTAGGAATACATTAGGGACTTCTTGTTGACTTCTCTTGTAATCCCCATGAGATTCTCATCTTATAAGATTACTTAGTATGCTATTGACCATCTTTGTTGTGGCAACCACTAGTCAAAAGACCGATAGAACTACTAAGGTAAACTTATAAGCAAAGTATCTTATGGTGATCATAAGAGAACTCAACAAGGAGTCCTCAATGTATTCCTATACTATCTATACTATACATGGTTGGTCTATGCTAGCAATAAATAAACCTTCCCTAAAGTTCACATGTTGTCCATGAGCCCACTACTGTCAGAACTAAAGATAGTAAACTCTATTTTTTTGTTCTCTTGTACTTTTACTTTTACTTTTACTTTGTCTTTTATTTTGGAGTTATGGTTAGTGTGATATCAAAGGTCACTGTCACATCACATGAGTCAGGTATCACACAAATCACATGACACATAGAACACTGTAGAAAGATCTAGGAGGGATGATATCATACAGCATGTACAACACATGTTGGTTTTAAGAAAAGCATATGATCATTTAGGGTAGGCTTAGACTATTAGGTTTTAATATATAAGGTAGACAATCCTATATAGAGTTTTCTATTGAGTTCTCTTGTGTTAACCCTAATACAAGATTTCATTCATTGATTCATTCTAAGGTCTTTAAGTTGTAATAACCACACTATTACTACAAAGCAAACATGTCTTCTAATATTATTTGTTCTAGCTCCTTCAACCACATTCTAAAGAAAAAGAAATCAAATCAAGAAAAATTAAAATAAAATATAATCACACCAGTTATCATTCTTCCTTGAATTCATTTCTATATATCCTCTCTCCTGTTATTATTCTAGCCATAGTTCTGGCTACATATTAGATATAATTCACATCTTGGTAATTAAGATTTATAGAAGATATATAAAAGAGTGGATAACATGTTAGAACTTATATAAAATATAGATATCAAACAATCTTTGGTTTTGGCTTATATACTATATCTCTACACATCATACCAGTTACATAGTTCAGGGAGAGCTCCTAAGTACTGGAATGAGAGTGGACTTAAGAGAAGTAAGATATATCACCACCAACACTGAAACTTAGTGCTAGTTTTAATTTTTAAAATAAAGACTTTACAGTGTTGGAGAAAATAAATATATAGCAGCATGATGCAGTGTAGATAACTGACAACTACTTACTAATAGAGTAAGATTATTAGTAGAAAGAGTAAGATATCAGAAATATTTTTCTAATCCTTTATGATTTCTCTTTTCTTTTATAGTTTAGTTTTCTTATTTTATTTTTTGGACTTAGCTAAGGAATGTGATAGTCGCAAATATCACAAAGCATAATAGAAGTATGATATATAGTTATATAACTTGGTAGAACATTATGAAAACTACTAGAAGAACTTAGTCATAGTTTTAGGATATGTTAGAGGTGCATAGGCCAACTCTTAGAGATATATAAAGTAGACTACTCTATAGTAAGAACTCTATTGAGTTCTCTTGTATTACTCAATATATGAGTATATCTTTTATCTTAATACTTAGGTCTAAGTCATAACATAGATATATATTGTCTATGTATAAGTAGTGTAAAGAAACCTGCTCTTATACCTTTAACATTACTACTGAAGCCTGTAAGGTTCAAAACTGCAGGCCAAATACCACTGACCAAGCTTGTAGTACCTACTTTTCTAACTCAAGGCCAAATACTGCTATCAAAGCCTGCAGTACTCATTCTCTCAACCCTACTACTTCCTACTACTGTTCTCTAAGCTTGATCTCTCATTCATTGTTAATATTAACTTCTTTTTCTCTTCTAGGTTAACATTCTAAATACTTTTATCAGAAATATTTTTAATCATGTTGTTTTTATCATTTCTCCTTAAGTAAGCTAATTTGGGAGTTTAGAATGTAGACATTAGCTATATAGGATATTTGTTATCTTTGGGAACCTTACTCTGTTCTCTTAAAGTCTACATAAACACCACAGACTTTGTTAGTTGTTCTAACTAGTATGTAGGCTTTACTAATACAAATATATAAATAGATGTCAAGATATTATCAAGAAAATATAGAGAATAGGTGATTGTTAGGGCAAAATGTTATAACTCAAAACCCTTAGAGTTGGATTATGAGGTAATCTTGTATTGGGTAATACAAGAGAACTCAATAGAGAGCCCTTTTACAAAGTAGTCTACCTTATATACTTTTACAGATGGTCCATGCTAGCTACTGTGCACCCTACTCTAAATGATCATGTGTAAAGCATGAGGCCAACATGTGGTGTTCATATTGTATGATGTCATTTTGTTCTAGAACCTTCTACTTCCTTCTCTTCAGTTCTGTGATTAATGTTGTGACTATACCATCAAATGTGACTAATGTGACTGATCACTTCTAACTCTAACTCCAGAGTTCTAAAAATAGAAAAATGAAAAATAAATCAAAAATAAAATAAAAATGAGAAAGAAAATTAAAAAAACAAAGTTCTCTTTCTGTGATCTTGATACAAAACTCACTTTGAGTAGCTTTTCATAATCAGTTACATAGAAAGAGAGTTAGATTAAATATGGAAACTTGTCCAGAAAACAAATGTGGAAATCTACAAGATTAGATAAGTATCCAGGTTGTGAATCAAGCTCAGAAGCTTATCTGTGGATGGATGATATGATCTTGAATAATGACCTTAGCTTCAATTTATATATTGTACTCACTGTCTGTCACATAGTTATAATTTTGAATAATTAGAAAGAAGTGAGAAAAAGGTTTTTAGTTAAGGAGTAAGAGATGGTTCTTAGTTGAATCTTAGTTAGGTCTTAGTTGATTTCTAGACTAAAGACTACAGAGTATCTACTTGGTTTTATATACTGAGTCTATAGTTAGAACTGTGGTTAGAGAATAGTAGTACAGTAGATAACTAAGGAGATATTATATTGATATTTTCTAAGATATAAGATGACTGGAAGCCTAGATGATGAGTTGCTAGGAGATAAAACACAAGAGACTGATCTGTGCACAAATAAGCACAGATATGGAAGTACACCTAGATATAGTTAGAGTTTTAGCTAAAAGTTAGGAAGTAGAAGTCTCAGAAGTTAGTTTATGACAATAGATGACATTTGAGTAACTTATTGCAAGTGCTGTGCATCATCACTTAGTTATACTGTGTTGATTGCAGTATAAGAATGAATAAGTGTAATATTTATTCAACATACAGTACAACTATCCAACTTATATACTAAGTATTCTATCTAAGATAATAGCTATGGAATAAAGACCTGTAAATAATTATCTTAGATTTGAGAAGTCCTTGGATATTAGAAGAAAGTTTTATAAGATTGCTAGAAAGTCTAGTAAGAAAGTCTGAGAAGTAATTAACATGAAATAAAGAGAGTTGATCCATACTAGATGAGTTTAGGAGGTGTAAATCAAAGGAAGTGTATTATCTATAAGAAAGTATAGATGTGACTAGATCAGTATATGACACTATAATACTTAGTATCACTCTACTCTATCTTACTCTGTTCTAAAATTATGACCACACAATAAGTAGTTAGCACAATACATAAGTTGAAGCCAAGATTATTATAAATATCAGGTTACATCATTCTATGAATAAGTTCCACCACTTAATCTGCTCTTAGATAAGTATTCTACACTTAATTTACTTTGCTCTATATGACTAATTATAGATTTCTACTTAAAGTAAGAACTATGTTTAACACTACCATTCTAAACTTCAATAGTATATTTACAATGTTTATAGTTTAAATTAGTATATATAATATAGTTTTTGTTTCTCTATTCTAAAGTAGCTTAGCTTGGATATTAGAATATGTGTAGAAAAGATTGGCAGATATGTATAAGAATAATGTAATTAAAGAACTAAAACAAAAGATGGCAGATCTTAACATAGTCAATAACCTTATCACAAAATGAACTTTTTATTTATTTGTGATATCTGAACCTTGAGTGCACTCAGAGATTTAGAAGTAATTTAGAAGTTCAATAATGATAACAGTGATTATTATAACTTAAGCTTATATATAAAGTGAAAGACATACTCTTATATTGAGTAACACAAGAGAACTTGATAGAGTTCCTAAGTACAAATCATCTACCTTATATACAAACTACTGATGGTCTATACTATACTCCTTTAGCCTTGAAGTTGACATATGTTAACCATACTATATGACATTAT
>Ga0157357_1001057_pt1 | contig 11649 bp, 12 predicted proteins | sample AttcapACBM1_FD_111485 | JGI IMG/M metagenome (GOLD analysis project Ga0157357, IMG submission 111485) | Fungus gardens microbial communities from leaf cutter ant in Botucatu, State of Sao Paulo, Brazil - Atta capiguara ACBM1 | ecosystem: Host-associated > Fungi > Mycelium > Unclassified ... | reverse complement strand
ATTGTTATCATTATTGAACTTCTAAATAACTCCTAAATCTCTGGAAGTATATCCAAGGTTTAGATATTACAAATAATTGAGTGGTTTATTTTATAATAGGAAAGAGAAGCTTTTATTTTAGCAGAATTAGATGACTTGGTATGGCAGAATAAAGTAGTAGCTTTTAGGGTAATTCCTTATCTGTTATACAGGAAAATAATATTCAGATGTGAAGTATAAGCCCTACTAGATGTGGTAGAGTTAAGTTTAGATGAGTTAGAAAAGAGCTCAGTCAAGGAAGTATCTGAGAAAGATGTTTTAGTAGGCAGTTTAGACTAGAGTTACTTATAAGTAGAAAAGAACAAAAAGAAAAAAAGAAGCTTAGACTTCTAGCATTCATTGATTAGTTATTGAAAAACAAATAAATTAGATAGCTACTGTTTCTAACAAGACTTGGCATTCTTAGCCTTTTAGATATGAAATATCTAGTCATACTTATTAGTAGTATCCTTATATTGGTAAGTGGTGTACTTAGGATTGTTGATAACTTGTAGAATATTAGTGGAGGTCTAGAAGAGAATGAAATTTATGATCTGCTTGCTGGAAATCATAGCAATGTCACTCTGAAGAGTAGTATTCTGCTAATAAAATAACAGAGTTATATTGAATAAGGTTTGAGCTAAGAAAAAGCATAGAGTTGAGTACTCAGAAAAATCAAAAATAATAGAATAACTACTATCGCTAAGAAGGTCTATCTTAGATATAAAAGGAATAAGTTATTGGAATAAGATAGAATAGTGAGATAAAAGAAGTACTTGCAAAAAAGTAGCTTAGAAAAAGCTTACTAAACTAAACTAGAATTAGAAATTATAATAAGTTTAAAAATATTTAGCAAATAATAAAAGCTCACTATGTCAGATATGTGAAGCTTGGACAATAGTTTTTTCATTTAATATTTCTTTTTTATTCTTTTTTTGAGTCATTTTTCTTTTCTAAACTTAGGATTAGACTTAGAGTGATGTCATGATCACACTGTCACATATCAGTCACATCAAATGACATGGTCACAGTAATGGTCACAAGTTATGAGATCACAGAGAAAGACATAGAAGATTCTGAAAGGATAATATCATACAACATATACAATATATGTTGACCTTAAGACAAACACATGGTTGTTTAGGGTAGGCTAAAGAAGTAGTAGTATGAACCATGGTAGTTTAGTATATAAGATAGACAATCTTGTATAGAGTTCTCTATTAAGTTCTCTTGTATTAATCTAATACAAGATTCATTTACTTGACCAACTCTAAGGTCTTGAGTTTGTAACACACTATGAGTAGCAAATTTTGAAGAAGGGGTACAGAAGGGCCACTAGTATTGTTTACTTATATAGAAACTTAGAAAGGATCTTGAGAATAAATAAAAGGCAGTAAATGGAAAGGCATAAACAGCAGTTTGTAAATGAAAATCTTTAGGAATATAATTGTAGAAAGCTAGTATGATGGTCTCTATATCATTACTGTTAGATTGTTTACTATTAGAAGTACTAGTTGCTAGAGAAAGAGTATTCTTTTTAATATGGTAGTATAGTTAATAACTATAAGAAAATAGAAAATTCATTCTAAAATGCTTATAATAGGTTCAGCAAGAAAATCAATAGCTATGTAAAAGGAGTCTAATATAGCTCTTTTTAGAAAAATATTGATAATAGTAGATGATGTTAGACAATATATCTATGAGCTTGAAATTGTTATGATTGATGTCTTCTAAATGTAATGAGAACTAGAATCAAGAGTAACAACAATATGATTGGCTGTGCTGTAATAGTCTCAGTCAGCATCTTATGTAGTAGATACCACATTCTTGCTTCATTCTCATGTTATATAACTCAGTTGTTTCATGTACTATGGATGATTCCCTCATGGCTTTCATATATATATAGTGTAGAGATACTGTTGTATTTTTTATGCTTTACTATTTGCCATCTTCCTCTTTTCTTACTCTTAAGTCTTTGTCTAAGTACAGCTTAAGCTCCAAGCTAAGGTTGTAACAGAAATAAGTATTAATGAACTCTCCAGTAAATTTACTAAAAATAGCTACTAGAATAATATGGTAAAGATGAACTTGAGAAGACTTTTACAAAAAGTAAACTTGTTTAAGTATGCTTTAAGAGACTTACCTTCAGATTTATTATACCAGATAGTTTGTAATAGAAAATGAACATGTGAAATTTGAAGTAAGAAAGATTTTAAGAATAAATTACTCTTGTAAGCAAAAATTATGATTTAGTCATATAGAAGAATATTGAGCAGTCTTACTAGAACTAAAGTAAATTTAACTCAATCATGAGTAGAATGTGAGAACACATTCTATTTATAGAAAGAAAGAGAATAGAGATAGATATGAAAAAATGGGGACTTGTAAATAGAAAAGAAGATATTATAAGTAAATAATAAACCCAAATATAAAAAAAGATATTATAAAAAGAAGTAAAAAGCTAGAAATTTATAAGAAAAACAAATAAAAAGGCTGTCTCAGAGAAGTTTCATATTTAGAACTAAGTAGTAGAGGTAAACTTAAAATCATACAAATAAAGTTTAAAAAAAAGAGTTTTGTATTAGAAGAGACTTAGTCATATTACAAATAAACAAAGATTGGACTTGGTATTCACTACTTATACTAGAGATAGACTTAGTTTCATGCATAAACAGAATTTAAATCACATAGTTGAAACAGAGATATAATAACAGTAATAATTATTCACATTGAATACATTATAGAACAAAAATACTAGAAAGAATAAGCCTCTCTCCTTTTCTACTTAGCTAACTTAATCTGTCAGAGTTAAAGACAGTGGTGTCAGAATTGCAAATAATGAACTTAGTTTCATTTTATTTTCTTTTGGTTTATTTTTGGTTTTATTTTAGAATTTAGATAAAAGGTATGATGAAATGTCACACAAGTCACATGGCAGTCACAGTCACAGTCACATAATTATGTGACATAGAGAAGAATATAAAAGATTCTGAAATAAATAATATCATATAGTATAGTAATAATGTATTAGTCTTATAGAAAGCAATAGATTATTATCTGTAGTATATAAGGTAGATTATCTTATACTTGGAACTCTATCAAGTTCTTTTATATTACTCAATACAAAAGTCATAACAAGTAGATTCTATTTATTTTATTTAAGATAGTAGTAAAAGAGAAAAAAGTAATACATGTTATGCTAATCTCTAATTCTAAGTCTGAAAAATAGTAGTGCCTACAAGAGAATTAGTAAATTTTTTTTTCTCTTACTTTAAATTATCATAACAATCAACAAAAAATATCTACAATTCAACCTATGGATATAGAAATTAATACTTCCAGAGGTCATTCTACTACATTTAGTGCTAACAATTCTAGAGTGTTTTCTTCTTATTCTGGCATATTTTCCATGGATTATATAGATGAAGTGAAAGAATTAACTAACAACTCTTCTTGGGCTGATCAGGTAAAAATAGAGAATCTTCAAGAGTCTTTTCTCTCTTATGTACTTTTGGAAGAGAGAATGAAAAACACTATGAGTATAATGCCTATAAACAAGATCTCACAGATGCTTTATATTAACAATCACAATAATGCATGTTCTTCTCAAGTTATTAAAACTATGGTTATCTCTTATATAGTAAATCAACCTATAGACCTATTATTATGAGATAACAAATTTTATCTCATTTCTCTTTTTGAATTAAACAAATATCTTGATAGAGATGTGAAAAACATCATTGTTAGGAACTTAAACCTTTAGAGTGAGGTAAAAGAACAAACTCTTGTATTAGAGTAAACATAAGAGAACTCAATAGAAAGCTCTTTACAAAATAGTCTATCTTATATACTCCTACAGATGGTCCATGCTAGTTACTGTGCACCTTACCCTAAATGACCATGTGTAAAGCATGAGGCCAACATGTGGTGTCCATGTTATATGACATCACTTTGCTCTAAAACCTTCTACTCCCTTCTCTTAAGCTCCATGATTAATGTTGTGACTACACCATCAGATGTGACTGATATGACAGTGTGACTGATCACTTTTAACCCGAACCCCAGAGTTCTAAAAATGGAAACAATGAAAAATAAATGAGAAAGAAAATAAAAGAAACTAAGTCCATTTTCTGTGATCTTGACAATCATATGTTCTCTTTTAAGAATAGTGGCTTTTATCTAACAACATAAACTAAAAGACAAAACTGCTAAAGATATCCCACAAATTGCTGAATTTGGATTTTCAGCTTGGAATTTTCTTTTTTTTATCTATAAATCTGAATGGGATATATTAACAGTTAACAAGAATAATAGATTATTTAGGTAATATATAGTATCTCAATTCAATATAAACTTACAAAAAATACAAATCAGAACTTGAGCTACAACTCTTTGACTAAAAGCAAACAAACTAGTATTTTGAAAGTTTCTCTCCCTATTTTTCCAAGACCAAGTAAAAGTATCTTGGCTAAGTCCAAATACTTCAAGAAGAATTCCACTACCAATACAGATAATAAATCTACTAACTGTTTTTATGTACAAGCTTCAAAGAATAGCATTAAGAACATTGCCAAAATTAAAGATACTTTTCTGAAATTACCTACTTAAAAAGTCTTAGACATTTACAAGATTTTAAATAATACTAACAAAAAAGAAATCAAAGATCAACATGATGACCAAAGGTCTTTTGAAGGAATAGGTTATAGTATCTATAAGCTCAAACAACATGTATAGAATAATAGTGTCAAGATTGTAGGAAGTAGACTTAGTTTCTTTTCATTGCTTTTCTATTTTATTTTCTATTTTTAGCCCATAGAGTTAGGAGTAGTAATGACACAGGTCACATGGTGTAGAGAAGGTTCTGAAAGATGACAACATACCACATAGAAACCTCATAGTTAACACATAGTTGTTTAGGGTAGGCTAGAAATAGCTAGCACAGACCATGAGGATTCAGTATATAAAGGTAGACTATTCTGTATAGAGTTCTTTATCGAGTTCTCTTGTGTAAACCCTATATAAGGTTACTTCATGGTCTAACTCTAAGGGCCTTGATTCATAACATTAGAACTCAATACCACTTCCTGGGACCGCTCAACACCAAGCTCTCTCTTTACTCTTACTCTCTATTTCATCCTCAATCAAGGGACAACACAGTCCTTTAGTCAAAAAGACACAGTTGGACCCTAGGCTCAAGGAGTATACCAACTAGAAGGGCAAATTTTAGTCATCAGTTTGTACCAAAGCTCACTAGTGCACTTCAGATGTATTATCTCTTGTGGACGTGTTCCTTACCCTTTTTCATGTATCAGCCTTGTGCTACAGATCCCCTTGTGGTCTGTCTATACAGGGGAATGACAGTTTGTTCTTAAGACAGCTGCCTAGAGTAGAATGGTCTCCTTAGACCAAAATTGTATATACTTTGATTAGTAGAAAATAGTCAGTAAAGCGTGTAGGCAAGACGAGAAAAGAGCCTGCTATCACCTACAGAGATTTCTTCAGCTTCAGAATACAAGTCAGAAACTGAGTCCAACACAGGATTGGTTTTTCTGGCACAAGTACAGTCACAACCCACCCCACCATCTATTACACCTCTATCTTTATCACTGACCCCACCTCCACCATACAAAATAAGTTAACCTGACTACCCTGCCATCATAAAGTGGTTGTAAGAACAGATCACCACACTATCCGAGCAAGTAGCAGCAAGGGGAGGAGAAGAAACAATAAACCTGGAGGTAGCAAAGCCCCAGGTATTTGATGGAACTCCTTCAAAGGTCTCAGGATTTGGAACAGCATGTAAACTATATAAGAAAGTAAGAATAAGGGAGGTGCCAGTGGAAGAGCAGATTCAATAGGTGCTGTTGTATGTGCAAGAAGGAGCAGCAAATATGTGGAAGAAAAATGTGTTGGAGGAACTGGAGGTAGGGGAATTAGAATTTGAGACAGTAGGGGAATTTTTAGCAGAAATAAAGAAGGAGTTTGGGGGAGAAGAAGAGGAGTCGGTGAAGGCAGCAGAGTTAAGGAAGCTAGAGCAGGGAGGGAAAACAATGGAGGAATTTGTCCAGGAATTCAAGAGAGCAGCAAGAGGAAGTGGGTACGAGGAAAGGCTACTAGTAGAAGAATTTAAGAGGGAAATGAATGGGGCGATTAGGAGAAAGCTAATGGAGGCTGAGAACTAACCCAGCTCTATCAAACAATGGTATAGAAGGGCAACAGCCCTTGATAGAAATTGGAGAGAGAATAAACAAGAAGAGGAGAGACTGAAGGGCAGAAAGGAGCATGGAGGAGGAACTCCAAAGCAGGAGCCAAGACAGATAGTGTCATGACCCTTAGTGTGGCAGAGGAGGCAAATGCCTCCTCAACAGGAAAAAATCAAGCCTACTTCAATGAAAGAAGTGGAGAGGACAAACATGGTAATGATAAGGGGACAGGGAACAGGAACAGCCTCCAGAAGAGACCCTTATGCCATGGAGGTGGATAGAGGAAGGAACTGCTATGCCTGTGGAGGGTTCAGGCACATGGCCCGACATTGTAGAAACTGGAGTAGAGAAAGAGTAGCAGACAGGAGAAGATTGGAGTATGAAGGAAGGAACCTCAAGGGAAATCATGAATATGAGAATCGTTTAAAAGAAGAGGAGAATCTAGAATCCCTCAACTAGATTCTCACAATAGGTTTAATATATTAGCTATGGAAATAAACGCTGGTATATTTGAATTGGAGGGAAGCAAGAAGGAAATAAGGAAAGAGAAACCCCTAAGAGAGGTCATAGTAAAAATTGGGCTGGAGAGAATAGATATGCAGGAAGGAATAACTATAGAGGTGTTGCTGGACAGTAGAGCAACTGGGCTGGTATGAGCTCAGAGTTTGCAAAAAAACAAGGTTTTAAGTTAAAGAAGTTGGAGAGGCTGATAAACGTAAGAAATGTGGATGGGTCGTTCAATAAAGAAGGACCAATAGAAAGCATAGTAGAAGTAAATATATACTACTAAGGACATAGGGAGAGGATAGAGATCGACATCATAAGAGAACAGAAGTGGATATTAATTTTGGAAATGCTATAGCTAGTATGCCACAATCCTGAAATAGATTGGAGAACAGGTGAAGTAAAGATGACAAGATGTCTAAAAGAGTGTAGAAAGCAGTGGAGGCCGAGTCAGGAAAAATTGGGATGGGAAAAATAGAAGGAGGAGGAAGCAAAAGAGAAAGCAGGAAGGAAATAGGAGAAAAAGAAAAAGATGCAGAAGCAGAAGAAAGCAAAGACAATGGAAGTAAAAAGAATAGCAGAGGAGTGGGAAATCTGGGATAAAGAAGAGAAAGCAGCAGAATCGGACTGGTGCCAGAAAAGTTCCACAAGTGGATTAAAGTCTTTGGCAAGAAACAGTTAGAACGAATGCTTACAAGGAAAATCTGGGACTATGCCATCGATATGAGGGAAGGGTTTGTGCCAAGGAAAGGAAAGGTGTACTCTTTGTTCAGGAAAGAAAGGGAAGAGGTTAGGGAGTTTATAAGGGAGTAGTTGAAGAAGAGATACATCTGGCCATCCAAATCACCACAAATAGCACTAGTATTCTTCATGGGGAAAAAGAATGGGAAGAAAAGGATGGTGTAGAACTACTGGTACTTAAATGAGTGGATAGTAAAGAATAACTACCCACTTTCCCTCATATTGGATGTTCTGGAGAGCATTGGAACAAAGAGGGTTTTTACAAAGATGGACCTTAGGTGAGAATACAACAATATAAGAATAAAAAGGGGAGACAAGTAGAAAGCAGCGTTTGCTACATTGGAAGGGTCATTTGAATCCCTGGTCATATTCTTTGGTCTAACAAACTTGCCAGCAACCTTCCAGGCAATGATAAACAAGCTACTAAGAGATCTGATCAATACAGGGAAAGTGGTAGTATTCATTGATGATGTGATAGTAGGAATGGAAACAGAAGAAGGGCATGACAAGATGGTAGCAGAAGTGATTAGGAGGCTGGAAGAGAATGATTTATATGTGAAGCTGGAGAAATGCAAGTGAAAAGTGTGGGAGGTAGGGTTTCTAGGAGTGGTGATTGGGCCAGAAGGGATAAAAATGGAGAAAGAAAAGGTAAGGGGGGTGCTGGAATGGCCAACACCAATGAGTGTCAAGAATGTACAGAAGTTTCTGGGACTAGCAAACTATTATTACCGGTTCATCCAGGGCTTTGTAACCATAGCCAGACCCCTGCACGATATGGTAAAAAGAGATAAGAAGTGGGACTGGACAAAGAAACAAGAAAGAGTGTTTAGGGAGTTAAAAGAGAAATTCACAAAAAAGCCAGTATTAGCAGCACCAGATTTAGATAAAAAAAATGAGGATGAAAGTGGATGCATTGGACTATGCAACAGAGGAGGAAGATGGATTATGGAAACCGGTGGCATTCCTCTCAGAGTCCTTGAATGAAACCGAAAGGAATTATGAGATACATTACAAGGTGATGTTGGCGATAATAAGAGGGTTGGAGACCTGGAGACATCTATTGGAAGGTGCACGCTTCAAGTTTAAGATCTGGACAGATTACAAGAATTTGGAATACTTCATGAAGGTGCAGAAGCTGAATTAAAGGCAAGCTTGATGGGCTCTATATTTGTCAAGATTTGACTTTACACTGAAGCATGTACTAGGGACAAGGATAGGAAAAGCGGATGGGTTAAGCAGGAGACTAGATTGGAAAGTAGACATAGATAGAGATAATAAGGACCAAGTAGTGATAAAGGACAACTAGGTTTGTAGTCTATAGGAAGTAGTAATAGAAGGGCTAAAGGTAGAAATATTAGAAAAGATAAAAAGGGCTAGGAGTAAAGACAAAGATGTAGTTAGAATAGTTGAGGAAATGAAGAAGATGAAGGTAAAATAGCTATGAGGAAATGAGTGGCAGATAGAAAGAAAGTTGGTGTTAAAAAAAGGAAAGGTATATATACTAAGAGATGAGGAGCTGAGAACAGAGATAATCTGGTGGCATTACGATGCACCAACAGCAGGACATGGAGGAAAGTGGAAGACAGTAGAGCTGGTAACAAGAAACTATTGGTGGCTGGGAGTAATGAGAGATGTAGGAAGATATGTGGAAGGGTGCGATTTATATCAAAGAATGAAGAATAGGACAGAGGAGTTAGCAGGAAAGTTGAAGCTGAGCAAGGTACCAGAGAAACTGTGGACACATCTAATAGTAGACTTCATCACAAAGTTACTAGTAGTAGCTAGGAAATGCGATAGGTTATCCAAGATGATGCATTTTATGGTAACCACAGAAGGAATGTTGGCAGAAGAATTAGCAAGATTGTTTAGAGATAATGTGTGGGAGTTGTATGGGTTGCCAGAGAGTGTAATATCAGATAGGGGGCCCCAGTTTGCAGTAGAGTTGACAAAAGAGTTGAACAAGATGTTAGGAATAGAAATGAGATTGTTAACAGTATTCCACCTACAGACAGATGGGTAGATGGTTGTGAACATCAGTCGGATAGTATGATACAAGAAGCAGGTGGAGGGACAGGAAAGAGAGGAAGAAAAACCAATAGAGGTGAAAGGAGTCAAAGAGTGGAAGGTAGAAAGAATATTAAATAAATAAAAAATAAGAGGAGTAGACAAGTATTTAGTCTGATGGAAAGAGTTTACGGCAGAACATGATACCTGGAAGAAGAAGGAAGACTTAGGAAATGCAAGGGAAGTGTTAGAAAAATTCGAGGGGAGAATGAATGCAGAAGTGAGGAGACAAGAAAAATTAGATATAGCAGAGGAGAAAGACTTTAGGAGAGGGAAGTTACTAGGAAAGTTTATGGCAAAAATACTATATGCATGAGATGATGGAAAGTTTGAGGAAGAATATTTGAGGAAGTTGGAGAGGAACTGGAGGAGATGGAAATTAGTTTCTCCAGAGGAGAAACCTTGAAGAGGGGGTAATGTCAGAATTGCAGAAAGTAGACTTAGTTCCTGTTTATTTCTCTTCCTTTTTCTATTTTCTTTTCTATTCTATTCTATTTTCCCTTTGGTCTATTTTTAGCCCATAGAGTTAGGAGTAGTAACAACATAGGTCATGTGGCACAGAGAGAGTTCTAAAGAATGACGACATACTACATGGAAACCTCATAGCTAACACATAGTTGTTTAGGGTAGGCTAGAAATAGCTAGCACAGACCACGAGGATTCAGTATATAAAGGTAGACTATTCTGTATAGAGTTTTCCATCGAGTTCTCTTATGTAAACCCTATACAAGATTACTTCATAGTCTAACTCTAAAGACCTTGATTCATAACAGGTGAGTAGTCTTGATATAGTGGATAAAATGTTTTCAATGGAAGAAGTATTTAGCCTTAATTAAGAAAGTATAAATAGAAATTAGACTTTCTTAATAAAAAAACCTAGAAGAAATCAACAGAGTAGTATAGTCTGAGACAAAACATATAATGCTTATAAATATAAACATAGTGTTTATGAGCTGGTTAGCAGTTTTAGAGAAGACTGAAGACAGTTATTTATAGTAAGAAGGAGATGTTACACTAGAAATTGCTTTAGGTGACATCTTGAGTGTTATAACTTAAGTCTCAGAGATATATATTACAGACTATGGTTTGTGTGTATACTATAACTAACCTATTTCAAAGATTATGTACTCTTTATAAGACTAATATATTGTTGTTATACTATATAATACTATTTGTTGAAATAGTATAGTAGCCATTATATCAAACTAGATCTTAAAAAGATAAGAATTTGGATAGTAGAATAAGATAAGAATACAATGGATTAGAAGCCAGATGTTAGAGTTAAATTAGGGTTAGGATTTAGCCATGACATGATATGATGTCATACACTAGTCATATAGTCACATAAAATATAAAACATTATAGAAGATTTTAGAATAATGATGTTATTTCACATATTAATAGTATATAGTATATAGTATACATAGCCTTTAAAATGGGCTAAGATTAGTGTAGCACAAACTAGTAGTCTAATGTATATAAGGTAAACATTTTGTACTTAAAACTCCATTAAGTTCTCTTGTGTTAAACCTAATACAAGATTCTTCTTTTGTCATAATACTTTAAAACTTAAGTTATAACACAAAATAAGTTAAGAATAGGCTTGGAAGTAAGAGCAACTGGTGGAAATTATTAAATAAAAATGGAATTGATACTTGTAAAAAGACTATTATATTGATTTCAGATTATAAATAAAAAGAGAATTATATGTTTTTAAAACTTTAGAAGTCTTCCTTATAGTTTTAGTCTTCATTCTCTATATCCATTCTCTATATTTTGAGACTAATATATAAGCTATAAAGAGAGAGGAGAAAAGAAGAAAACCTTATTTAAATTTTCCCATTCATGAGTAGTTTAATTGCTACTTTTTTAAGTGAGTATTATTAGTACCTTTTATTACTTTCAGAAAATTTTCAGAGAGTTCTAGCAGCCTAGGAAAGACTAACAAGATGAGTATCAGTTAGTATTATCAGTCATAAGATTTGGCTTGAGAGATGTCTTTAGAGTATATTGTTATGAACTTAAATCCTTAGAGTTGGATAAAAGCACAAACTCTTGTATTGGAGTAAACACAAGAGAACTCGATAGAGATCCCTTTACAAACTGGTCTACCTTATAT
>Ga0157357_1001056_pt1 | contig 11651 bp, 6 predicted proteins | sample AttcapACBM1_FD_111485 | JGI IMG/M metagenome (GOLD analysis project Ga0157357, IMG submission 111485) | Fungus gardens microbial communities from leaf cutter ant in Botucatu, State of Sao Paulo, Brazil - Atta capiguara ACBM1 | ecosystem: Host-associated > Fungi > Mycelium > Unclassified ... | reverse complement strand
AGCTCAAGCTTAAGGTCATTACAAGACATTAATTGGAAGGTAAGAAATGGTGAGAGATTGAGATATAAGGATAGATAATCCTGAATTGCTAGACTAGTTGATATGTTGAAATTCTGAAAAAAAGTCCTATTCTGCTATTAGGGCAACTAGACAAAGTCTGTTGAGTTTAGCAGAATTTACAATCTTCAGGAAAATTCTAAGAGAACAAGATGGAGTTTTTCAAAGATGACAGCTACTTTAAGTATCTAAGAGTCTATTCTAACCAAACAGAATATTAGGTAGAACATTTGGTAATCTAACTACAGAATGATAGAGCTATATGATTAGAAACTTCAATGTAACAATCTCAAATATTGCCAAATAGTAGAGATTTATTGGTTAGTGATTAGAGAAGGTGAGTCAATAGTCAAGAGAAAGCAAGTGAGAGTTCACAGTATTTTGGTAGAAACAGGCTAAATCTAGTAGTATTGTAGTGGAGTATTGGTGGAAAAGTTGAGAGATTGTTACATATCCATCTGAACACATCCAGTCCATTCAACTTCATTATTGATAATACTTTCCTAACATCCAATCTGCTCAAAATATCTATAAAAGAGGATATCTTTCTTCTAGTTTACTCATACTCTTTTAGTATAAATCTACCTAGTTTTATTTCATATCTGATTGTTCTATAACTAATTATATGGCTTTCTCATGATCTTTATAGAATTATGTACTCTATTTCAAGAATTTTAGTGTATCCAGAGTAATTACCTATTTTCTCAAATATAATCTTACTTACTGAGTACTAAGTATTTAAGATGCATAGGTACTCTGTAGCCCCTTACCTTGAAAATCAACTAGTGTAGTGTACTATTCTGGGTGCTCATATTCAGAACTCTGACTTTCCTCATGTTTCAACTTCTATTAATATTCTCTTTCTAAATATGACCACTGTGACATGCAGAGACACAGTATATATCTGCTGAAGCCAAGGTCATCTAAGATCTGTATCCACACATCACAAATAATGATCCCATGTCTCTTTTAATGTCTTCCAAATTTTGTCAACAAATGGTTCACTCTTTTAGGCATATTCCTTACCTGATAGGGATGAGAGATCTGCAGAGTTGACTACAGGCTTCAGCAGGTGTTTCAAACTTGAATTTTGGTAAGAGTTAGTAGTTACCACAACACTTAACATTGATATCTTTCATTGGCTAATTTCTTAAGAGAGCGCTAGATGACCTTGCTGCTAATAAAAGGCCCAGATAGAATTAGAGAGTTGTTAGAAAGCCACTGCACTTTCATTTTGACCTATCGGATCATTGTATCTTTGGTCATTGTTTCCTGTTATATCTATGAACTGGAGGTCTCTGTCATAGCTAGGGCAGAGCGTAGGGCAATGTCAAGTCCGGCACGCCGCCGGTAGTATGCTATGACTCGAGGTTTGGTGTCTATGTCTATACCTACCCAGCCCCACTGCGGTTCCTGTAGAAGAAGATTATTGGCCGAAAAGTGACTGAACTACATGGCCCTTTTTGTTTAGCTGTAATATACAGATGGGGTGGTGTTGGATACTCAATTATTGGGTGAGTGCGTCAGTGATGTCGGTCATAGTTCGTGGGGTTATTTCCAGGTTCACATTTATGACACCTAAGGTTCTTGCTTCATGGAAGACGGTATCTATCAATGGGGTGGATGATAAGAGGACTGAAAACTAGTTGGTCTGCGAGTTAGTCTGGGCCATGCTTTCTTGTCTGAGAGTTTTTTGGTTGTTCTACTCCTGGGTGTGGGTTTGGACTGCTCGCTTGCATCTCCCAGTATCCCAGTTGGAGGCACGAATGCAGTCATCTATTCCTTCTGTTTCGCAGCTGATGCATGTAACTGCGATGGGTGCACCCTGTGCCTGGTCGATTCATATTGGCACTGTTGCGTTTAGGACATACCCGAGGGTGCTGTAATTCCGTGTTCTCCATTACAGAGGCGACATCGTGGTGAGGAGTATCTTCCAGTGTCGGCAACATTGAGTGATCCGACCATTTTCACAGTGGAACCATCCTGCCCCAGGCTACTAGATTTCTGACATTCTTTGGGAGATGGGCATGCTGGGCCTTGTCGTCAACTACCGATGTGCCGAGCTCAACGTGAGGGTGGACTCATCGGGGAAGGAAACCGATGCTGGTTTTGGCGTACTCATGGATTGTTCTCTCGAAGGTGTGAGTGGATCTATTGCGGGGAGGACGCTCCTTTCACCTTGGAGGCCCGTGCAGATGCACGCTATTGCTATCTCATTCATATTCTCCAGACCCGCTACTCCGTATTAGACGAGCGTGCGAAGACAAAAAAGCCTGACTGTAGGGGTTGCTTCGACTGCAGTTAATTTGGCCGTGACCTCATTGTGTCTCTTGTTGAGAGTATTTTTATTGGTTCCTCTTCGTCGTTGAGGAGAGTGACAATTGTGGCATTCATCAGGTGACAACAACTGGTCTCCACTACGTGACTTTATCGATTGATGCTGACACGGTTTCTTCCAAGACAGTCGTTTGTGCAACGCCACGTTCGTCTTTCAAGTTCAATGGCGCATTTTGTCGCGTCCGCGATACATCCAGAGCGGATACCTAAAGCACTACAAAATTCAACACATGACCAAGAAAAGAAAGCCAGAATTGCCGAGCATCCCTTGGAGGTAAGCTAAAGTATATCCCTTTGTGATATATATATTCATTATGATAGCTTGAACCCCCTCCCGAATTTTTTGATCACCGCATTCAAATGTTCAATCATTTGAAAGCGGAGTATGACGCTTTTGTTGCTGGTCAGTCAATGGCTGGTTTCAAGACACAGCACACTCAACGGAACTCCAGAGCAACCACGCCAAGGAATCACAATCACAATGCCTGATGGTACAGAGCGGAACGGAAACAGTTGGGAAACATCCCCACTGGATATTGCCAAAGATCTATCAAAAAGCCTTGCTGATCGCGTCGTCATTGCAAAGGTATGTTGGATTTGGTTCACCGTGCATCTGACAGCCGACAATTCTCAGGTTGATGGAGAACTTTGGGATCTGGAACGTCCATTAGAGAAATCGGTTAAACTTGAGCTCCTTGATTTCGAGAACCTCGAAGGTCAGCTCGAACAGACTTGGCTATCGTATGTGCTCAGCAGCTGTCACCAGGAAAAAGAGTTTTCTGGCACTCCTCCGCCCACGTTCTTGGGGAGGCTGCTGAAAGGCATTATGGTTGTCACCTCTGCCTTGGTCCCCCAACCGACGATGGTTTTTTTTATGAGATGGCTACCAATAGACCTGTCTCCGTTTCCGATTACCCTGCCTTGGAAAAAGTCTCGGAAATGGCGATCAAGGAGAAGCAGAAGTTCGAGCGCCTTGTTGTCTCAAAAGAAAACCTTCTCAGAATGTTCAACGTGAGTCTGGAGGTACTTCGGCTACATTTTACCTACTTACTCGTTGTCTCCAGTACAACAAATACAAGCAGTACCTCATCCAAACCAAAGTCCCCGATGGTACCTCTACTACAGTCTATCGGTGTGGCCCCATGATAGATCTATGCATTGGACCTCATATACCCCACACCGGAAAGATCAAGGCATTCATGGTCACTAAGGCATGTATTATGACTCTTTGTTCGTCGCGATGTCCAACAGATATTGGTCAGAACTCTGCCTCCTACTTCCTTGGCGATGCTGCCAATGACTCACTTCAGCGCATCTATGGCATCTCATTCCCCGACAAAAAGAAACTTGTTGAATATAAAGCTTTCTTGATGGAAGCGGCGAAACGCGACCACCGAAAGATCGGCAAAGACCAAGAATTGTTTTTCTTTCATGACCTCAGTCCTGGGAGCTGTTTCTTCCTTCCTCATGGTACACGAATTTATAATGCCCTTGTCGAGCTCATGCGTTCGGAATACTTTAAACGCGGATATCAAGAAGTCATCTCTCCTAACATGTATAACAGCAAATTATGGGAGACCTCAGGGCATTGGCAAAATTACAAGGATGATATGTTCGTACTAGATGTCGAGAAGGAGAAGTGGGCACTGAAGCCCATGAATTGTCCAGGACATGCTTTGATTTTCGATTCTAAAGACAGGAGTTATAAGGAACTACCGATCCGGATGGCTGAGTTCGGTATCATCCATAGAAATGAAGCTTCTGGTGCTCTAACTGGTTTGACACGAGTGCGAAGATTCGTACAAGATGATACTCATGTGTTCTGCATGGAATCTCAGATCACCGAAGAAATCACAGCATTGTTCGATTTCATGAGGCACATATACGGTCTTTTTGGGTTCAAATTCAAGCTCGAGCTCTCTACTCGTCCGGATAACTATCTTGGCACAATTGAGACATGGAACCAGGCCGAAGATGTGCGTATGCTTGCCCCGATTTAACCATTTCCATACTCATGATATTGATATTCTTCACAGCAACTGAAACAAGCACTTGATGCCAACTATCCTGGACAATGGGACCTCAACCCAGGTGATGGCGCGTTCTATGGTCCGAAGATTGACATCACTATCCAGGATGCCCTTCACCGATCGTTCCAGTGTGCTACGATACAGCTTGACTTCCAGTTGCCTGAAAGGTTCAATTTAAAGTACCGCTCCGCAGATGAGGCAGCCGTTCGACCAGTTATGATCCATCGTGCGATCTTAGGTAGTCTCGAACGATTTATTGCTATTATTACCGAGCATTTTGCTGGAAAGTGGTATGTATGAGGTCGTCACATACCCGAAAAAAATGTTTATGATGACCCGCCTTCCACTAGGCCATTCTGGATTTCGCCGAGACAGATCCTTGTCATCCCGGTCGCAGCTCCTTACGTAAGTGTTTTCGAGGGGATGTATTTTTCTGACGCATCCTCACTTCCCCCACTCTCATGGCCTAAATAGAAAGAATATGCTGCGGAAGTTGTAGACCGACTTTCGCAACTAGGGCTGTGGGCTGATGTGGACAATGGTGAAAATACACTGCCTAAGAAGATAAGAAATGGAGAAATCGCGCAGTACAATTTCATACTCGGTTAGTACCTTTCCGGTTCTTAGCACAATCATGTTACCTGACGAATTCTTCCACCTTTGCTGAATGTATACGTGGATCTCGTATATTCACATGACACACTCTCGAATCCTTCAGTCGTCGGACAAGAGGAACTAGACACTAGATCAGTAAATGTGCGTAATCGCGATGACGTGGGTACGAAGACACGCTCGGAAACCATTCCATTAGACAAGATTATCCAAAAGTTCGTGGCACTAAAAGATCGTCGGAGTTTGCAGAATAAATTAGTGTGATGTGGCTATGATGGGTTACCAGTCGGAAGATAATTACGAAATAAAGCTCTCATCGCCTAATTCCAAAGTAACTTGGAATTAGGCGAAGTTACTCTCTGACAACAGCCCCTTGGCAAGTTCCTACTTGAAGATGAGACTTCATGTCGGTTGTGCTCGCAGTCATAGTAGAGCCTTGGATTTTTGTATAACAGCGCTACTGGGCAGCGTCCGATGCACAAAAATAGCCGATCAAACGATTTCTGCCTGTTTTAATTTCCGTCATCTAGTATACCTAGTACAACTACTACTACTAAATAATCTACAGTTATTATTCACTAGCACGAGAGTAAAGGTAAGGATTGATACAAAAGTGAAGATGAGCACCGCAAGTATTGTGTCGAAGACAACAAGTACAGAGAAAAATCCATCCATCGATGAAGCAAGGAACATGTAAACTGATACAATGTCGAGATATGACAGTGGCGATGCATCTAGTAATGTAGATAATTGTTCTAGCGAAATGATCAAGTGCAATCAAGTAAATCTTCTGGTATATTTGTACATAGATGAGTTGTATATATTTAAATTTTCTCCTGCTAGAGTTCATCATGAACTCTAGGTATGTACTGTAAATTTGTATTAAATTTGTGTCCTAGACCTACTCTGAGGTATTCATCTTCCACAACAGTTCAGTCTCACATCAGTCCTAGGTGTCAGAACTTGCAGAAGTGGACTTGATTGTTTTCTCTTTTTCTCATTTCTTTTTCCTTTTTTTATAGTTTAGTTTTCTCTTTCTTCTTTCAAAACATGACATATGACATATGAGTCATGTCTATCACTGTCACAGTCCCCCACAGTTATATGACTTGATGAAACAGAATCTGCTAGAAAGTCTTAGTCATTACTTTAGGATAGATTAGTGTGACATACATGTATCAGACTTGAAGATAGTAGACTTATTCTTTTTCTACTTATTATTTAGTTTCTCTTATTTTTTATTTAGGCTTAACTAAGAGGAGTGATATAATGTTACAACTGTTACAAGCCCAATCACACATGTCACTGTCACTATTACAACATCATGTGGCATAGAGAAAAGTATAAAAGGATCTAAAGAAATGATGTCATATATAATGACTCTTATATATAACTCATAATATACAAGATAGGCTAGATATAGGCATGCACAAACCATGCTTTAGAAGTTTATCCTAACTCTTAGGCTTGAGTTGTAATATTAGAACTTGATATCCTTTTCTAAGACTATCTAACACTAGGCTCTCTCTTTCTCTATTCTCTCTTCATTCTCAACTGGTGGTTGTTATGACTACTAGACACCCTCAGTTTAGAAGCTAGACTTTAAGGATAAAAAAAAGCTAGCTACTTAGCTTAAGTAGTTATATAAAAGACTTACATTACAGATCTAGATCTTGTTACAATTCAAGACTCAAAGTATTAAGTTAAGAAAAGAACCTTATATTAGGGTTAACACAAGAGAACTTGATGGAGTTCCAAGTACAAAAGTGCTTATCTTATATATGCTAGACTACTGGTTCATACTACACTAACCTTAGCCTATTCTAAAGGCTATATATATTACATGCTATTGACATGTGAGATGATATTATTGTTCTAGAATTTTCTACATTCTTCTGTGTAACATGTGATCATGTGACTATAACTTGTGACAGTTATATATATTGTCATATTAATTCTAACTCTAAGTTCAAAAATAAGAAAATAGAAATGAGAAAATAAATAAATTTAAGTCTACTATCTTCAACTCTGACAAGTCTATTATAACTTGTTTATGCAGAGTAATAATATTTTCTAGTAAAGAGATATCTAGTTTAGAAATTTTTTTTTTAGGGATATTAGTATACAAGTTTGATCAAGACAGTAGAAAGTAAAATAAGTAGTTGGTAAATAGTATGAGACTAGTATCTATATTATAAAGATTTATTGAGTTTGAAATATAAGTTTGAGAGCAAGATTAGCACCAGTTCCTCTCCTTTACTACTATATACTTCATGTTCTCCCATACTACTACCCACATCTATCAATTTCCTCTTATCTTACTATATGAGTCAATACAACTAAGTGAAGCAGTTACAGCTCTAAATAAGACAACAAGTAGAGTAGTTGGCAGATTTATAGGTACAATTAGTAACAAGAGAAAGAAGAGAAGAAGTAGTTTCAAGATTAGACCTAGACTATCAGAATTATGAATATTAGACTTGACTTTTCTTCCTCTTTTATTTTAGACTTCAACAAAGAAGTATAATGTAATATTGTATATCTCACATCTCACAAGGTCATAGATCATATGATAATATAATATAGAAAAGATTGTAAAAGGTTTTGGAGTAGGTGATATTATACAGTATAGCAATAGCATGTTAGTCTTGTGGAAAGCATATGAACTTTAGGGTAGGTTAGTTGTAGTATGTATACAGACCACAATCTGTAGTATATAAGATAGACTATATTGTAACAGAAACTCCATTGAGTTCTCTTGTGTTACTTAATACAAGAGTAATACAAGAGTGTGTCTTTTGTTTTAACTTGAGACTTAAGTTATAATATAAATATAGGTTCTAATCAGAGATAGCCAAAAAATCTTTGTTCAATAGAGATATATGCAAGATAACAGAATTTGTAATAGTATGTAAACTGCTAAGATAACTAGTAGAGTTTGTGGAGTTTTACAGACTTTCACAACCTTCAGGAGAATCTAAGTATTTATTAACATAATACTGGTAAATATACTGCTTATCTCTAGAAGAATCTAAGAAAACAGAATAAGATTCTTGGAGGCAACAAACATTCTATATAGATAAAAAAGAAGAGAAGATTACTATTGATAATAGGTAGAAGATTGGACTCAGAGAACAATAACAAAAGATGGCAGGGTTGAGGAGATAAATATTATAGGCTTTGATGAGATCACAAAATGAACTACTTACTTGTAATATCTGAATCTTAGATGTACTCTTAGAGATTAGAAGTGATTCAGAAGTTTAATAATAATGATAATGATAATTAAGATTAATATAGATATCAATGATGAAAAAATGAATATTGATGATAAATAATAAAGATTGATGTTGTTAAGTCTAAGATCTAATCCTCAGATATAGAAGTATTTATACAAAATAGTAATGGCCTGTGCACAAGCTGTTTCTATCACATGATCAAAACTTGTACCTAGTGGAGCTATTATTTGTTATAACAGATGTCAGACTAATTTTAGAAGGTAACTAATTGTGTCACTATATTAATATGCTTGTATCTCTATAGATCTCCATATAATGTATAATATATTATTAGAAGTGGTTTGATGGGCACTTTCCAACACAACTTTGATTGTGGAAATGTATTTGGTTGTTCCTGAAATAATAGCAAATGAAACTTGTAGTTACTGATGATCTGATATCTCAGTAATCTGTTGTCACTTTTGTACATTCTATATATATATAGATAGCCATCATTTAGAGCTTTCCAGTACAACTTAGTTTGTAAAAATAGGTTTACTGGTTGTGGAGATATAAGCTAAATGAAGTTTGTGACAAATAGTAGTATTTAGCCTTGAGTTAAAAGAGCAGATACTACAGGCTTTGTCAGCAGTGTTTGATTTGAGGTTTTGAATTAAATAGGCTTTTGTTATGGTATTAAAGATGAAAGTACAGGTTTTCTTATATAAACTATATATCAGAATGTGTGTTAGAGTAACTAAGCAAAGTCTATAGAGTTTAGTGAAGTTTACAATCTCCAGGAAGTTTTAAGTATATTAGTATAACTAACAATTACAAGGTGCTCATCTCCAGGAAGTCCTAAGAGAACAAAATGAGGACTCTTGAAAGTGTCAACTATCCTCAATACTAATAGAGTCTATTCCAATCTAGCATAATAGTACTGATCTGAGTAAAGAATGATGGCAGCTAGATGGTTAAGAACTCTGGTAAAAATATCTAGAAATTTACTGGAAAAGAAAGAAAGGAATTTTACAGTAGAAATATTAGAAAGATTTGATAATAGAAGTTGATAATGTACTTGTAAGAGTTTATAAGGATTGACAGATTGATTGGAGTTATGGGGTTTGGTAGGGTAGTTGAGCACTAACTGGTAAGGAAAAATATTATTGTAAGGCTTGATAGAGCTGAAAACAAAGGTTTGGGGGTGCTAAAATAGATCTTCTTACAATAAAAATAAGAAAAGAAGAGATAAAAGAATAGATGTAATAAATCTACAAGGAGGATTGGTAGATTTTTGGAAAGAAAATATACTAGAGAATCTAGAGTTTGAGTTAGCAAGAAAGTTCTTAACAGAATTAAAAAAGAAGTTTGAAGAAAGAGATAACAAGTTAGCAAAGATAGCAGAACTCAAACAAGTCAAACAAGGTCTTCAGACTATGAAAATATTTGTCCAGGTGTTCAAATGAGCAGTAAGAGATAGTTGATATGAAGGTTGGGTATTAGTTGAAGAATTTAAGAAAGAAATAAATAATACTATAAGACAAAGGCTGATGAAAACAAAACAATCCTCAAGAGATATCAGGCAATAGTATAAGTGGGCAATTAATTTGGACAGGTATTGGAGGAAAAGCAGAATGAAAGAGAAGAGGTTAAGAAGAAAGAAAGAGGTAAGTATTACAACTCAAGCTTAAGTATAAGAGTGAAAGATAAATCTTATATTGGGTTAACATAAGAGAACTTAATAAAATTCCTATTATAAAGTATCTACCTTATATATGCTAGATTATGGTCCATGCTAAGCTATATCTAACCTATCCTAAAGGCCATATGTTAAATATAAGTTTAATATATAGAAAAATATATTATATGATATCATTATTTTGAAACTTTTTACATTTTTCTCTTATGTCATGTGATTGTGTGGCTGTGATTGTGACATGTGTGAAAAACATGTAACAGTTGTAATCATCACATATAATATCATACTAAACTCTATCTTAAATCCTAAATAAGAAAATAAATGGAAAATAAAATAAAATGAGAAAGAAAAATGGAGTCTACTGTTTTCAACTCTAATATTACCCTCTCTTTAAGGTATCTTCTCTAGAAAAACTGACTTCTATTTTTGCTAGTTTTTCTAACTTTTTTAAATACCCTTTCTCAAATTTTTCATTATTTTATCCATATAATATCTTTGTTATGTACTTCCCTAGTAACACTCTCCTCTGAAATATCTTTTTTTCACTATTTCCAACTTCTCTTGCCTTCTTACTTCTGCACTTATCCTCTTCTTAAACTCAATCACTATTTCTTTTGCATTTTCTAAAATTTTCTCTCTTTCTCATGTATTATTCTTGTTGTGGCAACTACTAGACACAATGTTCAATAGCTACACAAGCAAGTAAAGCTCTCAGTAGGCAATCAAGTGGGAAAAATCACAAGAGAACTCGACAAGGAGTCTTTGCTAAATTAGAGTCCTATATATACAAAGTCCTCATGGTCCGTGCTACTAATAATTAACTCTGCCCTTATATCCATGCCTCTTTCTCATGTTTGCCTCAAGGCCACCATGTTGTATACATATACTCTAACATTATCTTCCAGATTCTTCTACCACATTTTAGGCCTATGACATCACATCATGTGACATGTCATGTGACTTCAGTGTCACGTGCTTCTTCATCATCCAAAAGAATAAAAGAAACAAGAAAAGAAAATCAATATAAAATCAGAAAAATAAAAGAAAAGAAAAATAAAATTGTTAGTGTTCAAGTGTCCCATAACAATTCTCTACTATAAGCCTCTTCTAATGTACCAAGTACTTTACTACCCTCTGAATTTTTCTTTTATTTAAGATTATTTCTACCTCTCATTCTTCAACTTTATCTATCTTTATCAGTTTCACTTCTTTTATCTTTTGTTCTTCTACCAGTTCTTTATATTTTACTATTTGACTAACATTTATAACTAGGTGAATTCTCATCAAAGTTGGTAGTCTTATTTTGACCACATTAGTAGATACTACTACATCATCAATGATATATAGACCATTATATCAATCTAATAGCTTCTTCACTGGTCTTTTTTTGAATACTAAATCTTTTGTACTTAGTATTACTTTGTTTCTCTCCCTTCATACTTCTACTTTCTTTTTTCCCTTATCTGTTTGCTGTTTTATCTTTTTCTATGCCTTTTTTAATGCTGCTTTTGCTTCTTCTTAAACTTTCTTTATTTTCTTTGCAAACTTTGTTACTTTTTCCATCTTTTCTTTTCTTCTAATGTCTGCTCCCATCCTCAACTCTCTTCCATAATTTACCATAAATGGAAACACATTAGTTACTGAATGTATCTTGTCAAAGATGAAAGTGGTGGACTTAATTTATTTTTCCTTTCTTTT
>Ga0157357_1001054_pt1 | contig 11676 bp, 14 predicted proteins | sample AttcapACBM1_FD_111485 | JGI IMG/M metagenome (GOLD analysis project Ga0157357, IMG submission 111485) | Fungus gardens microbial communities from leaf cutter ant in Botucatu, State of Sao Paulo, Brazil - Atta capiguara ACBM1 | ecosystem: Host-associated > Fungi > Mycelium > Unclassified ... | reverse complement strand
AATATATGAGTCAGATAACATGAGGGAGTAATAAGGGTTAAGCATGGCAGGAGCACCTACTACATGAGATGCTGACTGAGACAACTATAGCACAGCCAATTGTATCATCATACCCTCTGCCCACCTCCATGATGCATTCTCAAGACATTGATTGTAACACTGACTTACCTATTGCTGTGAATCTCTCTAAATGTGAAAAGACACTATGCTCTTTATATAAGAATAAAAAAGCACATCATGGTAGCTTTTGTGAAGATGAATGACTCTTGGACTCTGGTACCTCCACTCACTTTACTCCATTTGAGTCTGACTTTGTCAATATGACTCTAGGTAATTATGGCTGAGTTGAGACTGCAAACTCAAAAGCACCACTATTTATAGTTGCTTCTGGCACCATTCTGATTGAACATGAAATCTTTGACCTTGAGAAATGGACTACCAAGATATATCAAGGCTATGGCCAGTATATTGTGTCTCTGGTATATAGATACACCTCCTCTCTACTAGACAGATTCTTCAGTCTAGGTTGAGAGTGAAAGGCAACAAAAGTGGTTCCACCTTTCATGATAAGTCTGGTAATGCTGTTCTATTGGCTACCCCAATTACTGAGACAACATTCAGATTATAAGGACTCACATTCTCAAGCATGATATTTCTAATCCTATGAGTCTTGTAACAAGACATCTAGACTTTGAGACTTTGCATCATCATTTTGGACATGCCTCTAATGAAGTCATGTGTTATGTCCTTAACAATGTTAAAGATGCAAAGAAGATCTGTTTCCAACACAGAAATATATCTGCTATGGTTGCACTCTTGGAAAGATACACCAATACAGTTTCTCTGAAAACTCTACTTGCTCTAGTGAGCCTCTAGGATTGATTCACTCAGATCTCCTTGAGTTCTATATCTTATCTTATTCAAAGTACAAGTGGATAATTACATTCCTTAACAACTATTCTTCTTTTTGCAACATTGCTTTTTTATGCAAAAAGTCTAAGACTGCAAATGTAATTAAGTATATTTTCTAGATATGGTCAAACACTACTTCCCATCCTGTAAAGAGATTGCACACTGATAATGGAAAAGAATATGTAACATCAGAATTACAATCCTTTCTAAGAGAGTAAGAGGTTATCTATGAGACTAGTACTCCATATGTACACCAACAAAATAGTTATGCTGAATTATTAAACTGCACTTTGCTTGAAAAGACACAGTAAATATGACTTAAAGCATGTCTGCCAGATTCCTGGTGGAAGTTTGTAATAGCAGTTGCAGCTCATATATACAATCACACATGTTAAACATCTTAAGTAGAGAACATCTTAGGAGATCTTCTTGGGGAAAAAACCTAAAAAATTGCACTTCTGTGTCTTTGGCTGTGGAGCCTATGTATTCCTCCCTATTGAAATTCATGCCAACAAACTTGCACCACACTCTGAATTAATGATATTCATTAGGTATAAGGACTACAAATACCACTTTATATACCATACACAAGAAAATACCATTTTCTGCTCCACATATGCTATTTTTGATGAGGGACTTTTCATCTTTGATGAGGGACTTTTTCCTAAATACACTAACTCTTATGCAAAAGAACACAAATTATATGATGAGTTATTAGATAAAACAAGTCTAAAGACAAAGTCATTAGCACCTAAATCTTCTGGAAAAGATGGACCTACTCCAGTACCTATTCCACACACACTCATTCCTCTCATCCAAAACAATTCTCCTACTCATTCTTCTTTACCTTTTCTCTTTTATAAGTCTATTTCCCCCTAACCTATTCCATGGCCTAAAAAACCTATAGTAGAGATTGAAGAGACAAATGATGTTGACTCTGATGTTGAGATGCAACCACCCAGCCCTCAACAATCTGGTCTGTAAACACCACAAGTGTTAGAAACACAAAGATTGAACTCTATTTTATTTTCTGTTCCTTTTAGTCTATTCTATTCTTAGAACTAGGATTAGAGATCAGTGGTATGTCACAGGTCATGGTCACACTATCACATGATCACATACCATAATGAAAAATAGTAAAAGATTCTGGAAGAAATGATGTTATACTATATGTTATATATATAGTGGCCTTAAGACAAACACATGGTCATTTAGGGTAGGCTAAAATAGTAGTGTATAGATCAGTAGTCTGAGGTATATAAGGTAGACAATCCTGTACAGAGTTCTCTATCAAGTTCTCTTATATTAACCCTAATACAAGGTTCTCTCCTCTAATCAACCCTAAGGTCATTGAATTGTAACAACAAGAAGGTTCTGAATTGAGGAGATCTAAGCATCAAACTCAGATACCCTTTAGAGAAGGAAATATTTATGGAAAACAAGAACATCCTACTAATATTCTATAGAACTTTTTATGGCAGCCAAAGAAGAGGTTCTCTAACACCAACATAGCTTGTGATAGGCATGAAGATGCTTATTAGGAATCCCAAAGGATCCATCAGAATATACAATGTTTCTCTGATAATCCACTATCCAAAACAGTAAGGATAAATAGAGTTGATTACCTATACAACTCATCTAATAATATTATTGAAATAAATGGGACCTCATATAATATTCAATGGGAAGGCAAATGCCCAATCATTGTTAATAATGATGGAAGTAGAATGGACACTCCACCTCCTATAGGTAAATCAGCTGAGCCAGCTATCACTAGCTACTTGGCATACCTTGCAAGAAAAGGAAAAGTAGAGCAAATTTGCTTTCTCTTATTTTAATGTGTAACAGAGACTTATCCAATTCTCAAAAGCCTTGGAGATATCACTAGATTACCAACTAATATTCAAAAGAAGTGACTTGAGTCTTGTCTTGAGAAGCTGAAATCACTTAAGGACAGAAATGTTTATGAAGTTATGGACCTCCCTAAGGGAAGAAAAGTGATTAAGAATTGCTGGGTATTCAACATTAAGTCTGATAGTTATTATAAATCTCAACTTGTTGCAAAAGGATTTTCTCAGGTTGAGGGAATTGACTTTGATGAATTATTCTCTCTAGTTGTCTGCTATGAGACAGCATGCTTATTCCTAGCTGTTGCTGCTCTTGATGATTGGGATATCCATAGTGTTGATGTAAAAACTGCCTATTTTTATGGTAATCTAGATGAGAAAATCTATATAGAGCAGTCTGAAGATTTTAGACTACTTAGTAAAAAAAAAAGTCTAGCAATTCTACAAAGCATTGTATGGCCTTAAGCAAGCTGGCTTATCTTGGTGGTAGACTATGACTAAGTCAATGTTAACTCTAGGATTTAAGCAATACAAATCCAATGCTGGTGTATATTATTTTATTGACAAAAAGACTAGAGAGCTTGTTATAACAATTGTTTATGTTGATGATGTTTGCTTCATAGGTTCAAAAGATTTCCCACTCCTCTTAGAGTTGAAAAATTTATGATGAAATAGAAATGCTGTGACCTTGGAGAAACTAAAGAGTTTCTTGGGATAAATTATAAGTACAAGGATCAAAAGATCTTTGTAGACCAGTCTGAGTACTTGAACAAAGTTCTAGCACAATTCAATATAACAACCAACCCAACAAGTACTCTACTTCCATTGGACTATGTGTTTAAACCCAATGATAAATAGTGTAATCCCAATTTCCATCAAAAGTACTAGCAAATGGTTGAATCTCTAATGTATCTGATGATTGGCTCATATCCTGATATAGGATTTGCTGTAGTCAAACTTGCTCAATAGATAGCAAATTTCTCAAATGAGCATTATCAAGCAGGATTGCATTTCTATAAGTATTTGCTTAATACTTGCAAGTATTGGATAGTCTATAATGGACTCAGCAATGAGTCTGTTATAGCTCACTCTAACTCAGATTGGGCACAAGATCCAGAATCACATAAATCTGTGACTGGCTACTTTACTTTAATGGCTCATGGAGTAACATCCCAAATGAGCTGCCAGCAAAAGACAGTAGCTCTGTCTTCAACTGAGGCTAAATATATGGTCCTCTCTGATTGTGGCCATCAGCTTGCCTGGATGAGAAGCCTTCTCAATGAGATCAGTTTTAATGTTCCAACTCCTCATATTTATGGCAATAATCTTGGCTCACTTTTCTAGGGATCTAATTCTATACAGAAAAAGCACTCCAAACATATTGATATTTGCTATCACTACATAAGAGATCTAATTGAGGATGAACAAGTTAAACCATATCATACTGATGGAAAGGAGAACCCTACTGATATTCTGACTAAAAACCTTGGCCAAGTCCTATTCAGTTATTTCCACCCATCTCTTGGCTTGGAGATACTCTGAGCTCACCCATTTGTGCTTCTATCACTTAACAGCTAAAGCCTTAAGCAAGGGAGAGTGTTGCAAAGTACTCCACTTAGTAAGCACATAGTCCTAATTAGGTAGTCAATAGAAAAATTTATGTAGTTAGGTTTACCTTTTACAATACAACTTATTTCTCTTCATTGCTCCCTTTTAGCTCTTCATAGAAGTATATACCACAGATAAGTAGTTGCCAGTTGTCTACACTGCACCATGCTGCTGTGCGTTCTGTTCCTTCCAACACCTACTTGTTCTCCTTCACCCTCTCTCTCTCTTATAAGTCTTCATCTCTCTCACCTATCCCAAAGTCTAAAAAGCCTACAGTAGAGGATGACAATGTTGACTTTGATGTTGAGTGTTAGATGTGGTTCATACCTCATTATCCAAGATTTCCTTCCAGATCTCGGAAGTCCAGAACTAAGTAGTTTTGTGTTATCTGAGATCATGGAAGACAGAGTGGAATGACCTTTAGCTTCAGCTTATGTGCTGCAACTCATAAAGGCACACTGGCTGCATATTTCAGATCAAGGATGGGGAACTTAGAGGGTGGAAACCCACCAGAAGGTGGCAAGGTGTGTCATCACTAACACTGGAAGAGGGGTGTTAGTTTTAGTTGATTTTCAGGATGACTACTACAGTGTAAGCTACCAGATTATACACTAGTTAGTATACCTAGGGTAGCTATCTGGAATGTAACTGCTAAGTGAGTTACCCTGATTACTTGTGATCCTCAGATGTCAAGGAAGGTATATCCATGGAGTTGTCTTGGATCAGCAAGGACATCCAAGGTGGAATGGACAAGTTTGATCCACACTGAAAGGGATTGGGGAGCATGGATGAGAGTGAGTGGTTATCTGTGGGTTGGGACAGAAGAGGTCGGAACACGGGATGTGACATTGAGATGCAACCACTCACTCAATGCTTTTGTGACCTGCTCTGCAGACATTGCAAGAGGGTCCTGAATTGAGGAGATTAAACTTGATAGTAATCATTAAGTCAGTCAGAAACAACTCAAGGCCAGATAAATGCAGATCATTCACGCCATCTTGAGTCATACCACCTTGGGTTTTACAAGGTGCATTAAACAAAATATTATGTTGGAGACAAGATGTCGGAATAGTGTAAAATGACAAATATTATGTAGATCAGATCAAAGATAAAAAGGGATGCCGTATACGACGGGTGCTGCCCCAGTAAGATATTTCAACTTACAAACACTTCGGGCCGCTGCAACGGCTGAGACCAGTGACTCGCCCGTGTCGGCCGTATCTTTCCATACTCGAACACTTTCGGGATTTAACCCCAACTTGTCAAATACAGCCTGGCTAAATTTGTCAATGTCCCTATCTGTGACGTCCCATAGATTCGCAACAAGGGTAGGGCTAGTCAAGGTAGTGCATTCAGTATCAATGACATCGCAAGGACCAGCCTCGATACTTACCAGCCTCCGAGCATGTAAGCATTAGCTGTACCAGTACGGTCAAAGTCCCCCATCTCATGCAATGCACCAGATGAACAACCCCAGAGCATCGTTGCAGCACATGCCTGCAGTCGTCGCACTCTGTATGATCGTAAATATTGTTCTCCACCTCCGTGTCCAAAGTATCTAGAACAGTACGTCAGCCGAAACAGTAGGGTAGCCGATGAGTTCAACGTACACGACTAAATCCGATTGACGCAGTGCATTTTCAAACTGTTGCTCGCTTACGGGTCTACCCACAACGCCGTCCCAGCCAGCCTTCTTCATCCCGGTAGCCCATTCTTTAAAGCGTTCTTCAGTTCGGCGCAAATCACCACTAGGATTTAGGATAAAGTAACCTTTGCGCGGGTCAACGGTCGCGCCGGCAAAATTTTGCTTGAGGCTAGGTCGCCTATGTTTTCTCATCTCAGCGTATTCTAACCTATCAATGAGAAAGTCGACACTTGGTATCCTGCTAACACTTCTCCCTCGAAGCATTGGAATGCTCTCCCAAGGTAATCCTTGGATATTCTTGTCCAATACCAGAAAGACATGTTCATTATCATTCTGACTCGCTGGTCCATTGACCTTCGTACTTTTCTTTAATCCACGAGTCCTCATCACATGGTCTTCCAAGATCATCCTGAGATCAACCACGATTTGAGTGACATCAACCTCTGAGACGGGCACAGCAACGTCATGGGACTGGTAGAGGTCAAGAATGAAGTAGATGAGATCTTCCAACTCTTCATCTCGACATTTTGGAGGAAGTGTTGAAATGCATTTGAGTAGAGCATTATCAAGCCGAACCTGACTGAAGGATTGGGGAGCTTTCCTTCGATATCCTGACCTTTTAGTGTCTTGAATGCCAAAACTTCTTCTGAATACTTTCTCGAACTGAATTCCAAGTTCCGAGATTACTTCTGGAGTTGCCTTCCACTTGGGACTGAAGATCGTCTACCAACAACTTTAGGAGGGCGCTCATAGCTTCGAGCCAGAAACATACCTTGAACACGCCAAACCAACAATATTCAATGTCTTCCAAGAGGCTCTTTAACCTAGCGTCCAACTCTGCTCGTTGCTTCCACCACGCAACTCTTGCCTCGTCATCATCCGGCTTAACATGTGCAGCTCCTTTAGTACCTTCATCACTCAATCTCACTATCTCCCGTAATTCATGCATGGCATCATGGAACGTCAAATATTCGTCTTCTAGATCACCACTCCCATTGTCTCTCCTGCTCTTAAGCGGGACAGAAAATACAAGACCATCGCCCTCAGCACCACCTTCCTGTCGAGAAACAAATAGCGTGTTCTTATCCTCGGTTACATTGATATGGATAACGATCCAATTCGATGGCAATTTCTCTACTTGGGATGCAGACAGAACGGAGGGACTGAGAGAATACGATCGATAACGTGCTCGTATTGACTCCCAATATGATTTTAATGGCGACGAGCTCATGTCCTCCCCATCTTCATCCTCGGAGTCCATCTGTATATTGACACGTTTACGTGCGGCAAAATTGGTGCCAGCAAGGGAGGGCGGAAGTATAACACCTTCTGCAGTGATGAGAGGCCATTGCATATCATCTGCACTTGGAGATCGGGGAAACTTGTGATGTATGGCTTCGAGCATCTCGCGCCGCAAAGTCAAAGCTGCTGAAGCGTCTGTGCTTTCATCAACATACGCACTCGAGGTGTCCAGAGGCAACAAGGCAAAACATACCCAGGAAACGTGATACCAATACATGGGCCTTATCATCATTTTGCCCCATTGATGTTTGCAATGATTTGATTACGGCCAGCGCTACCACAGACTCTCTGACATCTAATGCATTGCCTCGTAATGCTATCGAGGGTAAACTGTTCCGATATCGCTCTTCTGCTTGTCTCAAAGCATTGATGATGTCTTGAGCCGAGACCGACAGATTTTTCTGGGTAACCTGCATACCCATAGGTATAGCAATCGCTAAACAAAAGTTAGCTGTAGTCGAAGAGACCCTAAGACAAGACTTACGTGACTCGGCAAGTGAGTTGAGAAACATATCACTCTGAAACCGAAGGTGCACGTTGTGAAGATTGAGCTTCGCGAGCAACGAGTCTTCTTGTGCCTTTGTGAGCGATGACCGTGGAAGCGATGTCAAACGCTGTAGTAGAGAGTTGAATCGTTCGTCATTCTGGTCCCGAAGCAGCCAGACTGGGTTGCCATCAGTCTACTGAAACCAACATACGCCGAAACTGCTCACTCTGCTGCCGGAGAATACTCGTCAGAACATCTGGCACTATCATATCCTTGGCCGGCTTCGCACTTGCAGGAGACAGTCCAAGCGACTTCCTAGGTCTAACCGAAAGTCAAGCCATCTCAGCCAAACTCATACGCAGTAGAATCCACGGAACACATACTCAATACCTTCATACTTTTCGAAAGCAGCATCAATCTCCCTCAACAAATCAATTGAACGTTCAAATAATACACTGGCATCCTCCTCTCCCATCCTCTCCCTACACTCCGCCGTCAATCTGACAACCTCCACCGAATCAATAGTTGGTATACTCTTCAAGGTTTCTCCAGCTTCTACAAGCCTCTCATATCCTTCTTTCACCTGTCCCAACCTCATCTGTACTTCTCCCTGCCTCGCCAACGCCCGACTCAGCATTGCCGGTGCATTGATCGCTCTTGCGAGGTCAAGAGCTTGCGCAATGAAAAATTTTGACTCTTTGGCAGATCCACGGGTGAGATAGGCTTGGGCCAAGTCGAAAAGGACTGTGAGTAGCCCTTCGCATATGCGTAGGCCTAGACTGTCGAAATGTCGCTGAGGTGGAACGATGGTTTGAGGTACTGGATCTGGAAGAGGTTGAGGAGCATTTGGAAGAGCTTGCTTCAGTGATGACATATCGAAGGGATTGTCTTCTTGTACAGGTTTACGAGATGAGGGATTTAGACGCGTGAGACTGTCCATTGCACGATTCCAGAGGCGGAGAGATTGGAGTAGTAGTTCTATCGACATTGTTATGTCTTCCTGTGATTGCCACTAATTAGCAGAAGTCAGGATCGCATTTTGAATCGCGGATCACCTTGCAGTTTTGTATCATGGCTACCGTTCGAGCTGCCAATGCTGCTTTTTCCAATCTTCGCACTCGGGTATGCACCCTCTGCACCGAGCTACCACTCTTCTCATCATACTCAATCCTTCTTGCAACACACACGGCTTCACAATACACCGACGAACTGGTAGCATACCAGTCAAGGACACTAATTCGGTGTTACACACTGAAACACACCTTTTTGAAATGTTCTCTATCAAAGCTAGAGATTCAGCAAACCTTAAGAGAAAAAGAGCAGAAGTTTCTTCAGAGACATGACCATCACGAATAGTCTCCAAGGCCTGAGAGAAAATCGAATTCGCTCGACGCGTCTTCCCTATCTGCATTAACTCATGTGCCAGATCAAGAGAAGCCGTTATGTAGCCTGCGCCATTGATCCGTCAGATGAGGAAGAAATGTCTGGGTCCAGGAGCCGAACCTTCGCTAGTGATGCCCTTGTGTGCCTCGGCAAGTTCGCGTAACATGTCCAACAATTGAACCTTGGGTAGGCTGAGCGAGAGAAGCCCCAACACCCGTGCCACAGTCTCTTCATAAAAATGAACAGCAGTACCAACACATAGCATAGTACACACTCACGAAGCATCCCAGAAAATCGATCGAAGTCGTCAAATACCAGGGGACGTTTCACAATCTCGGTATCAGCACGGGGAGGAATAACAACGTTCATTGGCATCGGCTGTAGCACTACAAAAAGAAATGAGAAAAGCAAAGAGGGCGCTCAGAGTTCAGCGCACCTCTACGCTTTGGAGAAGCACTGTTTTTGTTTCTTATAGCGCTCACTGCCCTTTTCCCAGTCACCATTGTGGTCGAACTCGTGGTTGTCCGGACTCTCGTTCGCGTTGCGGGTGGAACCACAGTAGTGGTTGCAGTGCGTTTTCGTGCTGTCCTGGAAGCTACGGGTCGTTGCAGCGTAAGCGATTTCCTCGACGCAATAATTTTCGGGGTGTCAACGTGTTTCGCGAACACCGAACGAAGTATATGACAAGCTTGTTCAGCATGGTCCGCAACGAGGGGGACTTGTTCCGTGACTGCGGATCTGTGAGCATGCAAGGCTAACCATAGATGATTCGAGGCTCGGTACTGAATCCGATAAGGAGCTAACTCAGCGTCCGCTCCGAGGTTCTCCAGTGAAAATCAGCTGATACTAGCCCAAATGATGAAACATACACACACATCAGTTAAGAGCAAAGTTTCCACTTCTTGTGACATCTTCCGCACTTCATCGAATCCCGACACGTTTTCTGCACGATACATGACTTCTAACAGACGAAGCATTACCCGAGCTCGTCGGATGGGCATACTAACTTCCCCACTATACACCTTCATTGTACTTTCCAGCAGAGCCCTGATACTTCGCTGTGTGGAGTCTCGTGAACCTTGCCGTTCAAGGCTATCAACCTGCTGTTCAACCAGAATACCAATAATTCGAGGGTCTTTCACGGCATCTGATGAATAAAGGGAGTGTTGAAAGGAAATATGTTCTGTGGGTATAAGGAGTTCGGAAAGACCAATATAAGTAACCCGGTCGATGATCATGGCAAGTTGGCTATAGTGGTTGTTCTTAGGCGTGAAGATTGATGACGTAGGCATCTTATCCGTATCTTTCGTCAACCCGTAAAGATTGTACGGAAACATGGCGACAGCCCGAAGAAATGCGATATAAGCATTCTGATATAGCATTAGTAGTTCATGATGCTCAACACAGAGAATGAATTACCTTCTTGTCCCCTATCTTCATATGGCATATCCCAAGCAACTCCCATCGCCGAAATAAAGTCTCTTCTAGTTGCTTCCAGCCTTCCCGTTCCCTGACTTTCTCTTCACCAACGATTTTTTCTTTCGACCGTCGTGCCAACGCTTTAGTACCAATAGTGCACGCCTCTTTGAGAAACGGGATGGCAGAACCATGGATCCCAGCTTGATATATGCTTCCTGCGAAATTGTGATATGCCCCCGATAGGCACCGAAAGTAGTTGGCCAGAGGAATGCCTGATGGGCCCACACTAGTGAGAGTAGTCGCAGCTTTATCTAGGCAGTCATACGCAGCAGTATGTGTTTCTGGGTCTCGAGCTTTCAATGTAATTTTTGCGAGGGTGAATAGTGAATCCAAAGCTCGGGTGGTCAGGTCAGATAAAATTGGTAGCATTTGTGTCGTTAGTTTGAGAGCCATAATCTGGGTACTTGTGTCAGCAAACTATTTGATTTTATAATAACTCCAATCACTTCTGAGATAGTCAGATTGAGTGCGTCTATGATGACCGAGAAAAGCTCCTTGGAGTTCAAAAAGACCTGGTCGTTTGTGCAAGATGAACGATCCAGGAAAGAAGATATAGACCGCCGAAGCCGCTCCAGTGCACGATCGACCTTTCCAGATGCACGCTGCACCTCCGTCTCAGTTTCACTGGAGACTACGCCTCGTAAAAGAGAAACTAAAGCCGTCGAGTCTCTCAAAGCATTTGAACATAAGTGTAGCTTGTTCACTAGATAAACCCCTGCCATGATTGAGTCACCTGTATACAAGGCTATAGAATTTAGGTTCTCACCCTTTTCCTTCCCTTTACTCTCGTCCAACACTTCGTTTATAAGGACTGTCAAATCAGTAACGAGATTGTACAGCTTGGCACCAGCAGCAATGAGCTCGTTCTTGACATCGCACGAGGAAGATGAAATATGTAGAGTGTCACTTCTTTGCCTTGTTGAAGATTCAATCCTGGAGGAAGATCGTTTGTGCATTGAGTTTCGTTGTGGACTGTTCAAGTTGATATAGACTCACGTGATCAGCGCGTTATT
>Ga0157357_1001053_pt1 | contig 11688 bp, 7 predicted proteins | sample AttcapACBM1_FD_111485 | JGI IMG/M metagenome (GOLD analysis project Ga0157357, IMG submission 111485) | Fungus gardens microbial communities from leaf cutter ant in Botucatu, State of Sao Paulo, Brazil - Atta capiguara ACBM1 | ecosystem: Host-associated > Fungi > Mycelium > Unclassified ... | reverse complement strand
TATTATATCTCATATAGTCCATATACTTGATCAATTAATATTTATAACTATAATTAACTAAAAAACTATAGTATTACTATAGTAGACTAAATAACAAGGATCAGAATAAGTAGGAGTAGTTAATAGTCTAGGACTATCAGAGACTAATCTAGGTGATAACCAGCCTAGAAGTATAATTAAGCTTTCATAAAGTAGATTTGGGCTTACTTATTGCTAGTATTTCCTAACAAACATCTGGATAAAAAATGAAAGTAGAGGCAGATATATTAGAACTTTCTACAAGTGGAGTATTATTGATAAAGTATAAGGATGAGAGGTGAAGGCTAGTAGCTTTTATTTCAAAGTTATTGAATGAAGTAGAGAGAAATTATAAATTTCATAATAAAGAGATCTTGGTAATAATTAGATATTTAGAAACATAAAGATATTTCTGAAAAGGAGCTAAATGTCAGTTTGAAATATAAACAGATTACAAGAAAAGTCCAACAATTGAATCAAAAACAGACTAGATAAGTTATAAGAAAGAATAACTCATATATTGAGTGACACAAGTGAGTTCAATATATACTCTAGTTTGTTAGTCTATACATATTATACTAATCTACTCTGGAATAATAACTTAGTTCTTTCATAATATTCTATCAGGTTATATAATTGTATGACTATGACAGATATAATATATATATGACAATATATCATGATTTTGTTACAATTTGTGACATTTGTGACTATCATGTGTGATTTTTTATTTTTTATTTTTAAAAATCAACAATTTATTACATAGAGTATGATAGCAAACCATGGTAGCTACGACATAGCTACTTATATAATAAGAATAATGAAAGAAAAGAAGAATATACTAAAAATAACAGAAAAACTACTACTAAGTGATTTCTTTGTAAAGGGAAAAAGTCTCAGGGTTATACTTGAGGAATGCTATAAAATAACTTAAAGACTCTCTATTCAGATTCCAATAGTTGTTATATCTTCTGTATCTATAAAGAATATAATACCTTGATTCAATTAGATAAGTTTACATGGACAGCTATAATTTTCTCTTAGAAAGAATCTTAGATAATACTCTCCTACAGAAGCATGGTTTGTGATTGCTCTAGTTGCTCTTATACACAACAAATTTAAGTGACTGATAAGTTTGAGTCAAAATCCATCTTTCATATAAATAGACTTGACAGGAAGATATTCATCATCTAATAGATCAAAGAAGTGGTTTCCTTTGAAGTCTGATATTTGAAAAGTCATTTGTCAGTTTTGTATAATTGAGTTGTATTCTTTTTTCATGCTGAAGTCTCATAACAATTTACATAAGAGGATGAGAGTAAGGTTGAACTGCTTGGTTTCTTTATTGATAACTATATGGAGAGCCCATTTATCATTGCTCAGACAATCCCAAAACTCAATGGAATTATGTGAATTTTTATTAAAAAAAATTCTGAGATCTTGAGCTATAGTAATAGACTGGAGTTAGTATTAGAAATTTGAACTGCTTGGTTAATTCTGCATCTAATAGTGAACAGTTCTGCCTCAGTTGAAGTGGTGTAAACAGCATAATGAATGGTTTTGGCAATTGTGTTATAACTTGACAGAACATGTGATATTGATGTAGTGATGTTCTTGATACTAGCATCAAAGATGATAATGATTATATTGGAATCCAATAAAGCATCTTGAACAATTTTGTCAAGTTTGTGAAAATGAGCTTCTTTGCTTTCTTTGTCTTTATGATTAATATGTGGAAAGAAAAGTGATTAGGAAAATTATCTACTAGTCTGAAACCAGAAGACAGTTCTTTATGAAGAGACTTAAAGAAAGGAAAAATTCCATTGAGATAATTGTTGATGTCTACAATAGAGCTCTTAATTTTAAGTTGTTGTTTAATTGTAATCTTCTTCAAAACAAATGAGGTGACAACAAGTTTTTTGAATATCTTTTCTTGAAAAGCAAGTTGATTGCATGATTTGATAGTAGCAATGCAGTTCTAAGTTGATGTTGACTACTAATCTTCTGTAAGTGTAGATAGATGGGAATAAGACCAGTAATTGCCTTAATTCCCCAAGTTAGTAAAGTACAAAAAGCATCCATGATCTGTATAATAGCTCTTCATTGTATTTTTCAGAGTTTTTTAAGAGGGTTAGATAGTAGAGCATTCTTGAAAAACTAAAGTGGAAATCCATAAAGCACAATAAATAGAATGTAAGTTTTATAAAGTAGTCATTTGTAATAGGAAGACAAACCACTAGAAAAATTTCCTAACAATTTTATATCCTTAATAGTTGAAAGAGCTTTGTTGGAATAATGTTAAATATGTTGTTAGAAAGTTAATTTTTTATTGAAGATGAAACCAAAATATTTCCATGTGTTCTTTGGTTGTAGTAGTGGACCTCCTAATATGCTAAGATCTAAATAAGAAGAATCAAAGTTTTTTATTGATCTCGAGAAGTGGAAAACCTCTAATTTCCCATGTTCAATTGTGAGCCTGAATTGATCAAAGAGGGAAGTAATGATGTTATAACTGCAAAAAAGTAAAGCATTTGATTTTTCAAAGAACTTTTCTTATGAAATGAAAAGTCTATAATCTATAAAATGAGACAGAAATGCTTGGAATAAGATTTCTTGCTCTTTTTTCAAAAATATGAAATATAGATGAAATATAAAGAGCAGAAAGAATAGGAGAAAGAGCAGACCCTTATCTTATACCTACATCTATCTTGAAAAGAGGGGAAATGAAATTATTCCATATATATTATGTTTTCCTATCTATTAAATAATTAGAAAAGAAAATTGAAATTCTTGAATTAAAACCAGCTTTATCCAGAATTAATAGAAGGAGTTGATGATTGAGTGATGGAAAAAATAGTAATATCAAAGGTTAAAGTGCTCATTTAAAAACCTTTGGCTCATCCTGAACAAATGATATGTGTAAGAAAAATGCCTGTATTCATAGTAGAGTGCTATTTCAGTCCATCCAATTGATTAGGGTAAACAAAATTTGATGCAATGGATTGATTTTGAAGTTTTTTGCTGATAATTTTCTCAATAAATTTTCTCAGAGTATTGAAGAGAAAAATTGGTTGAAACATTTTAGGAAAGTTGTAAGCCAATTTATTAGGCTTGGGAATGGTGATTAAAGAGAATGTCTTGAAGTGCAATGGCCAATGTATAAGATCAATGTATACATTAGTGATGTTGATAAAGTTGAGAAAATATCTATTGTCCTCTACAACAACTTTCAGGTATTTCTATAATATATGATCTGGTTCTGGAGTAGACAAATTGTTGTACTTTTTTATGATATTCCTGAATTTCTCCATCAAAAAAGGTGGCTATTCCAAACTTGGTTTTATAGGAAATTCATTTCATAAACTTGTATTAATTTGATAATTTTGTGCTAAGTTAAATGTTTGATGCAAAGCCTGCCATAGATTTTCAAGTTTGATATAAGGATGCCTATTGTATTATAGGGTTTCTATAGCTGGCAGTTTGTGCTTCTTAATCTAGTTCATAAGGTTCCAAGGTCTTTTGTTTTTTGATATGATTTCTTGAATCTTCTTGATAAAATATATACTTTTGGTTTTCTTGATAAATTTCTTAAAATTCTCCCAGTCTTCAATTGTTTTAGAAGATCTATACTTTTTTAGTTTACTACTACATTCTTCATTCCACCATACTTTGGAATGTTTAGTGATATTTCTTTACTTGATATATTTGAAGTAACAATATTTCCAATTATGTTTGTAAGCTCAGTAACAATTTTTTTTCTTCTTTACTATTCCAAATAATTGTTTGCTATTTGTCTTGAATAAACTCCTCACTAATGGATATGTCAACTATTAGAGGAGTATGGTTAGAAGAGCTTCTAGATTCTAGTAAGATTAAGTGATTGTTAATTTCATTTGAATCTGATTGAAGGAATATAAGATCAATAACTGAGTGAGTGCCATTAGAATTATTAGCATATTGAGTGGGGACTTGATTAACAGGAAAAAAAAGTTTCAGATTGAAAGAATTAGCAACTTCCATGAAGACATTGTTATAAGCCAAATGGTGAGGGTAAGATGGGTCCTAATCTCTATCTCTGATATTGAAGTCTCCTATTATAACAAGTACATTGCAAATATTAACTTCTATATCCTTTAGATACTTCAAGGCCATCTAATGCTTATCTAAGTAAATGTTAATAATGAAAAAAATGATACTGTTGCTGAAAAATATATGTGATTACTCTTAGGTAATCATTATCATGAATTGACTGTTTTGAAAAGGTTATCTATAATGAATGGTTGGGAGCACCTACAATTTTTCTCTCTTTTCAGATGTCAAACTTGGAATAGTTTGAATGTGAGACTAAGAAGGTTCTTGAATAAGGATTATATCAAACTCTTTTTTGTTTTCTAGTATAATATCTATGAGTAATCTATTCTTTTGAACATTCTGTGAAAAAAGCATAATATTTCTTCAAGTGCCATTTCTTGTTGAATCAGTACTTCTAGAAAGGACATATATTGCTATCAGCTTGATGTTCTCCTTTGCAATTGATGCATTTGAAACTATGCAAATATAGCTTACCTTTCTTTGTTTCAAGTCTTGGTGAGTTAATCTTGAAATTTGCTTTACAATACTATGCAAAGTCTTTATGATATTCTATATTATATAGACTGTCATACTTGATATATTTGGAACTATACACACAACATGCAAATATCATATAACCCTACTTCTAGCAGTTTTTACATTGCAGCACTTTTGGGTTCATATTTGTGCTTCTGATTGTTGTAATGTGATTTCCAACATTAAAGCACTTATTTATTAGTCCTTTAGCTTTGGAGCCGCTTTGGGCATTTTAGATATCAATTTATATCTGATTTTGGAGAGGCTTTGATGACACAAGGTTTTGACACTAGTATGATATCATTGAAGAAGTGAGTCAATTTTAAAACTGTTTTAACAATGTCAGCAGAAATAGAGATGTTCATGTCTTTAATGAGATATGAAATGCCTAAAATATTTAAGTACAATTTTGACTGAGGTAAGCTCAGTGCCCTAACATTGTCCAAATCAACAACATTTACATTCTTGATATATTTCTTGATTGTGTTGAGATCTAAAGTAGAAGCTACTTTGTTAGTAGTGATAGTGAGACCTCTGTTGTCAGCATGAATAAAGTCAGCCATAATGTCTGACTTGATATTCTTAAGTGTCCTATTGATGTTGGCCACATGTTTATTGGAAAGCTTCATGATCTTTTCCAAGTTGTTCATACTTATCAGGACTAGTACTTGTTTTCTAGATGAACTCTTTGTCATCATATTAAGTTGTGATTTGTTCTTCTTAGGCTTATTCAAGGCATTGTGAATTTCTTCAATTTTCTTTGTTGAGAAATTTGAGAAATTGTCCTTGATTTTAATGATGTTGTTAATAGTACTTTTTAAGGCTTGAGCATAAGAGTATCCTTTTGGTGCTTTATTCTGACTTTTGCTTGTTTTACCCTTTTCTTTGTAAAACTTGGACTTTTCCAAGACTTTCTTGCTCAGTCTTGGAGGAATGGGAGGAGGAATTCTAGAGATGTTGACCTCTTTAGTTGGTTTGGATAATTTCTTGTTCTTAACTTCCAGTTTCTTGGTAATATTTGGCTTAAATTAAGCTAAGATATACTGACAAAAAGTTCTATTATTCTTATCAGTAGTTAATGCATCCCATCCAAATTCATAAATAATAAAATGAAATCTCAAGCAACATGGCCAAAATTTGTGATATATAGGATATCTTTTTTAGTTTTCTCATTAAGGAATTTATTCTTAACAAACAATGTAATTCTATGAAGAGAAGTTGCAATGTTGTTAATATCAGTGTCCAAATGTTCATTTAAACCAAAAATAGAGATAGGATGTACAGAATCATCCCATAAATTCAGATTAGCCAGTTGATTGATTGAATAAAGAATTGAAGATATTTTAAATCCTCAAGGTTAATACATGCTTGTGTCTAAGTTATCAATGTGTGTTCTATAAGATTCCATTATGTTCTCAGTAACTGTAGCCTTGTTAGCATTGTTAGTATCTCCAACCTTTAAAGATATATTAAACAATAAAGATCCTTGAGAAATGTTGTCTTCAACCTGTTTAGCCTATGAAGGGTAGTTGTTAAGAGCTTCAATTCTTTCTGTATATAGAACAGACAAAGCACTTGAGTATATAGACAATTTCCTAGAGTTGTTAGTACTGGGAACATTGGACTGATCTCTCAGAGTATTGATCTCCATATCTATATTTACATCTTTATGAATTGGTAGATTGGATGATAAACTAAAGTTGAAGTGTATTTGCTAATTCTTTATTAGGCACTATCATACAAAATAGTGGTAAGAGAGAAAGAAGTGATGGATACCATCATGTGTGATATTACACTATACTTCTTATTCAAGCCTGTAAAAGAGAAAACTAAACTTATAAAATAAAGGAAAAATAAAAGAGAAAATAATAAAACAACTAAGTCTACTTTGGTGAATTCTGTTAAGAAATGATTTATATTGATATCATAACATGCTCTGTTGGCAACCAGATATTATATGAATGATTATAAGTAATTGAGTATGGATATTTTTATAAAAATAATTAATAAGACAAAGTTTTCTTTATAAATATTTAGACTTAGAATTTATTGTAGAGTACTTATATAAAGTCTCATCTGTATCTGGGATTTCAGCTTCTTGTGTTAAATCCTAAGTAAGTATTATCTATAACAAATAGCTAGTTTCTAATTTGTGCTAAATCCTAGTACTGAATTCTAAAGATTACTCACATATATTTATTATGTCTACAACATTACTATTCTATTTATAATTTATTTCTTATTAAATTCTAATAGCTTAAGTAAGAGATAATATTAAACAGAAGATATAGAGAAAGATAATGAAAATTATATAATATTGAAGAAGTAGTTAGAAGTTAAAGTAATAGAAAAAAAACAGTTGCTAATAGAACAAAATAAAGAAGAAATTATTGAAAAGATTAAAAAATCAGAGACAAATAATAATAAGATAGTTAAGATAGTGGAGAAAATGAAAAAGCAGAAGTAAAGATATTGAGAAATGATGAATGGCAGATTGAGAATGAATTAGTATTGAAAGAAGAAAAAGTGTATATTTCAAATAAAAGGTTAATATTGGAGATTATTTGGCTACATCATAATATGCCAATAGTGAGATATGCAAAATAGTAGAAAATAGTAGAGTTTGTAACCAAAAACTACTGATATCAGAAATAATGAAGAAAATAAAGCAATGTATAGAAGAGTATGATTAGTGTCAAAGAATGAAAAATAGAACAGAAATGCTAGTAGGAAAATTGAGGCTAAATGAAGTACTAAAAAACCTATAGTAATATATTAGTAGACTTTATTATGAAGTTATTTTTATCAAGAGGCTATAATTTAATTTTCATAATATGAGATAGATTTTCAAAAATATTGTACTTTATAGTGATAACAGAGAATATTAGCAGAAGGGCTAATAAGATTGTTTAGTGATAATATATGGAAGTTGTATAGATTGCTAGAGTGTGATTTCAGATAGAAGGCCATAGTTTATGGCAGATTTTGTGAAGAAATTAAATGAGATGTTGGAGATAAAAAATTAACAACTTTCTACCTACTTACAGACAAATAGACAGAAAGAACAAATCAACAGTTGGAGTAGTACTTGAGGATATGTATCAATTATAGACAAGAAACTAGGTTGGAATGGTTGAGCTGAGAATGAGTTTTAAGATTAAAAAGAAAGAGAAGTATGTAAAGATAGAGAAGTTGTTGAGAGATTAAGAAATAATATAAGAAGACAAAGATAGTACTTGAAAAGTTGCAAGAGAAAATGAAAATATATACAGATATAAATAGAAAGGAAGTAGTAGAGTACAAAGTAGTTGTTGTGGCAAATAAGAGATAAAAGGATGAAAAAGTTAACAGAAAGATTTGTAGGATCTTATAAATTTTTAAAAAATATCAGAAAATGTGGTGGAGCAGAAGTTATTAACATTAATAAGAATATCTTGTAGTGAATATAAGCAATGTACTAGGAACAAGTAAAGAAACAGAAAAAGATTTCATCTCATCCAAAAGAAATAAAGGAAGTGAGGAAGTATGAAGTAGAAAAGATTTTAAATAGAAGAGAGATAAGAGAAAAACTTTGTTAGGTAACAGAGATGTATAATAAAAGAAGATACTTGGGAAAGGTTGGAAAATTTAGAAAATATAATGGAATTGGTAGGAGAATTTGAAAAGAAGATAAGAATGAAGACAATGGAAAAAACAAAATTCAGAAGCAGAAGATTTTATAAAAGTAATTTAATGAAAAAGTATATAGCAAAGTTGCTTTTTGGATAAGATAATAGAAAATTTAGACAAGATGAAAGGGAGAGTAAGTTTTTCCAGTGACAGAATCTTAAAGAGAGGTACTTTTATAATATAAAGTAAAAGATACTGGAATGGTAACATTAGTATATATGGCTGTTATTATAATCTTGAGCTTGGCTTAGGTTGCAACTAAGGCAAAGACTTGAGAAAAAGTAAAGGAGATGATCAATTGGTAAAGTGTAAAGACACAAGACTGTATCTACAGCTATATATCTAATGACCATGAGAAATAAGTAAGATGTCCTTGAGAAAACAATAAAGAGAAAATGGAGAGAACATGAGATAATTCTACTACTATATGAGATGCTGACTGATATAACATGAAGAAAGTATAAGACATAGTAAATATAAGTCATAAATGAAACAAACTCCAATATATGTCTAATCTAAGACAAATACCTGTAGAATATAAGGTATAGATTGTAGTCATCATAATAGCTATAATATATTATATAGTATCATATGCCAAGTCTATCTCTATAAATAATTTGTATTCTGTAGCAATGTTATCTTTTGTCAAATTCTGTGAGTACTTGGTCTTTTATAGCAAAGTTTACTTCTATTTGAACTCTGTTTCCAGTCAGTATTTCTCTATAAATCAACTTGATCAGACATTTGCCTAGCTTAGAGCTGGGCCTAGACATTGACCTCACTTAATGTGAATAAACTACATAACTATGTAGTAATTATACTACTTAAGTTTCCAAGTATTTTAAACACTTTTCTCTATACTTAAGGACTGATAAATACTCTGTAAATCTTTAGTCTAATAATCAACTATAGTTTCCATATTATTAACACTAATCTTGTTAGAATTGAAGACAGTAGACTGTTTATTTCTCTTTCTCATTTTTATTTTCTCTTTCCATTTATTTATTTTCTTTATTGGAACTTAGAGATAGAGATTAGTATAATAAAGATGTAATACTAGTTACAGAGTAGTCACATATGTTGCAGTCACAAGTCACACAATCACATGATACAGAAAAGATTATAAAAGGTTTTAGTGCCATAACTCAAAAATCTTAGAGTTGATTAATAAATAGAATCTTGTATTAGGATTAATACAAGAGAATTCAATGGAGTTCTTGGTATAATGTATCTACCTATATATACTAACTATTGATGGTTCATGCTTGGCTATTTCTAGTCTGCTCTAAAGACCATGTGTCTACCATGAGGTTAACATATGTTGTATATGTTATATGACATTATTATTCTCAAACCTTCTATCATGTTCCATGTGACCATGTGATTGTGTGACTGTATGACCATGATGTCACTTCTAACCCTAGCCCTAGATCCAAAAATAAAGCAAAGAAAAGAAAAGAAAAATGAAAATGAAAAAGGAAATTAAATGAAAAAGCTAGAGTCCAAACTTCACATATCTGACATTCAGAAAAAATGACATCATATAGCATAGTTACAGTATGTTAGCCTTATAGAGAGCATATGGACCTCAGAGTAGGTTAGTTATAGTATATACATAGACAACAGTCTGTGAATATAAGATGGATTAGTTTATAACAAGAACTTTGAGTTCTCTTATATAAACTCTATATAAGATTCCTCCTTTGACAAGTCACTAAGTCTTAAGTTATAACAAATCTTCAGTATTAAGTCAACATACTTTTTCTTATCAGTATTCCTTCTGTTAAAGTCTACTTTAACTTCTGAAATTGCAACCAAGCAGCATGCAGATGGTACAGCATATAAGTTAAAGCCAAGGTTGTTCTGAAAGCCTACAATATCATGATCTTTGATAAGTTTTCATACTTGTCAAATAGTAACTAACCCCATGGAATTTCACCCTCAAGTATGAACCTCCTCTGACATATAGTATATATATTAAACTTATGGACATTGCATAGACATTAGAATAGAATAATGTAAAGTTGTACATAGTATAGAAATATATCAGAGATCTTTTGTCAAGTTCTTTTGTAATTTCCACAAGATTCTTTGTGACTTGAGACTACTTGAGTAAGCTACTAACTGTTTAGATTAGTGGTTGCCACAACATTCATAGCTAAAACTCTGTACTCAAACTCAAACTCTGCTTATGCACAAACTCCATGATCAGAGCTTTACTACTTGTTGTAGCAATCAGAAGTCAAGATCACTCAAACTATACTCAGTAGTATTAAAGTAGCTCAAGAGATGATTACAAAAAGAACTTGACAAAAAGTCCTCACTTTATTACTACAATATTTATACAGGTATGTCATGGTCTATGCTATCTATAAGTTATCCTATCATAAACTACATGTGTTTACTATAGAAATACCATGCTATATCCATGTCTACTAACATCATTGTTTCAGTATCTTCTACTTATTTCCATATCATGATCATATGCATGGTGACACCATATTATGTGACAGATGCCCCTTCATCATCCAAAAGAAATGAAATGAGAATATGAAATTAAGAAAAAGAAAAAGAAAGTCAAAATGAAATATTGGAGCTCAAGACATACTATGACATTACTTATTTGTGAGTTATCTATTCTCTACAACTCCATGTCTTCAGATGTTGACCCACTCTCTATTTCTTGAAGTATAGTATATGGAATAGTTGCCATCTCTATGAACCGTATTCTATTCTCTTAGATTTTCCTGGAGGTAAGTCATACCACTATAATATATATTGGGCTTTTCTGGAGCTTTGAAGCATACTCTATGCTTGCCCTAGTTGCCCTAACAGATACTAGAACAATAATATCACATCTTATAATTGCCAAGTGTAGGTGTTATGACCTTAGGCTTGGCTCAGGTTGCAACTTAGACAAATACTTGAGAAAGGAATAGGATGATAGTCAATTGGTAAAGCATAAGAATATAGGATAGTATCTACACTATATATATGTACTAGCCATGAGGAAACAATGTGAAGTCTATGAAGTAAATGAGTCATAAAACATGAGGATTAAGCAAGGTCATTGCACTTACTACATGAGGTGCTAACTGAGATACTTATGGCATAGCTGATTATGTTATCATTATCCTTAACTCTAGTTCATGCCATAACCAGAAGACATCAATCATAACAATACCTCCATTTTAGCATTCATGTTCTTATGAATCATATCAAGACTTTCAATTCTCCTACTACATATGTGGCTACAGTCTTCTTGTTAGAACTAATAATTACTTGTTCTTGGTTGTCAATGGCAATGAAGTATGGTTCATGGGGTGGACCTCCTTGAAACATTATGATTGGGTAACCATTTCTTGATGTTTCAGTATTGTACTTTTGGTTCAC
>Ga0157357_1001052_pt1 | contig 11689 bp, 11 predicted proteins | sample AttcapACBM1_FD_111485 | JGI IMG/M metagenome (GOLD analysis project Ga0157357, IMG submission 111485) | Fungus gardens microbial communities from leaf cutter ant in Botucatu, State of Sao Paulo, Brazil - Atta capiguara ACBM1 | ecosystem: Host-associated > Fungi > Mycelium > Unclassified ... | reverse complement strand
TATAGCATAGACCAACAGTCTAGCATATATAAGTAGGATACATTATACTTAGAAACTTTATCAAGTTCTCTTATATTAATCCAGTACAAGATTTTTTTCTTATCTTAATACTTTGAGGTTTGAATCATAATATAAGAGTCTATAGTGAAGTCTGTGTAGTTTGGTGTTGAGAAACTCTGCTTGGATAAATGGAATGAAAAGTCTAGAAAGTCAAGTCTCCTTACATGAACTATGCTTGATACCACAGTTAAGTCTCTCTACTTAGTCTATAATATTCCACTGTAATATTTATGGACTTTCACTTGAAGCATGAATTTAACAGTCATGGAACTTGTTATGTTATAATACTTTAGAGCTGCTTTAGCTCTCTTAATATTTTCATAAATCCTAACAATCTATATTTCACTGGTATTAGACATGGTTTATATCTTATTATCTGAGATCCAGTAAGGCATCTCAAAAGTACAAATATGTTAATTAGTGTATTATCTGAGAATGTGGAAGATGGGTTAGAACAACCATTTATTGGGTAAACTTAAGTAAGTATTCAGATTTATTGATTTTTCAACCTTTTCCTTCTTTATTCATTTTTTAATTTCCATAAATAAGTCATAGTCTAAATTGGACTGATTCAGATTAAAGCTTTGGCAAAGGCTTTAGCTTGTGTGCTGTGCCTTGACTAGCCATACTAGTCACATATTTTAGAGTAGAACTTGGCAAACTTGTTGGGTGGAAACCACTGGAGGGTGGTGAGGTGTGCTGTTGCCAACACTGGAAATGGGTCTTAGTTTTAATCAATTTTCAGGATAGCTAATACAATGTAAACTACCAAATTATATTCTAGGTATACTACCTAGAGTAGTTATCTGAAATGGAGACTATTATATGAGTTACCCTAATTTCTAGTGATCCTTGGATGTTAGAAGATGGGAGTCCATAGAGTTAGCAAGGATCCAATGAGAATATTTGAGATGGAATGGAAATTTGTGATCTGCACTAGAAGAGGACAGGGAGTGTGGATAAGGGAGAAAAGGTTATCTGTGGGTTAGGATGAATGTGGTTGGAATGGGATGTGACAACTGGCTATTTATCTATTGGTGAAAACCAGCTCACAATAATTGAACATATGTTTCAGGCTTGACTTAAGAGTTAAATCAGTGAATTACAATAGCAGTTGGTTGTCACATTTTGGTCTCCAATCTGGGTACCTTTTTAAATCAGCTGCTGGTTTTCCAGCCAAAATCTGTGCCTACTGCATCTCACCACTTGACAAGATTCCTTTTCTTTCTCCCTAATCTATGTTTGAAAGTCTACTGGAAAAAGTGGTAAGTGCCAAGACATCAACAGGAGACTGCAATGAAACAAAATAAGTCACCTGACATCCTAATCTATGCAGCGACATATCAATGTAAATGACGAGTAAACAGCAGCTGATAAGTAAAAATGAAGGGGAGGGGGGATTATTTTGAACTTATCATATTTATGACGTTGTTTTTATACTATATTTTTGGGACTGAGTGAACGCAATACAGATGTTAATAAGCAAGGAGTAAGTACACAGTGAACTCAGTCAGCTAATTAAAAGCTTCCATTTTCAAGTTATGTGTGCGAGATTCTTTGCTAATAGTGTTGAGGTCAGTATCAGTCTCCGATTCAAGCATAGCAAGAGTAGTGCTGGACCATGCACATCCTTGGATTACACGCAAGATGATCAAAAGTGGTGCAATAGACTGTAAAACGTATCAATGAGACATGATGACATTTGTCTGTGAGCGGATGATCACACCTGAATTTGACCCAGTACGGGCAAAGCAAGATTTTGTATGGGACTGTTGATACCGTAGCTCACAACTAGAATGATTCCATTGATTGAGTAGAGAGAAGCGGACTCGATGAGCACAGCGGATACGGAAATGTATTCAGATCCACCTCCACCCCTTATGTTGCGTAACTGGCGCCGCATGTATAACAGTCGAATGACAATGCAAGTCGTGATGAGGACAGTCAACGCAATTGAGATAGACCAATAGGGAATACCAAGGTCGATACTGATTGTCGACCAAAGTGTCGTACCGGGAACGCAGAGCATAATGATGAGCAGCAATGACAGTGCTGATCAAAAATATCTCATTGACAGTCGTCGATATGGAAATGCTGATCACGTACTGAATGAGGCGAGGAACATGAGATTAGGTAGAATTGTCCACCACCATCCAAAGTGGGAGAAGAACATCCAGAATCTGTAGAGCTAGAAATAAATAAACTAGTTATTCACGTAAAAACACAATCAAGAAAACCATTTGTTTACCAAAAACGCATCTTGAAACCAGGTATTGACGATATAGATCACATTGCAGGTCAGACCAACGGGTCCGCCACCAGTAGCAAAATATTGACTGGGCCCTCCTGGAAAGTTCCTCATGTTGATGAAGGTATCCTCTCCAACTTTGATGTTGGTTCCATTCCCAATGTTTCCCATGATGAACAAGAGAATGATATACACCATCCAACAGTAGTCCCGGATGGACCTTTTTTTGCGAATCAAGATGCTCATGCCCCAAATAAATAATGTTAAGTGAACCCCTGGATTATCGCTCTTTAACAATGCTTCGTGGTCGAGCAGCCATCGATATCCTCACCATAGGCAATTGCTCCGAGAAAGAGGCCGTCAATGATGGTGCGCTCGTTGTAGAGATTGAAGGAGGACTCTACCGGTGAGGGGTTGCTCATGATGATGTGCTGATAATGTGTTATATGTTAGAGTCGAGAGCAACCCAGGATCCGTGTGGGTTCATATCTGTCATCTTTCCAGGCACAAGGTGGGTCTCTAAATAGCCTGCTCAGGGACCAATTTGATCTTCTGATTACTCCATGGGGTCGCTATCGACAGTGAACTTTTGGCTCCGAGGTCATTCGCCCTCTGTTCGAAGCTGCTTTATGACTTGCTTCGAATTTGGAAACCTCAAAAAAAACCACATGGCGAGCCATAGCCATTGATCAAATTCGTGTGAAAGTACTTCAGCACGAGAAAAAGTGGTCCTTAACCTTGAGTAAGAATTTTGAGGAATCTTTCTTATTTCATGTAATTTCTTATCATGTTTATATATTATTCATCAATTGGTATATATAAATGTTGATTAGTACTTGTTAATAAAGAACTTGGGTATTGAAAGAAGATCCAAAAGCTGCAACATACAGTGTGGACAACTGGTGGCTTATGTGACTGGATACTGCCCTCAACTTTACTGGGTTATAATGAGCATACCTAGGTTCACTTTTTAAAAGAAATCTGCAGTTTATTACATGGAGTATGTAGACAGGTCATATTAGGGCAACTAAGACAGAGGCACAAAGTTTGTGCTTCAAGCTTCAGGATAAACCTAAGTTATAATATAGGCAGGATTTATCTCCAGGAGAAACCTAAGAAAACAGAATGAGGTCTCCTGAAGGTGGTAGCTATCTTAGATATTCTAGAATACATTCCAATCTGGCAGAACAGTGCTGACATAACCTAGGAATAATAATGTCTAGGTAATTAGAAACTCTGATAAAAGCATCTAGAATATTAGCTGGAATAGCAATATATTAGGAACTCTATTGAGTTTTCTTATAATCTCTATGAGACTCTTTTCTTGTAAGACTACTTGATGAGCCATTGACGGTCTTAGTTAGTACTTACTACAACAGGTATTGTTTTGGTCTTGAAATTTTGAAAAGTAACTAGTCCCATTACAAGCTATAACAGTACAAGTACATGACTTCTGAAAGCAAAAAACATCTGGATTACTCTACAGAAATCCAATGATGTCAACTAGTATATTGCCAACAGTGTCAGATCTGACAGTTGAAGATGGCAGACTTTGTTTTCTCTCTTTCTTCTCTGTTTTATTTTTTATTTTTATTTGTTTTCTCATTTTGGACTAAGGGTTGGGGTTATAGCATAACATCACCCTACCCAAACAATATTTTTGCAGTGTACTTTTCTAGTAATTTACTTTTCTTAAACATATTTGCCTCTAGATTCAATAGTTTCTGTTTTCTCATTTGTACTCTTCTTATCTCTTTCTCTCAAATTTCCTTCTCTAATTCCTCTACTAATTCCATCACATTTCCTAAATTTTCCAACCCCTCCCAAGTGTCTTCTTCTGCCATATATCCCTTCCACCTAACCAAATACTTTGGTTTCCCCCTCACATCTCTTCTATTCAATATTTTCTACTTCATACTCCTTTTCTCTGTCTATTTATACTAGAGAAGGTGGAATCTTCTTCTGTTTCTTTACCTGCTCTTGATACAACATTATCCTACTCACATTAACCACTAGGTGAATTTTCATTGATGCTGGTAACTCCAACTTTACTGTATTCTCCAATATAATTTTATTTATTTTATAAGACCCCACAAACTTCTCTGTTAACTTTCTTGTCTCACTATTCCTCATCTGCTATACCAAGTCCTTTGTACTTAGCAACATCTTATTTCTCACTTTATACTCCATTACCTCCTTTCTATTTTTATTTACATATTTTTTCATCTTCTTTTATGACTTTCTCAATACTACTTTTGCTTCCTCATGCATTTCCTTTCTTTTTCATCACAAACTTCTCTGCATTCACATACTTCCTTTTTTTCTTATTTCAAAACCTATCTCCCTTTCATAGTTACCTTGAACAGTGATGACTTTGTTGCTATATGTACTTTATTGTTAAAGGTAAACTCTGCAGTTGCCAACTATTCTAACCAATTACTTTGCCTGTAATCAATGTATATTCTCAAGTACTGTTCCAGCTCCTAATTTGTTCTCTCTGTCTGTCCATCTATCTATAATGAAAAGCCATCATTAGTTTTGTTTTTATCTCCAACATCTCATCTAATTCCTTCATTAATTCTGCTGTAAGCTAAGGACCTCTGTCCAAAATCACATTTTCTAGCAACACATGCAACTTCCACACATTGTCTCTTAATAGCCTTGCTGAACTTTCTACTGTTATTTTTTCTGTCATTACTATAACATGCAACATTTTCAAAAACCTATCACATACTACCAAAATTGAATCATGATCCTTCACTACTAGTAACTTCATAATAAAGTCTACTGATATATGTTGCCATGGTTTTTCCAGTACTATATTTGGTTTTAATTTTCCTGCTGGCATCTCTGTCCTATTCTTTGTTCTCCAACACTAATCACATCCTTCCACATATCACTTTACCTCCTTTGTAACTACTGGCCATGAATAATTCTTAGTGACAAATTCTACCATCTTCTACTGTCCTCTATATTCTGCTATTGGTATATCATAATGTAACTGAGTAATCTCTAATCTCAGACTCTTATCTTTTAGAATATACTTCTTTCCTTTTTTTAACACTAATTTGTCTTCAATCTGCCACTTATCATTTCTCTATAATCTCTTCTTCAGTTCTCTCAATCAATAATTGTTCTTTTTCCATTACTCTAATCTCTAACCACTTCTTTTTTAATATCACCTGATTTTTATTATCTCTTTCTACTCCTTCTATCCAATTTGCTCTCCTACTCAAACTATCTACTCTACCTATACTCTTACTAGCTATGTACTTCAAATTAAAATCAAATCTTGACAAATATAAGGTTTATCTAGCCTGTTTTCAATTCAACTTCTAAGCTTTCATAAAGTACTCCAAGTTTTTGGAATTCATTCAAATCTCAAACTAATTCTTGGCTTCTTCTAATAAATATCTCCATACCTCTAAACACCTAATAATTGCCAACATCTCTTTATTATAAATTTCATAATTATTTTTAGCTTTATTCAACAACTTTAAAATATAAGCTACTAGTCTCCACTTCTTATCTTCATACCTTATCAACAACTGTCACATACCATCTATCATCTGTGCATTTCCCACTCTTCTAGTGTTACTTCAGAAAACATGTAATCTCCTAAGGTTTTGAGCATATAAGACCTCTTAGAAGACATTAAAAAGAAGACTTTATACTCCTAAATAATGCCTCATGTCCTTTCATGCAAACAGCAGTTGAAGGGCAAGTTTCAGAGAGTTTTAGCAGCCTGGGAAATACTAGTGAGATGAGCATCAGTTGGTATCATCAGTCATAAGGTTTGACTTGAGAGGTGCCTTTGGGATGTATCATCTGGGATAGATAGTGTTGTGGTAAGCTCTCAAGAAGCTATCTAATCTATTCACTAGATTTTCCAAAGAAGCTTATTACACAGTGTAAGATTAACTATTTAGAAGTGTGCTAGCAAGAGAACACATTCACAAGTGGATGTTCTTCATCCATTTCTTTTCACAATCATTCTAATGATATCTTTCTGCATTTATGAGTACTTTTATAGGGTTTTTATATGTTCTTTTCTGTTATTATATTCTTGTTTCTATCTCTTCTATATGTTTCTGACACTGATATTGTTCCCTCTGAATTCTTTAACATACAGTTAAGGGCTAGTGTTGCATAGTTTTCATTGCACCCTAGCTTAACCCTTTTTTTGCTTAATTTTTGTCACTAGCACAGATCACACTCCATTACAATTACCCATCAACCCAAGGACCAGACCCTATACCCCTCACTAATTCTATGGAGTTCCAAATAACAACCCTTGTAGTATTTGACAACCTAGAGTATACATAATAGTAAATTATTAGGTTACTAGTTCCATATTTAAGAATGTAGTCTAGTATGTACTGTTTTTCTTAGTCTGATTATCAACTTGAACTGTGCCATACTTGTACTCCTATCCAAACTCCTACTATCCAAAATCCTAACTACATAATACATAGGCTAGACATAACAACATCCATTGAAGCTAAGATTGAACCATCTGTATAGCACTTTATCTGTATCTGTCTAAGTCTATTCCTATCAAAACTCTCATCTGAGTTCCATCTTCTGTGCAATTGTCATATATAAAGTTAGCAGGTGTGAATCACTGCTAACAACAATACTCCTCCTCTAGCAAAGTCTAATATATCTACTTCTACTCTCATCTCCCTATTTAAGTCTGGTGTTACCAAGACTGGTTCCATTATAAACCTTTCCTTTAACTTCTCAAACAATTTCTGCTATCTCTCTCCCAAATTTCACTTCATATCTTTTCTTATTATCTCATGAAGTAGTTTTGCTATTCTTGAACAGTTCTTGACAAATTGTTTATAATAGTTTGCTAATCCCAAAAACTTCTGTATATCCTTCACACTCCTCAATACTGGCCAATCTACCACTTCTTGTACTTTCTCCTTCTCCATCCTATCACAACTTCTAAAAATCCAATCTCTCTAATATTTCATACATATTTTTCTAGTTTTACAAGCAAATTATTCTCTGCTATTTTTCTTAATACTTTTTCCACAATATCATGATGTGCCTCCTCTATCTTTGTTTTTACTATAAATACTACCACATCTCCTACTTCTGTCAAATCTCTGAGCAAGTCATTTATTATAGCCAGAAAAGTTGCTAGTGAATTTATAAGTCCAAAGAACATGACCATCAGTTCATAAGCACTCTCTGGCTGCCTCCTACTCATCATATTTCTTGATTCTCACATTATTGTATCCTTATCTCAAGTCTATCTTTATAAATATCTTTTTATTTTCTATATTATCTATCAAATCAGAAATCAGTGATAATGGATAATTGTTCTTAATTATTCAACTGTTCAAATATCAATAGTTCTGCACCATTCTCTTCTTCTCATTATTTTTCAGCACAAAGAATACTGATAATATCTATAGTAACTTTGATAGTTAAATATAGTTTTTCCTCAACTAATCTTTCAAGAACTCCTATACTTCCTCCCTTTTTATTCTAGACAATGAATACATCATCCTCTTTTTCTAAACAAATTCTTTTCTGAGAATATTCCTCCAGCATATTTTGTAGTATTTTGTTTACTATTGCTAGATGCTTAAATACAAATTTTCTTATTTCAGGATTTCTTGAAAGTGTTTCTGGGCTACTATTGTTCATATATCATATCATCATGAAAGATTGGCATAGAATTCATACATTCCATGGACAAAATGACTAGTATAAGCACTCCAAATAGTATTTGAAATATCATGAGGTCTCACAAGTGCTCTACCAGCATTCTATTATCATATCCTATATATAAGTCTAGTATTCCATTCCAAACCCTTCTTGCAAAGTACATAGCTAGTTTCTTAGTTGCTAGTAGCAGTCCTGAATGACTAATAGTAACTCTATTGAGTAGATCAAGGCTATGTACTATATAAAAACTTTTTCTGTTCTTCTTAATAATATAAAACCATACCATCTGAATTAATATAAGAAGTTGGAGGATATATATACCCTAATATCTAGCTTTATCATAGTACACATTTTTCCATATATTACTAGAGGAATTCTGAACAACCTCTTACTTAGTAAGCTATTAACCATCTTAGTTAGTAGTCATCACAACATGTTATCACAACATGTGTCAGTATCATAGACTAACTTCTAAGACTTCTGCTTTTTGACTTCTGGTTAGTATTATAACCATACCTAAATGTACTTTCATATTTGTAATTGTTCATACATAGATCAGCTTCTTGCATTTCATCTCCTGGCAACTTATCATCTAGACTCCTAGTCATCCTATTTTTTAAAAACCATCTCTACAATGTCTTCTTAGTCATTCTTTACACTACTATTTATCTATCTACAGTTCTAACTATAAACTTAGTATTTAAGACTAAGTAAATACTTTATAGTCTTTAGTCTAGAAATTGACTAAGACTTAACCAAGTACCCACCAAGAATCTAATAACATCCTCTCTCACTTCTCTTTGATATCTTGTTATTTGAAATTATGACTATATAATAGATAGTAGGCATAATACATAAGTTGAGGCCAAGGTTATTATCCAAGATCATATTATATATTTGTGGGTAAGCCTCCAAGCTTGATTTGTAACCTAAATACTTGCCTAATCTTTTGGATATTACATCCATTTCTAAATAAGTTTCCATACTTGATCTAATCTCTTTCTGCATGACTGATCATAGATATCTACTTGAAGTGAGATCTGTTCTATCCTAACTTTACCCTCTTGACAGTTTCTTGATAGTCAGAATGAAATATGCTCTCTTAGATACAGAGTTTACTATAGTTATCATTGTATCAAACCCCAACAACTTTGGGAGTTCTATAACAAAGTCTATACTAATAGTATCTTATCTTGCATTTTGCACAGCTAGCAGATATGTTACATACTAACCAACCACATCTATTATCTGTTCTGAATAATGTTTATCTCATCTATACTCTCTTGTTCTCTTATAGTACATATTGTGCTTTATTCCAATTACTTATCAATTCATGGACAAGAGTCTCTCTATTCCACAACAAATTCCATGGAGTTCCAAGCAACAATCTCCATAATTTCTGACAAACCTAGAATATGTATAGTATTCTATTATTAGAAAAACTCTTCTTCCTGTATTTAAAAATAATAGTTACTATATATAGTTCCATAGTCTTATAATCAACTTGGATTAAGTGCTACACTTATCTTTAGTTCATATCCAAATACCTCTTCTCAAATTATGATTATACAACAAAGTTAAGCTAGGCACAACTTCTTCTAGTTGATTGAAGCCAAGATTATCATCTACATAGCATACTGCTTCTGACTTATATTTGTACTCTCTTCCAATAAAAGTATTACTATCTAATCTATTTTCTATGCTACATCTGTGGATTTTCTGACAAGTGTGAATCACTCCTAATAAGATATAGTTCTTCAAGTATAACTGTCAGATAGGCTTGGTATGCAAACAGAGATTATAGATGCTAACATACTAATCAATATATCTAGACATTTAAGGCCACTAGTAACTCTAAGACACCAACTCAAGTGTTTTCCAATGTCTAACATATTTAGCAACCTTTAAATCATAGTATAAAGAAACAATATGCTACTAGAGATCTCAGATATTGGATATGTAGATTTTGCTACAAAAGAGAATAAATCTATTAGCTTCAGACTACTCTGAAGAATATAAGAACTTAGTGGATAACTAATAGAGTTCTCTTGCAGCTCTAGCCACCAGTTTCTTTTGATAATCCAGTTATTTGCTATATTGGAAGTCTATTAAAATACTACTTTCTTTACCTTCAAAAGTGAGACCTTCCATTACTCAAACTGCTAAAAGCTCCAGCTTAATCAAGACCACATTATCATTATCATAGGAGCCATCTCTGTGATCCATTCAATATAACAGTATATTCAGTTTATTTATAGACTTAGCTAAACAATAGTACAGTATGAAATCAAACCTTGCTAAGTATAGTAATCATCAAGCTTGTCTATAGTTGAGCTTCTTGGTTATTATAAAGTACTCCAAATTCTGATAATCTATCCAAATTTCTATAAAAATCACTACTTCTTCAAGAAAGTGCTACCATTCTTCAAAATCTCAGATTATTTCTAGCATTTCCTCATTATGTATATTGTAATTGTACTTGGCTGAGGAGAGAGACTTGCTAAAAAAAATGCTATAGAATGCTACTTACTATTCTTCTTTGATGTTTGGAAGAGAACTGCTCCTACTGCAAAATCTGAGATATAAAGCCAAGATGTCAAAGAAGGTGAGAATAGGTACTGAGATGAGATGATAGCTAGCTTTAGTGAATTAAAAGCATTTTGTTGGTTTGTACCCCAACTATTACTACTAGTAAGGTCAAAGAGAAGGCATACTACATTTAAGAACCTACAGGTAAATATTTTATAGAAGTTGGTAAAGCCAAGAGTTCAGAGTTCACTAGTACTAGTACAGATAAAGATTCAGATATGTTATTAGTTTTCAAGATAATTGTTAGATATAGTGATGTTTTCCAGACATTAAGAGCACTGATAGTAGGTTGCAAGAAGAATCTCTTTTTCCACTTAGAATACCAAACAAATAAGAGAGAGAATCTATAAAATCATTGGAATCATTATATTCTTCTGCTAAGAGTACAATAAACCTATTTATAAGCTTCTAGGGCATACAATTTGCTGGTTGCTCTATAAAAATCCTGATTATCTATAATTCTATTTGAGTTATCTATATTATTGTTATATGCAAAGTTCAACTCTATAAATAAATTATCTTCTATAGTAATATTATCTTTTATCAAACTCCACAAGTACTTGGTCTTCTACAGCAAATTTTACCTCTATCTCAATCTTATACTTAGTCAGTATCTTTCTATGAATTAATTTGATTAAAATCTTATGTAGCTTGAAGACAGATCTAGACATTGATTTTACTTAATGTAGATGACTATATCACTATATAGTAATTGTACCACTTAAGTTTCCAGGTATTTGAGATACTTTCTTATATATTTAAGGACTAGTAGATACTCTGTAGATCTCTAGTCTGATAATCAACTATAGTTCAATACTATTAACACTAATCTCTGGTATTAAGTCAATATAATTCCTTTCACCAGTATTCTCTTTGTTAAGCTTTATTTCAACCTCTGAAGTTGCAATCAAGTGACATGCAAATGGCACAGTATACAAACTAAAGTTATTCTAAGAAGCCCATATATTACATACCATCTGACACCTGTACCCTTTCTATCCTTTTCTAGTATAGATCATACTCTATTCCAATCAGCCATTAACCCAAGAACCAAACCCTGTATTCCTCATCAATTCTATGGAGTTCTGAATAACAATCCCTATAGTA
>Ga0157357_1001050_pt1 | contig 11696 bp, 6 predicted proteins | sample AttcapACBM1_FD_111485 | JGI IMG/M metagenome (GOLD analysis project Ga0157357, IMG submission 111485) | Fungus gardens microbial communities from leaf cutter ant in Botucatu, State of Sao Paulo, Brazil - Atta capiguara ACBM1 | ecosystem: Host-associated > Fungi > Mycelium > Unclassified ... | reverse complement strand
GATCTACTATTTTGTAAAAAACTGAAACCAAAACACTGCTAATACCTGTTACTAACATTATGTCAGAATTATAAACAATGGACTTGGTTTTATTATATTTTCTCTTTCATTTTTATTTTATTTCCAATTTATTTTCAATTCCTGAGATCTAGGGTTAGGGTCTAGCATGACATCACTGTCACAAACTGTCATACAATCATATGTCATAATAGAAGATGGTAGAAGGTTCTAGAGAGAATGATATCATACAACATGTTATACACATGTTGATCTTAAGACAGATACTTAAATCTTATTCCTGCTACAAACCTCATGGGCTTCACCAAGCCAACACTACCAGACTGTTAGAATCAAAGATGGAGAATTTATTTCTTTTTTATCTCTCTTTTCTTATCTAAATCTTTCTTATTTTCTATTTCTTTATTTCATTTCATATTTTTTGAACTTAGTAGAGGGAAAACAATGTAATGTTATATGTCACAGTCACAGCATCATGTGACATGTCAGAAGGGGTGATGTCATGCATCATATGAGATAATAACTCTTATCTATGTAACTCATAATATTTAGGGTAGGCTAAATACACAGACCATGCACCAGAGGTATGTAGAGTAGATACACCTGTAGGAACTCTACCAAGTTCTCTTGTGTTAATCAATACAAGATTCCTCTTTTACTTGAACACTTGAGTTTAAGTTGTAACACAGACCTCTGCTAAGTATTGTTCTTGTGATAGTTGTGATCTTCTCTCTCCTACTACTGCTTGATTAGCTCTTACTGATCTGCAATGTTCTAGGTTTTTCCATCAGAGTTCCTGACCACCTAGCACTATCATTCTGTAGTTAGATTAGCAAATATTCTGCCTGTTGATTGGCATCATAGTTGTTACTTCCAGGAAACTTCATCTTGTTCTCTGAAGATTCTCTGGAGGTGAGTCATGTACTTAGTAGCTGCAAACAATATAGCTTAGGATTCTCTAAAAACTATAAACACTACTGAACTCCCAATTGGTCCCAAGTTAAAAAAGTCTTTCATCACCCACAAAAGGCCTAACATGCCTGAAAATTGCAAGTCTCACACAGACTCTACAGAGTATCTTGGCTATGTTCTGTTCCCAAATGGTCTCTCTACGTTTGAAGATAAAGTGAAACTTATTTAGGATTGACCCAAAGAATATCTAGACTTGTGAGTCTTTACCAATACTTTCTTCCATGATGGATAAGACTTGCATTAGCGCTAATGCCCAAACAACTTATCCACTTGTACATGAGGTTATTGACTGAGGCAACAATGAGAATGGAGCAAGATGTGAAACAAAATATGAAACAACTCTAACCTAACACATGTCCAATGACTGAAACCCATGAGGTCAATGCCTGTGAAACGTGAGGTGATTTATGGTCTCAGACTTTGCATCCCAGTCTCTTCTCTCCGTAGGCGTTTAACACTTGTTTAGATTTATATGGACTTGTACTAATTGGACCCTATACACATCCAGAGCAGGATGGTGTGACATATTAGACTTTATATATGAGACAATGAGGACACGATATTGCTTGTAGGCTTCAGGAATCCTTGAGCATGTTATTCTGACCTGCAAAAGGTAGTGAGCAATCGTGGGAAGAATTAATAAATGTTAGAATGAGAGGTTATGTTGAGCCGATGGGTACAGTCCTCAAGATGGACTCGAGCTCGTCGCGCCAGCGCTCATCCCAAGCAAACGATCCCCAGAACGTCACCCAGAGCCAGCTCGGGCAGCACCATCACCATAGCCAGCATCAGCCACCGTACACGCAACAGGGCTGGACACCGTCGATCACGGCCACGCCCTTCTACCCGGCATTTGCTGGCCAGGCATTCCAGCCTGCGTTCTTGGATCCTGCTACACAGTGGGCCTATCGGCAAATGATGTTTAGCTCACAGCATGGTCTAACACAGATGCCCCCGCCTCACCGCACAGGCACGGGCAGCCCAGAAAACTTCACTCAGCCTCATTTTAACCCATTTCCCAGTGGTACTCCCCCACCCCATGCTCAGCGTCCTCTCCCTGCAGATGCCCCAGCTTTTCATCCTTATCGACGCCCAAATCGACAACACAATGCGGAAAATCATCCCCAGCCACCCTATGCTCGCCCAGACGCTTCAGGCTCCTCTGCCTCTGTCAATTCATCCAGCAGCGGACGCCCCAGGACCGACAGCAATCAGAGTGGCCACAGTGGCCACAATGTCCCGTCTTCCAGTTCTGTCTCTCGCAGCAGGAATAACAGCTTCAATTCATCCCAGCGTCTTCCTCATAATCGCAACGGATCGGCCTCCTCTTCATCGACTTCACCTTCTTCTCGGCCTTCTATGCTATCTACTGCTTCTGCATCTTCTTCGTCCAATACAACCATCACCAATGCTCACCGGCTCCCTCGTCCCTCGCCCCTTTCCCAGGGCAGCACTTTTATACCTTCAGAAAAGCGAATGTCACGCGATGACAGCGACCTTGCTGCCATGCTTGAGTCCACCTCAAAATCCTCATCTGGCATTGGTCGCAGTAGCGGTCTCAAGGGCCGACTCCGCCGCGCTCTTTCTTTCAATGCCCTCAAAGAAGATGATGATAACGGTGGCGATGCCATCGACAACAAAAACGGCGGCAATGAGTCTATCAGGGCTTCCACGTACAAACCAAAACCACCCATCAACACTTCAGTCGCACATCCCGAAGTGGCAGGTGGAATTCGCAGTCCTTCTGGCAGTGCGCTCGATGATGCTGAATCGACTGCCACTATACAAACTAAAAAGAAAAGCCGCGCTGCCTCCCTCTTCAATTCGCGTATCAATGCTAGCACAGACAATATTTCCTTGTCTTCCACTGTCAGTAGTGCCAGCGTCATGATTCGCAAACTCGGTTCCATGGGCAAACTTGTCGTGAGACGAAATTCCCTGGCAGGGATCACTTCGATATTCAAGGACAAGAATAAGGATGCCGATAAGAGTAAGAAGAAGGACAAGAAGAGTGCCAAGGCTGGTGTGGTACAGGCAGAAGTTTCGCATGTACATGCCGAATTAGACAGGGGTATTAGCACTGATGCAAAAGGGCTCAGTCCTGCGGCTGAATTGGCCCGTCAACATACTCTCAAGACAAAGGCGGAGGCTGCTGCAAAGGCCAAGGTACAACAAGAGGTTGCCGCCGCTGTTGCTGCTACTGGTCTCACTGCTACAGCTATCACAAGTGGTGTTCCCACGTGGGACAAAAATACAACGACGACACGGGCTGGTCCCACTTCACCTGTCAAAAGGTCTGGAGGTCTTAAGGCTAGCGAGGATGGAACACGTGTTGTGGTTGAGGATGAGGATGAGGAGAGCGATGATGGTCATTATGATCCTTCAGCCACCAATGTGGATGGATGGGATGATGATGAGGATTGGGATGTACCAGGGGATGAGGATGCAACTATTCGTATGGACATGGGCAAGGCGAGGATTTCTGAGGAAACTGAGGAAGCTGAGCCGTGGGCAACAGATATCCGGCGAAGCATCGAGCGGACGAAGCGACCCATGAAAGGAATCCTTAAAAGTGTGTATTTTTGTAGAACGGGCTCTTCTCTGTCTCTGTCTCCCTCTCCTAACCATCTACATTAGATGCTGGTTCCTATGACCAGTCTCAGTTTCTCAGTGATCAAACTATACTCGCTCGCACCCGTTCAAATTCGTACAACTCTCATCCTGGACAAACTCCTGAGCTCGGACCCCTAGCTCGAATACCTTCACCGGATCCCGACCACATTGATGGACTTCATCGGCATAACTCACATTCATCAGGTCACAACAATTCCACAGCACCTACAATTCCCCCGTTGAAATTCAGCACACTTCCGCCCGCCGGGTCTGAATCTATCATCGATACCCCTCTTCCTTCTTCCTTCGAAAGGACGCCATCATTATTTCAGCATCCAGCTCTCAACTCTTCCGCGCCTGCGTTATCGATGGTTTCGTCTTCCGTGCCGACATTGACACATCGGTCTGCTACTGCACCTACAAAAAAGTTGGCATTTGCTACGAGTTTGTCCGTGTATGATACTTTTCCTGCGGCGGTTTACGATCGGAGGAGTGAACCCGCGACGTGGAGTCGGCTCACGCCAGCTTTGGCTCAGAGGATTAAGGAGGAGTTGAATTCGTATAAAATGGAGGAGATGGAGGTGCATGCCGCTAGTCGGATCCAGTGAGTATCGTTCGCTTTATGTGGTCTTCCCTTATTGAATGGCCGTTGCAGTACACAATTTTTCGTCTAATCAATTAGCGACGACGAATATTTCCTTTTGAATTTCTGTTATTCACAAACACCGATATTCCCCTCTAAGGTTGTGTACCCCTTCCTGATTGATCTATCGTCTCTCAAGATATCCTCTCCCCCATCTCTCCTCTGTTTTGGAATCCCATTCGGCAATATACAAGATATACCCGTGTTGGCACGAGGAACATGATCTGGCACGCAGTTTTTGTGATGTGTGCATGGTTCCTCCCCTCCAGTGAATTTTGATATCGTTTTTTTCTCGAGATGCCTAATGATTGGACGGACAATAAAGTCTCATTACTTACACTCCCTCCTTTGTCTGAAAACTGACTTGTGGCTTAAAAACAACCCATCCCGCCGCCCAACATTCTTAAAACTTCTACTTCACTCCTCCGGTGTTGTTTGTGTTTGTGGTCTGACATATATATACAGGGGTCGTGCTACCATGTTACCATGACACTGGGGTTTGTTCAGGACTAGATATATTACAAGTATAATTATTTCCCTCAATGTTCTCAGGCCTGAAGTTTGTTGATGGGATCAGGTTGAGGGATGCTCGACGTGCGTAGCAACGGGTGTATTGATGGGCAGACAAGATTCCTCACTGAGCTTGTTACATTCCAGGGTGCAAATCGAGTAATTATTTGAGAACAATTGCCTCAATTATGTAGCGATGTCGGTGATTACGAGCTTTTGTACTGGTGGCATTCTTCCATTGTATCGAAGACAATTGGGCGCTTTTGAGCTAACTCTGGAGTATAAAGGGTGTCTTGCAATGAGGGTCTTTCTTACAAGGACTGGTCCTACTATACTACTGACGATTTGAACTTGATACTTCTGATTCTGTCAGCCTCTTGATATTCTTTCTTCCTTGGGTTTGTGAAAGTCGCTAGACGCGCTGTTCACTTGGCTCTATCTTTTCATTCGAATTCAAACTTGCCCATTGATACTTCAACAACGCCCCACCTAATTATAATCACCACTATTCGACGAAAAGGATGATGAACGGAATCTCAAAAGCTATCGCACTCTACCTCGCACCTGTACTAGCTTTAACAGCGACGATTCTGTCATTGCTTGCGTTTCTGGCTCCGACTTTGTTGCTACATGATCGAGTGGCGTTGGTGACGGTGTTTCCGTCCACAGAACTCTCGCAATCCGGATCAACGCAGAGTGTGGACGGACCTAGTGTGTTCTTAGGATCACTTGGTGAGTGGGATTTTTGTTTTCTATGAGTAGGTTTTTTGGGGAGGTGGGCGTTAATGAATTTTGTTTTGGATGGTTCTAGGTTCTTGTGCGAGACCATATAATGATGCTCCTGTGGAATGTACATTTTCGAGTGTTTCGCCACAATTTGGTAAGGCGCTTCGATCACTATGAAAGAACTTATGAAAGAACTTCTCACTTATCCTGATGATTGTTATTAATAGATTTCTCTTCACTTCCGAAAAACGCACCTACAAACTTATTGTCCGCTCCTGGTCCGTCGACGCCTGTGTTCATATCAGTTGCACTTGCTCTAGATGTGGCATTCTTGATCACTTTCACGGTTCTCCTGCTGAGGCATAAAGTCCCAGGAAAAGTAGGAAATGCACTTGGGACGCCACTTTTGCAGAATGTGTCTGCGGGAATTGGGTTTATGGGATTCATGATAGGTATGATCTTATGATATTTCAACAGTCTCTGGAACTTGATTTGTTGACGTTATGGGTTTGATTAGGGTTGACTGCATTCCTTATTCTTCGCATGTGGTTCGGTAAGGCTGTTCAGGATTTCAATTTGAGTATTCAAGCACAAAATCAAGGGTTGAAGCTTGTTGCTGAAGTTGGAAATGCTTTTACGAGTATGTTCTGCTCTTTACTGTGAGAAAGAGTGTGAGTGAAGCATGATGCTGATTTCAATTTCAATAGTGATTTGGGTTGCGCACGCGTTTTGGGTCGTGCCTGTTATGATTGCACTGACCAAGTATCATGTCAATTTCACGTAGATGGACTATTATAAACACATTTTGTAGTTTTGAGATCACGCGTGACATGTTACGTCCGAATCTGCTCGCTCTGACTATGTCAAGACAGGACAGAGCTACGACTGATAGAAATACACGCACACTAAGGGAACTTGTAAAGCGACCAGAAAACAAGCTCTGCGCAGATTGCAAGCGAAACGGTACGTATACTGTCGAGGTCATTTGGATTTCTTATAATGTGATCGTGGTCCCCAGATCCTCGATGGGCTTCATGGAATATGTATGCTTGGCTCAACTATTCGTTTTACTCTCTGATGGATCCTCTCTAGTGGTGTGTTCTTGTGTATCCGATGCTCAGGCATTCACCGCGGAATGGGCACGCATATCAGCAAGGTCAAGTCGGTAGATCTGGATATGTGGACCCCTGAGCAGATGGAGGTACGCTCGTTTTGTGTTGCATTCAATGTCGTTCCGAATTTTTGAGGCAGTCTATCCAACGATGGGGTAACCATCGGGCTAATCTCTATTGGGAGGCGCATCTAAAGCCAGGACACATTCCGCCTGAGCAGTAAGTAAATAAAACGTAGCTTGAGTCAATGGATTTAAGCTACAACTCATCTAGTAAAATGGAATCCTTCATTCGCTCCAAATACGAATCTCGACGATGGGCGAAAGAGGGACCTCCTCCGCCTGATCCAAGTGTCCTAGAGAGCGGCCTAGTTGCAGATGCACCACCTCCACTTCCACCACAGGATCAACCTGCCGTAGCATCAGCGGAGAAAAGCCACCTTTCAAGGAGTAGCATATCCTCACCTCATGCCTTGAGGTTCACAACGCAGCAACCTCAAGCTCGTCAGCTCCTTTCTACAAATTTCTCAAAATCTGCCCCTACGCAGCCCCCCGCACATCCCGCCACCCAATCTCCTCCTTCGGATTTTGCCCCCGCTCTTCAGGATGATATTTTCACCCTTGACTTTCATGCACCTCCTCCTGTAATTCCTTCTAATACTGCACCTGAACAACCCAAAAAAGATGTCAAGCAAGACATCCTCTCCTTATTTTCTAACACTGTCCCTGCTCATTATCCCATGAACAACTCTAGTTCTTCTCTTTGGAACGTGTCTTCTGAAGTTCAGCAACCCGCGCAGACAAGCATGATAGGCAACACTGGTGTTGGCGCCTGGGGCGCTAGTTCCGAATGGTCTGCGTCCACTCCTATCATCCCAGCACAACCCAATGTCTGGAACACATCCACAAACATTACAGCTCAGCAGAACAACAGTCTTTTCAACACCAGTAATGTGTGGGGCCGTGCATCAGCAGCACCCAACATTGAATCTCAGAAGAAGGATGACGTATTTGGTGATATTTGGGGCTCCTTTAAATAGAGTCCTGGTTTCAATTTCGCTAGATATGATATGCTCGACATACAAAAGTACTTCCTCCTTGCTTCCTACCTGACTAAATTGAGGTCCTAGAATCAAGCCGCAGTTCAAAATTTATGTCTCAAGATCGAATGTATCGTACCTTCTCGATCAGCCTTCTGGCGATTGGATGGAACGACATCTTCGCAGCCAGAAACTTTTGTATTGCAAGGTCTTGATTGACCTTAAATACATCACGGAAAACTGGTCGACAAAACTTCATACGGCCCTTAATCACTCCCGTTCCATCTTCACCAATGACCCAATTTGCTGCGTGAAGGGCAAAATCTTTTGCGACTGCAGAAGATGGGTCTTTGAGAGCAAGACCATAAAAGCGAAGTCGAATCTCCGCGTTGGACGTTGTTGAAACTCCATACAATGTTGCTAAATAGCGAACCAAATTAGAAGATAATGGAGGGTAGGATTGAAGTTTCTCAAGGAATGCAACTATGAGAGGGTTAGGATAAGTATCATTATCTAACTTTACCTACTTATTTGGTTGCCATCAAAATCACGAAGATCGTCCTCCTTGAAATCAAGTTGAGACGGGTTCGAGATCGATCGAGCTTCGTCCCAGCGTTTGGCAAGAGCATAGGCACGGGTGACAAGAGTTGTATCGAATTCCAATTTAACTGGCAATTCAGTGCCCTCGCCGAATAGCCAGGCCTGTCAACCAGGGATTTAGAAATAGATCAAAAGATAATTATCCTTAGACGACATACATTCCAATCAATACTGTCAAGGGCTTTGAGTTTGTCAGGTTCGTTCCTAAAGTAGTTGTAGAGATGCTTCTTCCAATCCTCAGTCTGAATGCTCTTGCCACTAAAAGTGGAAACATAGTCCTTGACGTAGGGTAAGAAGATATCCAACCCTCCTAAAGTCTTCTCTGAAGAAATCTTGTCAGCAGTGAGTAGCCTCTAGATACAGGTCCATTTTACCTATATAAAGGAGGAAATTGGCCCCCTTTTCATAAGGAACACTGCTGTACGCATCGTCAGGATTTTCGCCTTTCTCGAAACTGATAACTAGTCTCCGATATTTCGGTCGATCTTCATACTCCTTGAAAGCCTGATTTAAAGCTTGAATTCCGATTAGGTAAGAGAAGTCGCGATGCGCGGGAGAATGTAAGAATTGTTGGAGAATACGTTCCATATATGTTGTCCACCCCTCATTGAGCCAGAAATGGGAAGCATTCGCATGACTGTGGAGATTGTGAGTTGAAATCAAGTTCCATTTATGCAAATGGACGAACGTAACGCTATTTCCAAACCAGGAGTGAGTGAGTTCATGAACCACGACATCGACCAAAGTACGATCACCGGTCAGTAGAGCTAGAGAAACCCAAGAACTGTCAGAGGTATAGGAGGATGAGAAAGAGAAAGCTCACTAGGGGTAAGGAAAGACAAACATGCATTTTCCTAATAGGTCAACGTCACTGATGATCCCAATACTTACAGTAATTGAAGATCGCTGACCATGCCACCATATGGGAAGGAAGGGGGCAAAACGAGCAAATCATATACTCCAAAATGGTATGACGACACGATGCTTTCTTCTTTTCCCAGGAACTTGGTTGTATCTTCACTGAACTCCCAATATGCAGCTTCCAGCAATTCAGGTTCAGTCCAAATCCCACTTGTCCATTTCTTCCCAGGAAGTGGAGGGAAAGGGCGAAAATGTATGTTACCTGCAGCAACGGCAATTAGATATGAGGGGATGGGGACAGGCTAAACTCGACCAGCAATCAACACAAAATATGAACTTGAAGCTTTCCGAGTTCGCACCTGGGTGTAAACATATGTCACTTCATCTGCACCAATGACTTTTCCATCGTGGGGTGGCCCGTTTACAGAAGGTGAAACACGAATCGCGGATAGAAGCACGGGAAATATGGAGTTCACACTCGCAGTGTAAGTCTAAAATAGCGTCGAGTTAGGTAGGTTCCACCCCGCAACATAGCCCGCACAATCTTTACGGAAGGCGTATCTGAAGTAAATACAACGTTAAGGTGGGTGCATTCAAACTTACAAGCACTTGACTTGCCTTGCAATGGGGCAAGAGCCCTTGCATATATTGGCTGACATTGACTGAAAAGATAAGGGAACTTCTTGCCTTGGGTTTGTCTGAGCTCGATCAATATCTTAAGTCAAGCCGATCAATATATGCATACTCTTTTTCAAGCCATTGAAGCGCAATACTATCAGGTGATGTCCGGTATCTGACTTCAACTTGAACCTTAGACCCGCTGGTCAACCCAGAAGGCAGGAGAATATGTAAAGCAGACCCCATAACTTCATGCTTTGGCTTCAAGTCAAACTATATGAACCACCTGGGTTATGTTTAGTTACCATACGATTTTCAAAGGACTGACTGGTGTTTGCCTTCCATCGACATAAATATTTTCTATGAACAAATCGTTCGTGTCAAATCTGAGCAACATGAAGCTGAGAATCGGAGGGTGGGTGAAAATACTACAAACATGACTTCATTAGTGTTATCTTCCTTAATTATCAGACGGTGGGTCACAGCTCCTTGGATGATACGTCGACCAAAATCCAGCGACCATTTGAACTCGACGTGCTCAGAAGCGACCTTGTTGTAGTTGGACTGACTTGTAGGGTCTGACATGTTCATGATGAAGTGAAGAACACCGTAATCTACTATCAAAATCAACTATTATGTAATCAAGTTGGGTACATTTTTACAAAAGTGTAGCATTAAACAACACAAAATGATAGTTTGAGCTGTTAGTAATGTGTGTGTGTGTGAGAGAGAGAGAAGTTTCCACTTGTATACCACAAGCTAATTAGATGCTCCTGCTCCTTCAAGAAGTCAACAAAGTTCTTAATTGATGGATATAGATCAATCAAGAGACAGTGAGCAAACCTGGGACAGTTTGCAAAGATGTGTCAATGTGTTTTTATCTGGTAATGGCCACACAGACATTGGATGTACTCTGCAGGAAAAAAGTGCTGTCTGTAAAAAGAAATAAGAAAAACTAAACTGTAAAGAAAAAAGAAAAGAGAAAATAAATAGAGAAATGCCTAAGTCCACTTTTGTGAGTTCTAACAGATGAAATATGATTAGCATGGCATTTATCTGAGAGCTTCTCTACATACAATGTAGTTATGATAGTGATAAACTTGATATCAAAAAAGTCCACTCTCTCCTAATCTATATTATAGCTAGTATAGAGAATATTGTAAGGCTGTTTCTACATTATGTTTGGAAGCTCCATAGTCTTCCTGGATAAGTCATATCTGACCAAGATCTCCAGTTCATAGTACTTTTCATATAGGAACTACTCAGAATTCAAGTTGTAACCTCAATAGTTTGGTATCTATAGTCAGATAGGCAGATGAAGCATATTAATCAGGAGTTAAACCAGTATCTCTAATTTTTTTTAATGAATAACAAATAATTGGCACAATTTGTTATCACTGATAGAGTTCTGACACAATAATTATGTATACTCTACTATAAAATAACTCTTTTTCCTTCTTGATATAAGTTATCTTTGTTATAACTTAAGTTCAAGTGAGAGAACAAAAAATAACTCATGTATTGAGTAATACAAGAGAACTCAATAAAGTTCCTAGTACAAGATAGTTTAGATCATAGTCTGTGCACACACTATAACTAACTTACCCTAATATCTATGCACTTTCCATAAGACCAATATATTGTTGTTATATTGTATGATATTACCTATTCTGGAACCTTCTATGTCCTTATCTTCTATCACATGATTGTGTGACATGTGACTGTGATATGTGACATCACATCATACCTTTTATCTAAGTCCAAAATAAAAATAAACTCAAGAATAAAATAAAGAAAAATGAGAAAATAAAATAAAATAAAATAAAGTCAAGTTCATTGTTCATAACTCTGACAATCTTCCACATAAAGATTTTGAACTATACTAGTAACCATTTAGATTAGAGTTAGTTTTGTAATTCTTAGAGTATATAAATTTTACTCTAAATAAGGCTAAGACTATACTAAAGAGATTACAAGAGAATAT
>Ga0157357_1001045_pt1 | contig 11740 bp, 9 predicted proteins | sample AttcapACBM1_FD_111485 | JGI IMG/M metagenome (GOLD analysis project Ga0157357, IMG submission 111485) | Fungus gardens microbial communities from leaf cutter ant in Botucatu, State of Sao Paulo, Brazil - Atta capiguara ACBM1 | ecosystem: Host-associated > Fungi > Mycelium > Unclassified ... | reverse complement strand
GGCCCAAAAGACAAAAACACAGGACCAGTGTACGATCGAGTCCTCGGCTTCCCTTCGGAATCGAACAAGGTTCAAGAACCGCCTTTTGAAACCCTATGTTACTGCCTTCAGGACCCGAAAAAAACTGACCCGAAAACATCGCACTGAGTCACTCGTTTCAGCCAATTTTCGGAAATTCAGGTGAATTGAAGCTTGCTAGTACTCTGAAATAGCCAGCATTCATCAGAATTCTTCAAGCGCTAGGGCAAGAATATAATTTCCACCATCTTGATTCATTATGCAATCATGAGACATTTGAAATTGTTTACTGAAGCCAAAAAAGGAAGCCGGATTCTAAAGTTCACACCTTACATTTTAAAGTTCAGAGGCCTGACTGCGGACGTGTCACAAGCAGGATATTGGTCGTCTTATATATATATTATTGCATGAGACGAGCTCAAGAAAAGTAGAGTGCATATGCATATGATGATACAAGATTAGTGTCAGTTTGGAAAGACCACAGAACTGACTAGAATTTTGGAATACGATGGTATGGTGCAAGAAAGGCAATATGTCGCAGAACAAAACAACACGAAAGCAAAACCAGTAGATGAAATAAGGGTGAGAAGGACTCAGACGTTAACCACGCCGGCAACGATGTTCACACTCTAGTTTTGAGGTGTCGCTTTTGTTTTCTGTAGTGAGATTGGTAAGCAGTCATGTACGTTTATCTCAAGACTCAATCTCACTCGAGTTTTTATAGTGAGAGGAGACGAAGGTTCAGAATCGACCTGGCATGGAGCACAGTCAGGACTACTACGTTCAGAAAAGAGTCCAAGACGCACCTGCACCTGCACCTGCTGTTCTTCGAGCATCCATAGTCGAGCAGCGTCTTCCATCTCTCTAAGACGTCTCTTTTGTTCCTCTTCCTGCCTCTGCTTAGCAACAGCGAGGTTTCTGTTGAGAGCAGCTTTGAGCTGGTGACCAGGATCATTAGCAATGCTGTTTAAACTGAGAATGCAAGTGAGTACCTTGGCTTCACTGTGCCTAGGGTGTTGAGAGAATGATGATACATGCAGGAAAACATCTTTTACGTTTGTGGCAGATGGCAATGAGTAGAGAGACTGGGAAACGCTGGGAAGGGCAACAAGACTTGAAGGAACATTTGTTTTGGAAGACTGTGGAACAATGGGAGCAGCAGTAGTGGCACGAGGCATGGTGTATACGAAGTCCCGTTCTGAACTGTGGATAATGAGGACAAGTCGAAGGAGGAATTAAGCCCGGATGGACTGAAATTTATAGAGTTTATACACTAGTGATGGAAAATCTCACGAGTTGCGATGGATCTCGTTTGCAAGGAACAACTTAGATCTGTTTGAGATTACAACTAACTCAGGTAGCAGTGTGTGAATACTAGCAGTATTCACACACTCCCACTTTATTTAATATGACAACTTATCCCCAGAACCTGGACGGTTAGGCGAGCCATATCTTTACTCAGGTATGAAAAAAATAGACGCTTCTTTTTGGATATCCTCGTGACCCTCATCTCCGAGTGCTGGCAACGCAAGGATTTTGGGGTGTTCATTGTAACACAATGACCCTGCCACATTACTCTTGGTCGGAAGTATTGCACTTAGTATTACCACTGTCCCGTCAATTGATAGTTAGTCAACCTGCGAATTCCCGTCGGTGTGGCATGGACTTGCTCACGATGAAACACAACGAGTCAAAGTTGTTCACTGTAACATGTAACATTCAAAGGAATACCATTCATTTCCCAATCCAGCCCTAGTCATACCACCTCGCTTGGTGGGTAATTGTTTATCTACCCATCAAACGCCCGGCGAATGCCGTTGTGGAAGCCGCGAGGTGATATTTTTCACTCCGCGACTGATATATGCAACCGATCGGCATCTGCGCATCGTGGAGAAACATTGCTTAAACACCTATACTTTGCTGCATCCGACCGTTCTGTGAACGCAAATTCTTTTTGCAGTTCTTATCAATGGTGGCCCCAGATTCACTTTGAAGTACCGATTGTCTAAGGTTGACCTTGCGGAGGTTGAAATAACCACTGGCTCTCACTACTAAATACCTCATTCCGATTCCTCTGAACACTGCGTTCTGAATACATCGGCATGGGAATCCATTAAGATAGAAAAATTACGCTTCGACTGTTTGTGTACTGTGACAAGGGCCGACCACAGGTCGATAACAGATGCACCATGCCCATGCTCATCTAGTGAAACAAACACTGAAGGACCGCGTGTACGCTTCCACAACTTGATGCTCATCAGCATGAACTTTGTATTAGCATTGCTTGTAGTGCGGTTTCATCTCTTTTCCCAGAATAAGAATCAAGTAATATCTTTGACTTTCATACATGTTCAGTTGGCAAACCAGTGCCACGCTCGTTTATGTATGGACTCTGCCTCTCCACATGACCTGCAGCCTTCGCGTTTCCGATAGCATTGAAACTGTCTCGGCGCTTTCCTTGGTTAATCTGATGAATCAAACTCCTGGAAGGCACTGATACACATGTCGAAGGCACCCTCGATAGCATTCCTCATCCAACCTTGATGGAAGCCATGTGCTTTATCTTATCCATGAGGAACCCAGGTCTCTTCCGCAAGGATCAATTGCCGATAGAACTTGGCTTGCCAGGCTGTAACCTGGAATTAAAGGACTAATTACATTTTAGAGGGGGATCTTAAGGCCACATTCTACTGAACTGGTAATCCAGCATACTGATACTCCCTGGGAGAACTTGGTAATTTTCCTCCGACGATTAATTGGTTAATCCATGAGCTTTTCAACTGATCGTCTCAGGCGTGCCTTCGGTCCAGTTTCCATGTGTTCCAGTTGAGAATCCTGTCGTCTGTTTGTACGATTTGGTTGGAAAAGATAAACTCGAACTTCCTGTGTTGGCAAAAATATTTCATGAGATGTGATATGATATGCTCACATGTATCGCAAAGAGAAAGAGGAGGCGCATCAGTCGACCTGTGACCGCGTAAATGTGCATCTCTCCACGACAGGAGGCTGTCTCATTGAATGAATCTTCGGGATCCACCATGCTTAGAAGGTCCTGAGGCCTGCTTAGCGATCAAATCGTCCTTACTCCGCTTTTCGTAGTTGGTGTTGTCAGAGCTCACTCAGCGCTCCGGACCTATCTACATTCTATCTACATTCGCCGAGTCGAAACGATTTCGATTGCTTCGGGGCTGGACTCGAATGCCATATCATGTATCCACGACCATATGTCCTACTTTGGATATAGAAAATAGAGTTGATAACCAAGGTGTTGATTTCATCAATGCATCGGGCCTGCGAGGCACTCTTTTTGTCTCTAGTGTGTATATTGATACCTCTCATATGCAAGCATCGACTTGTGCCTGAGGATTCATCATCTTGTAACCTTGAATAACAAACACTAACCAGCTGTTCCAACTCTGTTCCAACTTTCCCCCTTCCAACTTTCCCCCGTGATGCACCCTGGTGTAGTTATAATCGTAGCGATAGGAAAAATCGAGATGTATGGTCATCTGAACCCGAAATGGGACTCAAAGATTGACAAGTTAGTAACATTGATTGATCGGTCTTTGTATGGTCTAGATAGCGTCCTGAAGACATTCAGAAGACCCTGACACATACATACCTCCCTTATCTCAAATAAAACTGAAAAGGGAAGCGCTTCGCTGGAAAACTCTATTTTTTAGCTCCACCAGCCGCCTTCCGACAATGGCGTTTGAAGAGCGAGAAAGGAAAGCACTCGACAGGTACCAATTGAATCGCCATGATATGCGCTGCCTTCTTCCGGCGGTAGAGTTGCAGCAACATAATGACCGCAGATAGATCGGTTATTCCATGACTTTCTGAGTAATATACACCCAGCTTTTAGGTTCTTTGAAGGAACATCAATATCTTCTCTTCCTTGAGCCACAGAAACGACGAGGCAAATGGAGTAAAGTGCCATCATTTTATGATAAATAAGATCCCGAGGAACCCACTCCAACAGCCACTGAACTTTTTAGTACAGCAGCAAGTTTGAGGCCCGGACCTCAGTCAACGGCCTGAACACCATCATAGGCAGGCAATCGTTGACAGGCTGCGACCCAATCAATCGTCCCATCAACTAATTCCGTGACGGTCGCAATCACATCGTCAATTGGTCCAATCCTCTGATCCATGGTATCTCTCTCTCTGAAAATGAGTTAGGAAAGAAGGTATGTATGATGAATCCATGGAAATCACCGAAGGGTCATCGTACGGTTTTGGAGAGCTATTTTTGTGTTGATGCAGAGTCAAGGTAAGAAAACGGACACGTACATGCAAAATCAATCGTTACACCATAGGGCGTGCCAAGTTCATCATTTCGGGCGTAGCGTTTACCGATAGACGTGTTGGAGTCATCAACACGAGAAAAGACGCCAGCACGGCGAAGTCTGGTGGCTTCATGGATTCATCACAGTGCCAGATGTAATTCCAGATGTGGGCAGTTCATTGTCAGTCTCAAAATTGCTCGAAGCTAGGAGGTAACTTACAAACTTCCAATACTAACGGATCAAACTCTGAACGAGCGCTCAAGGGGACGATCAAGACCTTAGTGGGAGCAACCAATGATGGAAGTGAAAGCACCTAATCGCCAAGGTCAGTATAAGCTCCTTTAAGTAATGAGTACGCACACCACGCTCAACGTCTTGTTCTCTGCTCCAGAAGCTATGCTCCAGTAATGTGTAAAGAATACGCCCGAGGCCGAAAGATGGCTCAATAACATTCGGAGTGAACTCGCGAACTGACCATTGTGTACGTGAGATAAATGGATATGAGCCGTCAAATATTCAGAATAAATAAAATTTTAGCCAGCACTTACTCGATTGCTTCAGGACTTTCCGTTCAATGGCTAGGATATCTGGGGTCAGTTGGAATTCTTTCCCATCATCGGTCGTGATTGCAGCGGAACTAGATCCAAAAATGCGGAGAATGTGGAGTGAGCAGGATAATAGCATTCATCGATACAACTCACCCGTGTGCAAGTTCATCTTTGATTTTAACTAAAGCAGCCTCGTTCAACGACTCAACAGTTTCTTGAATGTTGCCAGCGTTTTGCTTGAAGGTCTTTCCCAAATTCTTCCTATTCCAATTGACAACCTCCTTCTCTGTGACAATTGGTTCCTTCAGTGCTTGACGGACAATCAGAGGATGTCCGGTCTTCGCAGTATGGACAGATAAATCATAAGCAGCACGATCCGCACAACCAACGCATTCAGTCCAGCCTGTCGAATTATGAATTTCCGCATCCCAACAATCTGTCGCGTAGTGCGCCATCTCATTTGCCATATGCTGGCGGAAACGCAAACGGCAGGAGTTGATGCCGATCTTGAGCAGAAACTGGTGAATCCGTGCAACAAAGTACCCAAGGGTCTGGTTGGCAATAATGCCCCTACCCACAGCGTCTCCAACTTTCATCCTCTTCGTCTCACTGCTACCAGCCTCTTGAGTGTGTCGATCGAGCAGGACGATCTCAACGTTGCGGACTTCGCTGAACTTGGCGTGATCCTTGTCTTCCGGATCGACATAATGTTCGATTTCTGCCATTGTGAACTCGCGAACACGGAGGAGGCCGGCACGAGGTGAAATCTCATTGCGGAAGGAACGGCCGATTTGTGCTGATGCGAAAGGAACGCGACCATTGTTGTATTCGAGCAGGCGAGAGAAATTAAGGAAATGCCCTTGTGCAGTTTCAGGGCGGAGATAGCTGAATGTAGGGTTATATTAATATTGAAGAGACTTGACAACTATGACGTACCCTGGGTGCTGACCAGTAGGACCGATGCTGCTAGTAAACATTAGATTAAACTGCTGAGGTTCACTAACTTCGTTGCCGGTATCCGGGTTGTGAATATTGTGTATACGACAGAGTTCTCCAAGTTGGAGCCCAGAGAAATTATCCAGCTGAAATTTTGGTATTGATCAAGACTAGCCCTGATTGAATCAGGCTGGGCCAAGGCGCACCTGGGCCAAAATTGTCTCATACTCCTTCACAACGATTTCATCAAGCGCAATAGCGACCGTTCTAGCACCTTTCTTTTTCTTCTTGTCCTTGTTGTCCTGAGGAGCCGCAGCAACACCTCTAGCTTCCAGATTTCCAGCCAACCTAGTCTCAAGAACATTTTTCACAAGATGGTCGGCACGAAGAACATCTCCGGTCTTAGTATCCTTGACCATCCAGTCAGCAAAACGGGCTACATGGCCAGAGGTCTCGAAAACGGGGGCTGGCGTCATAATGGTGGTATCGAGCTCAAGCATGCCCTCCTCAACGATGAAATGCTTGCGCCACTGATCAATGATGTTAGCCTGCAACGCAGAGCCGGGTGGGCCATAGTCATATAGACCTGCAACGCCTGGAGGAGAGATTCAGATGGAGTGATCGTAAAACGGATGTGCAAGATTTTGGCACCTCCATAGATTTCGAAAGCGGGTGCGTAGAAAAATCTTCTGTTCAGCAACGCCTCAAGACGGGTCTTGTCGAAGGGAAGAGTAGATTTGTTCAATTGAGAAGCCATGGAAGACTGAAAGCGGCGATGAACGCAGCGATAAGAATTGGTGATACGAAAGTGGAGAGCTTCATAGATCAATCGCATAATTTTGGTCGTGACGCTATCGGCCCAAGAAGGACGGTGTGACTTCCATATCTGTATACATGGATAGAATTCAGTCATAAAACATTGTCGGAATTTAAATCTATGAGTCCATGTGCTTGCCTTGTTGATTTTTTCCTGCAGTAAGATAGAACCGCTCTCAACTAGTGCCATATCCCCCCTCACCTACCACAATGTCAAACCTGGGTAATATGAGGGTACCTAATTGGAAAAGCCAAGATTTCATAAGACTAATCTGACTTCCACAATGGATGTAGCTCACCCCACTTTTTCCAACTCTCTTCTGCTATATGTCATAGATCAGGTATCTGTTTTCTAAACTCCCTATTATTAGGAGTCAGTGTTAAGTGTACTTTGCTATGTATCTCTCTGGTAGCTTCCTTCTTTCAAACTCTCTTTTAAGCACTCATGGCAACTTGACTCTTCTTATTTCTTCATTTCCATACTTCATCTCAAATTCTTTCAATAACTCCTTGTATTTTCTACTTCCATTGTATAACTCTTCTACTGTACCAGATACTTTAGCTTTCCTCTTACATATCTCGTATGTAGTATTTTCCATCTCATATTCCTCTACTTCTTTTTGCTATAGTATGCTTGAACCCTTATTTTTTTTTATTTTTTTTTTGCTTCTTTCTTGGTTGATGAAAAGGCATGTAACTACAGTCATATGACATTATAGGTTTAGAACATTGTAAAAGAGAACTAGAACAATGATGTCAGAGAGTATGGCTATAGCATGTTTGCCTTATAGTAATAACATAGTAGACTCATAAACAACACATTGTTAGGAATACACCAGCACCTGAACTAGTTATGCTAAAAGTGCACAATGTCAAGCTTAGCTTTGACATCTGGCTGGTGTTATATATGCACTTCATACTGTGCTCCTGACACACATATAGTTTAGAGTAGAACTTGTAATAGTAATACATATAGTGTAAGAATACATTGGAAACTCCTTGTTAAGTTTTCTTGTGATTCTACAAGACTCTTGTCCTATAAGACTACTTAGTGACCTGTCAACTGTCTTAGACTAGTGGTTACTACAACACTTTTATCCCAATAAGATAAAATATTTCTATTTCTTTATCTATTCTCAATACATTACAATTTTATCAAACATAGTTTACACTCAGGTGAAAGTCCATGAGAAAATCTCTCTTCTCTTACTCAAGTATTTGTCTAAGTTGCAACCCAAGCCAAGCTTAGAATTATAACAATACTTTATATAGTAACCACTAGTTTAAGAATGACCAATAGACTACTTAAGTAAACTTAGGGGCAAAGTATCTTGTGAGAATTACAAGAGAACTCAACAAGGAGTCACTAGTGCATCTCTACACTATTTATACAAGTATACATGGTCCATGCTAATAACAAATAATCCTACTCTAATGTCCATATGTTGTCTATGAGGTGAATATATTGTTAACATGCATCTTGACATTATTCTTTCAGCTTCTTCTCCCAGATTCTAGGCCTATGACATTATGTCATGTGATATGTCATGTGACCATGGTCATAGACCTCTTCATCATCCAAGAAAAAGAAGAAAGAAAATATTAAATCAAGAAAAACAGATAAAAAGAAAAGAAAAAGGTTCAAGTATTGTGGCAACCACTTATTACAATGACAAATAATAATACGAACGGGTAAATCTCTCAGTAGGATATAGAGTGGGAAGTTCACAAGAGAACTCGACAAGGAGTCTCTGCTAAATTAGAGTCCTATATATACAGAGTACATATGGTCCGTGCTACATTCTTATGTCCACCTCATTTCTTACTCAAGGCCACCATGTTGTATACATGTGTTCTGACATCATCTTCCAGATCCTTTTACTATGTTCTATGCCTATGACGTCACATCATGTGACATGTCATGTGCCTCTTCATCATTACTAAAAAGAAAAAGAAAAAAAATTCAAAAGAAAAGAAATATAAAATCAAGAAAAATAGATAAAAGAAAAAGAAAAATGTTAGTGTCCAAATCGTTCTATAACATCAAGTCCAGGTATACCATAATAAGAGAATATAAGAAGATAACAAACTTTATGTTATGATCTCAAGACCTTTATAGTGGATCAAGAAAAGAAAACTTGATGAAATTCTTAGTATAAAACAGTCTATCTTATATATGTTAAGTTACTAGTTTATGCTACAGTACCATTAACCTACTCTAAAGGCTATATATTATCCTTCATGTGTTAAAGACATTGTAGTAATATCATTTCTTCTAAAACCTTCTACTATTTTCCCTTATGACATATAATAGTATGACAGTGTGATAGTCTGTGATATTGATATGTGATGTCACACTAATCCTAATCCTAAATCTCCCAAAATTAAATTAAATTAAAATTAAATTAAAATGAGAAAGAAACATAAAAATTTGTTAATTTTATCATCTTCAACTCTGACATTACATCTAGCCTACCCTAAATGTTATGAGTTATATATATATAAGTTATCATATTATATAATATATATCATTACTCTTCTTATATGTTATATAATGTTGTGATTGTGATATATATGACCAACTTGTAACAGTTGTAATATTACATTATTCTTCTTTACTAAGTCCAAACTGAGAAAAGAATAAAGAAGAATTGAAAGAGAAAAATAGAAACTTAGATAATAGAAGAGAAATAGAAAAGAAATAAGTTTACTATCCTTGAATCTAATAGGTAGGTTAGATGTATACAAACCAACTCCTAAAGATATATAAAGAAAACTACTCTGTCATAAGAACTCTATTGAGTTCTCTTGTATTACTTAATACATAAGTATGTCTTTTGTCTTAACACTTAGACTTAAGTCATAATATTACATAGAGTTTTATATCTTCAGAAAAACCTAAGTTCTATTGCTTGTAACTATGATCAAATACAACTCATCTTCAAAAAAAAACCTAAAATAATAGGATAAAATTTCCTAAAAATAGCTATTATTCTAAATATACTATAATCTATTACAATCTAACAAAGCAATACTGAGCTAATGTTAGATATAGTTCACACTAGAAGGCAAAAGTCTATATGGTTAGCTCAGATATATACAGAGTATGGAAACTCTATATATCATAGTATACTTAAACTCTTATATTTTATTTTAATTTTCTTTTCTTTTTATCTATTTTCTTTGATTTGATTTTTCTTTTTCTTTTCTTTTCTGTTTCTTTTATTTCTTGAATGATGAAGAGGTACTATGTCATAGGCCTAGAATCTGGAAAAAGGGGCTAGAAAAATGACATCAAGATACATGTCTATAATATATTTGCCTTATAGTATATATATAATATACTCATGGCTAATATATAGACATTAGGATAAGATTATTTATTATTAGCACAAACCATGTATCTATAGTATAAATAAAGTGGCAATATATTGAGGACTCCTTATCAAGTTCTCTTATAATCCCATGAGATTCTTGTCTTATAAGACTACTTAACATGCTATTGATTGTTTCAATTAGTGGTTGCCACAACATTATACAATAAGCTTAGTGATGTAGACTTGTCAGAATGATCTTAGCTTCAGCTTATGTGCTGCACTGTCTGTCTGTTATGTAGTCTCAACTTTAGATAATTAGATGAAGTCTGAAAGAGGGTTGAGTATTAATAGTAGTATGTTGCTATTGAATATTAGAGATTGAGTTTAATAGAGATTATCTTTGTTGATTATCAGACAAGTAAATTACAGTGTAACTACTAGTTTTATATACAAGTGTCAGGTGCAGTTCACACTGGGGTAGAAGTCTGCAGAATAGACTCGGAGATAAGTGGACTTGTGGAATGACCTTGGCTTCAGCTTATGTGCTGCACCGTCTGTCTGCTGTGTGGTCGCAACTTCAGATAATGGGAAGAAAGTCCAAGTGGGAGTGAGTACTGATTGGTGTATCGCCATTGAATACTGGAGATTGAGTTCAATAAGAGTTTATCTTCATCGATTATCAGACTAGCAAATTACAGTGTAACTACTAGTCTTATATACAAACGGAAAGTATAAAAGATGCTTGGGGTTTCAGTGGTAAAACTTCTATTACCCCAAGTGAAGGTTTCAGTGTTGAGACACTGACAGGAGTAACTCTGTTATGGAAGACTGAGTTGAATGGGAGTATCTCTGCCATGGAAGATGGAATACCCAGATGGTTGCAGCACCGCCATGAGACGTGTTGTGAGAAAGATGGCCGCCGTAGAAGGTGGGCTTGTATGTTTTGGAGGTGACTCCACCATGGAGATGTAGTTTTGGACAAGTGAACTTGCATATGATAGTATTCCCCTCTTAGAACTGAGCCTTTGAAGTCCTATTGGGTTTATCTGAGAATCCCATGATGGTACCTAGGTCAACAATACATAAACAGAAAAGGAAGTTTTTCACTCTTGTTTCTGTATCATTATGTCTTCTTCCACTCCCTCTGACATTTCTAAAAATGATGCTGAACTGCTTGAGGAACAGTGCTGTGAGATGCAGCGATGGCATGAGGAGCAGCAGCAGTCTCTCCTTTGATTGTAAGAGGCAGCAGAGGCCTGTCATGCTGAGCGTGCAGCTCAGAAAGCCAGGAGAGAAGTGGAGGCCAAAGCCAGGAAAGAGGTAAAAAACAGAGGATTGCAGAGAAGAAGAAGAAGTTGGAGTATATCCAACGACTCCAGGATGAGATGCTAGAGGAAGAGGCTGCCCTATTGGAGAGGGCTGAAGGATCCCAGATTGCGGGATCCAAATGCAAGGAGATCACTGCCAGGGATGAGGAGAAACAATGGCCTTCCAAGAAGGCTAAAGGAAAGCAACAGGAGAAGTACCATGGGGGTACTGCAGTAAAGATGGAGGGTGCTAATCCCTGCAAGAGATGTGTGTGCACCAGACAATCCTGTCTGGTGTACCCCTCAAGATGAGTGATTCATAATTATACTTATTATTATTATTTTTTAATAATTTTTTCTTTCATAGCCACTTCCTTGCCTATGCTGGGTGCATTGTACTCAAGCAGCAGTGTGTACCCCACACCAATACCAACATCCTGGCCATGATCTCCACTTATAGTGGAGTTCTAAGTGCTATCAAAAAGGCACTCCAGGAACTTGTGGAGGAG
>Ga0157357_1001043_pt1 | contig 11755 bp, 10 predicted proteins | sample AttcapACBM1_FD_111485 | JGI IMG/M metagenome (GOLD analysis project Ga0157357, IMG submission 111485) | Fungus gardens microbial communities from leaf cutter ant in Botucatu, State of Sao Paulo, Brazil - Atta capiguara ACBM1 | ecosystem: Host-associated > Fungi > Mycelium > Unclassified ... | reverse complement strand
TTTAAAAAAAAAAAAAAGAGGCATGTGATGCCATAAGTCTAGAACATAATAGAAGGAACTAGAACAATAATGTCAAGAGTATAGCTGTAGTATATTCACTTTATAGTAACAGTATGGTAGACTCATAGATGATACATGTAGTTTAGAGTAGGACTTGTAATAGTAGTATATATAGTGTAGGAATACATTGGAGACTCCTTGTTAAGTTCTCTTGTGATCTCCACAAGATTCTTGCTCTATAAGACTACTTAAGTATGCTATTGATCATTTTGATTAGTGGTTGCTACAATATTCAGCCTAGCTACTCCAAGAGTAGTAGTTGGCTTACTGAATTTAGCTAGTTGGTCACATTATATACTAGGATGACTATAGCTATCCTTGATAAAACCATGCCCCTATTGAAGAGTATAGATAGTGCTTTTTTCCTGCAAAGTGTATCCAGTGTCTATGTGGCCATTGCCAGGTGGAAACATGTTGACACATCTTTGCAAACTGCTTCAGGTTTGCCCATAGTCTCTGAATTGATCTATATCCATCAATTGAGGACTTTATTGACTTCTTGAAAGAGCACCCAGGTGCTTTTGCCTTCTCTCCTCAAGAACAACCTCTCTTTCCTTATAAGCCTCTATGAGTGCTCAATTAGTTTGCTTTTCTGTTTCTATAGATAGTTTTTCAGTCTCACCTCTCTCTCAGTTTCTCTTGATTCTGTATTCTCTGGACTTGGATGCATAGTTTGTAGGTTGGTTATGAGCAATCTTTATTTAGATTTCTCTTTGATTTCTGTTATCACTAATAGTGTTTCTCTGCCTATGAGGAGGGTCTCTGTCTCCTGAGGCAAAAATTGTAGGCTACTTGTTGTAGATGGTCTGCCATGGACTACAATCGAGCACCGTGTAATAAATTGTTGAACAAGAAAAAAGTGAAAGTAATTACCTTTGTGATGATGATACTGTGCAGTATTTATTGGCATGGTGAATTCTGCTATGTTTTGTAGAAAGACTGCATAGAAGAGGAGCAAAGTTGCGAGTAAAGGCAATTTACATAAGGGGGGTGTCTTTAGTAGGGGTGTCTTTAGTACTTCAAGCTTGCAGGGTGTATCTTGCCATGTGAAGTAAGCCTTGACTATCACGTTTCCAGTTCTGGGGTATTTCCTGCCAGGTGTCATGACATACTCTTTTTGGTGATCGGTATTTATATTTCGTAACAAGTAAACTGCGGTGCTAAGACGCAGAGGATCTACTCTGGGTGACCCAAAGTCAGTGAATTATCTAAAAATTAGTAGATGGTGTAAATAGAGCTTTTGTGTCAGCGTGATACGTGACATGCTCACGCAGTTGTGTCGGCCATACCGTTCTCAGCCAGACAGCTACTCCAAGCATGAGGCGAGATGTCCGCATTCTCCTCGTCGGTGATGGTGCGTATGTCAAATCTCTATAGTCTGTATAATTGCTGATACATCGCAGAGGGAGTGGGCAAGAGCACCATCATCACGTCGCTAATTAAGGAATCTTTTGTTGCTCATGTACGCGTCGACGCTCGTACGAAATCGGTCCAAGCTCATATACATAGGTCCAACATATCGTCCCAGAAGTTACCATTCCACCAGAGGTCACCCCAGAAAATGTTACTACATATATTGTAGACTCCGGCGGTACCAGCACTATCTACTATCTTCAAGCTTGCCCTCATCTACTCATTCATCATCTTTCCAGCTGGACCACAGGACCATGCACACCTTGAATCAGAAATTAGAAAGGCCCACGTCATCTGTGTTGTTTACTCTATCGATAACCCTAATTCCTTTGACCGCATACCTACCTATTGGCTTCCTCACTTCCGCCAACTTGGTGTCAATGTGCAACTTGTGTTATCTCTTACATGCATATCTGTGTGCTGACCACTCTATTCAAGGTCCCTGTCATTCTCGTTGGCAACAAAATTGACCTGCGTGGTGGAGAGGTCACGAATGAGGCTCTTGAGGACGAGATCATTCCTATTATGAATGAGTTCAAGGTGTGTGTTCTCTCCTAGAGTATTCTGGCCCTGCTCAAAATTTGGTGATTTCCTATAGGAAGTCGAGACGTGCGTCGAGTGTTCGGCAAAGCTTCCTCTCAACATTTCAGAAGTCTTCTATTTTGCCCAAAAGGCAGTCCTTCACCCCACCGCTCCACTATACGACTCTCGCGATCATGTACGCTTTTTGCGGTCCCTGTTCTAGGCGGTCCCATTTTTGGTTCTGATCGACGATCCTGTAGATCCTTAAGCCCGCTTGTGTCGCAGCTCTCAGACGAATATTCAAGCTCTGCGATGTGAACAAGGATGGAATCCTTGATGCATCTGAGTTAAACGAGTTCCAGGTGCCTATATTCAGTCTTCACAGCACTATACTCCCCATTCATACAACATGAACCTAGCGCAAATGCTTTGATGCACCCCTACAGCTACAAGAACTCGAAGGAATCAAAGCTATGGTGCAGGAGCATGCAGAAGGTGGCGTGCGAGGGGGTGGTCTGACGGAAGCAGGTTTTCTTTACCTTCATACCATCTTTATTCAGCGTGGTCGGCTCGAGACTACTTGGACTGTGTTGCGCAAATTCGGGTACGCAGAGGATTTGAGACTGACGGAGGCTTTCCTTGCACCCAAGTACGTTGCTAGTATCATGCTTCTGATGGGCAAACGAAACTCATTGATTTGTGTTCCGGTAGATTTGATGTTCCGTCGGATTGTTCCGTGGAACTGAGTCCGTTTGGGTATCAGTTCTTTACCGATATCTTTGAGTCGTTCGACAAAGTATGCTTTATGTGAAACCTTTCGCTTGGATGGCTTCTGAGCCACTTCACAGGACCAAGACGGAGCTCTGAAGAGTGACGAGCTTGAGGATGTCTTCAGCACATCTCCGGGGAACCCATGGGCTGATCAAAAATTCCCTGACACAACGCTATCGGACGATGCAGGCGCTGTAACACTGCAAGGCTGGCTCGCTCAATGGAGGTGTGTAACATGTATTCTTCAGCATTTTAACTATCGTTATCTTTAACATCCATGAGATTAGCTTGACGACATTACTGGATCATAAAACGACGCTCGCATACCTCGCGTATCTGGGCTACCCAGGTGAGTCGCAAACCGAAGCATTGCAAGTAACAAGACCTCGCAAGATCGATATAAGGAAGGGGAAGGTCACGAGGAATGTTTTCTTGTGCTATGTGTGTGGCGCTGCTGGTTCAGGCAAGACCTCTCTTTTGAGAGAGTTTGCTGGGAAGCCTTTCAACGCAATGTATGAACCGACGAGTAAGCCCATAAGTGTGGTTAATTCGGTGGACATAGTCGGATCGGAGAAATATCTGGTAGTACGCACTTCTACCCATGCATACACGCTTGAGATGAGACTATCCCTTGTTCTAGCTTCAGGAATTCGGTTCGCGCTACGAGGCAGAAACACTAAGAAGCTCGAAGAAAATCACAGACCGGCCCGATGTAATTGTTTACGTGCATGATTCAAGTGACACCAATTCCTTCTCCTACATCAGTAACCTACGGGTGCGTGTTTTTGAGATATTGACCACGATATCACATACTAAAACTATCTATGCTATATAGCAACAATATAGTCTCGACCATATACCAACGCTTTTCGTAGCGACCAAGTCAGATCTGGATCTGGCTCTGCAGGTCAGTCTTGTCAAATGTCCCAGGGACACCAAATTCGAATCCTAGAAGTATTCTGACAGTGTGTGTGCTTCTGTTTTGTATTCCCGATACTGCTGGTTGGGGGTATAGCGGCATGAAGTCCAGCCTGACGTATATTGTCGACGACTCGGGCTGCAGGTGCCTGTATCAGTCAGTGTCAAGGATGGGCAAATGGCAGATGTATTCCATACCATTTGTAGAATCGCGATGAACCCGTAAGTCTTATCCCTCTGCTAACCTGCTTGATTTTTTTAACTCGTTAATTCCAAGTAGTCATTCGGCTATACCAGGCGGAGCCGACCGTGCGATGACATCTGCCGCGAGGCTTAAGATGTACTTAACATTAACGGCCATCCTAGGAGGCTGTACCGCAGCGCTGTTGGTTTTGTTTCGGAATTTGAGGGCACCACTGGGATTGGGGGCATGGAGCACGTCATGGGCGCATTGGCTGGTTGGTGGAACTCATAGACGGTAGCAATATGTGTTTTTATATACGTAGACGTAGCGAAGTAGACCTCGCGCCTGCCTCGTTGTACGCTATTATGATCGGTGAAATCCGAAAAGTCGCTTGTGACCCGTTTTAAGGAATTCATCATCAGTTTCAGTTTCAACTGAACTTGTCAGAGACTGACGGGGCCTTGCCGCCGTCCATAACCTCAGCTTTCTCGTCTACAGTACTTTCAGCATGGACATGGATCTCAACATGACTGCCACAGATCTTCAGCCTGCTTTTGAACAAATACAGGTATCTAATGTATGCACCGCAGAGGAAGCGCAGTGCCATGTAGATCGAGACGGAAAGATGCTGTAAGTTTCTTTGTCATCTCCACACAGCGACTGTGCACACTCTCTTGAAAATCAAACATAAATTTCACTTTCTTGGAAACACTCTTATAACCTTCTCGACGAAAAAGGGATCTCGTGTTCATACAAGACTGTACGGGGAGTCAAGGATCTTATATCTCCTCAGCAACAAAGAACATCGAAGCGATCTGTGCTTACATCTTCGAGTCGGGGAAACTACAACATCCAGAAGATCTACGTGTTGGACTTGTTGCGTTTCGAGATCATCCACCACAAGATCATACTTATGTGACTAGGAATTTTGGATTTTCTTCGGATATAAGTAAGGTTCATAAGGACCTTTCATCGTTGTATGCGAGTGGGGGTGGGGATGGACCGGAGGCAGTTACGGCTGCACTTGCGGAGGTGCTGAAAATGGACTGGAGAGTGAATGCGAGCAAGATGGTTGTACTCATTGCGGATGCACCACCACATGGCATTGGGGAGTATGGTGATGGTCAGTAGTCCTTTTATGTGTAGTTGCCATTGATCTGGTTGACCGAGAGGCTATAGGATTTGATGATGGATCGCCTGATGGATTTGATCCATTGCAACTCGTGAGGGAAATGGCTTTGAGGGGTATCACGCTGGTATAGTGTCCTTGATTACTTTCGAGTCAACATACACATCGAACTCTCGGTTTCTAGTTTTTTGTTGCTTGCGAGCCAGCACTCAGTGGATATTCAGTAAGTATCCTCCTCTTATCCTGAATTATGACTGCTCACAATGGAAGAAATACCAGTATGCAACTGACTTTTACCGAGCTATCACAAACATCACATCAGGGCTCATGCTCCCGTTAACAACTGCCGATCTCCTTGCGCACGCTATTGTTGGCAGCGTGCTGGAAAACCTGGATATGGAACGACTTATAAGAGAAGTCGGACAAGCCGTCGCGAGGAGGATTATTGGGGAGAATCAGAGCGTGGATGATGTTGCGAGGGAGTTACATGAGACTTTAAGGCTGAGGAACGAGAACACGAAAAAGGTGGTGATTGAGAGTATTTATAAGGATAGCGAGGAGGCGGCACATAATGTAAATGTGTTTATGACGGCGCCTTCTTTACCGGAAGCACGCCAGTCGTTGAAGCGGGTGAGTTATTGTTTTACTTCCCGCATCTTTTTATTGATTCATCATGTGGATTTTGTAGGTGCATGGGACACGGTTTACAGACAAATATCTCCAGTCAAGGCAACACCTCTCACGCCATTCATACCCAATGGGTTCCCTATATACTCCCTCTCGCTCACCACCGCCCAAAATCAGACCCCTGCCCACTTATACCCATTCACCACCCTCATCTCCGCCACGTAAAGTCATCAGCGACTTTGCAACCTTCGGAGTATCAAAGAATGCAAGTGTATTCGGGACGGCGGTGCAGAACACACCATTTTCGCTTGCCGGTGGTAAAGCTGCATTTGGATCTATAAGGCCCGGTGCTGCAAGGTCTGGGTTTGATGATGAAGATGAGGACGACGATGGGTCAGTATTGAATGGACAGAAAGTAGAATTGAGAGAGGGCACGATTTCTCTTGAGCAGGTGGGTTGAATTCCTCGGTGGGTTTGCTGACACCTCCAATTAAAGTATTATTCCTCTAGGCGAAGCGGATCGCGATGCAGAGCACATGGAGAAGCCTCCGATCCTAATTTGATGTTTTGTTACCTTTCCTTTCCTCCTTTCCTCCTGAGATATACAGTTCACTTCCAAGTGTATTTTGCTCTGTCTGAATCTACTATTGTTGCGCTGTCTCGTAGCAATCTATAATGTTTGTTTTTTCATTTACATTTTTTCGAATGTCAGTATTTTGCATTTTGCTTCTACTGCATCTCTCATGACCTCAAATATGAAGTTCCCAATCTCATTGCATGTGCTGAGCTCCATGAGCAGGAAAGATACACTCTATATCCTCTGTGTAGAGCATCAATCTACCAAACTTCTGACTTCCGCTTTTTCTTCTTTTTCGGCTTGGGTTCGTCCAGCTCTGATGTAGCTGGGTCTAGGTTGGGATGTTTGGACATATCAACTCCAGCGTCAGGCTTAGACGCAATTGCAGCTCTCTTGGTCCTTTTACATTCACATATCCGATGCTTGCATTGCTTTTGATCTCTGATCTTCTCCTTCTGGCCTCTCTTCTTTTCTTCTGGCCGTAAGTATCCATCGTTTGTCTCATCAGTAGTGGAGCTATCGATAGCAGAGGTTGGTTTTGACGAGGTACCATCTGAACATTTGCGTTTCTTATTGCGTTTCTTTGGTTTCTTTTGCTCCAACTCGCCTACCTCCTTCGGTCTAGCCTGTTTCTCCTCTGCCCTTTTCTTCTGTTTTTCGGCTCTTTTCTTCGCTTTCTTCTCTTTCTTCTCCGCCTCTAGTTGTTCTTTTCTCATTTTCCTCTCCCCTCTTTTCCTCTCTCTACTTTCTTCGATCACATCGCAACCCTCGTCTACGTCGTCCCATTTGCGTTTGCCGTCCTGGACCTTGGACTTCTTGCTTTCAAGAATGGCAGCACCTTTAGCATCCACAAATCTGATTTTTGCAATCCCCATCGGAGTTCTTCCGCTATTTTTTGATATCGTGGACGTGATACAAACAGTGTCCCACTCAGATGCGTCCTTTGTTTTGTTTTTCTTTGTGGTGGATGGGAGCCCAGCTACCGAGTTAAGGTCGGTATCAGGAACTTTCAAGTCAGAATCGAGACCGAGGACGGGACCACGGAAGAAACGAGAGTAGAGCGTGCGTTTAGCTGCTTCTCGTTTTGCTTTGGTTAGCAGATTTAATGATGATAGGGGAGTAATGATAGGTGTGGCAGAACCAGAGGCTGAGGCTGAGGCGAGTGTGCCACGTTTGGGTGCTTTATTGGATAGGATACCGGTCGATGTCCTGTCTAGGAGTTGGGTGTTTGGAGAAGGAAGAGAATTGGGTTCGTCCTGTATAGTTACGAGGGTTCAGGACGGCAGAAGGACTAGGAGGATGATACATTACATACAGAGGATGAATCGTCATCATCTTTGGGCAATTTGACTTGAATAGTTTTTGCGGCCACTGAAAACAAGCTGTTATCAAAAATAAATCAGCAACCCTTCTCCAAGAAGACCAAGTGAAACATGACACGAAACTGGTCCCAGAACGGAAAGGCTTCATCTCTGTCTTTGCCAAGACCTGACAATGTACGTTTTTGGGGGATTGCGAGGGGACGGATTATAGAGTCTTGACGAAGACCAGTGCCAAGACCAGACCAGCCTTGAGAGATGAGATACGAGTGCCCATCAAGTGGCATTTTTGAAGTAGTGTTTCAACTGGGTGCCAAGAACTACAGTGTTGGTTCAATTTGATCTTTTGTAATCCTTAACAATTCCTGACTTAAGGATTAAATTTTGAATAATCTCCAAGCATATGATTTTGATAACTATCCAACTTGAGTGGATCATTGAATATTCATCAAGTCCATATGCTGAAGGTAGGAAAGGAGACTAGAGGAAAGAAGATCTCTGAAACAAAAATGGAAGTTGAGTTGGAATACACAATTATATCAAGAATTGTTTTAAAAATTTTTTTACATCAACAATTTATTACACGGAGTACATAGACAGGCTGATCATTTTTTTTAAATCAACAATTTATTACATGGGGTGTGGAGGCAGACTGTGGTAGCTACTTTGTAACTACATACATTAAGACACATACTACATGAAAGATGAAAAAAAGGAAAAGAAAAGAAAAGAAAAGAAGAGAAAAGGAAATAGAATAAAAGAAAGAGTCAAATCAGAAAAGCTAAAGGCAGTTTGACTAAGTAACACTTTCTCTGAAAGAGAAAGCATTGCAGTTAAACTTGAGGAAGAGGGTAAAGTGTGCAATTGAGTCCCTTCTTGGGTTCCAATAATTGTTGTATCTTCTGCACTCATGAAGAATATGATGCCTTGATTCAATGGGATAGAGGCCACATAGACACTTAAATTCCTCCCAAGGAAAGAATCTAAGACAATATTCACCTATTGGAGCATGATTAACAATTGATCTTGTAGCTCTGGCACAAAGAAAATTGGGATGTCCAAAGTATTTGAGCCATGGTTCTCCTCTGGAGGTCAATGGCTTGGTTGGTTTCAAGTCATTGTCTAGAAGCTCCAAGAAATGACATTTTTTATTGTCTGATGCTTGGAAGAACATTTTCCATCTGTTGAGAATGTTGTTGCACTTGTTTTTTCTACTAAAGTCCTATGAAGATTTGCATGGGAAGATGGGAGTGAGGTCAAACTTCTTTATTTCTTTATTGACTATATTATGAAGAGACCACTTGCAGCGGCTTGAACAATCCCAGAATTCAATGGAATTGTTGTTATCTCTTTCAAAGAAATCTCTGAGTTTACAAGAGATTACAGATGAATGAAGCTAATAGGGGTGCAATGATGAATCAAAAATTCTCTTAGCAGCATGGATAGAATCTATGATGACAATGATTTGATTGACATTGGGAAAATAGGTGGCTTGGTTAATACTGTATCTTATCACAAAAAGTTCTGTTTTAGTAGATGTGATGTTTACTATATGATGAATTATCTTAATGACTGGACTGTCATGGATGTGAAATATCAAAGTGGTGATATTGTTCTTTATGCTGGCATCCAATACAAAAATAATTGAATGAAAGTTTGTTAACAAATGAAGAGTGATATTATTAAGTTTGCACAAATGAGTTTTAACACTGTCTTTGCTTTTTCTGTTCACAAGATAAAATGAAAAGTGATTGGGAAATATATCTATAAGTCTATTATCTAGTGAGAATTTACAATTAAGTGGAGAAAAAGAGGGAAAATTCTTGTTAAACCTATTGTCTATATCAATGATTGGACCTTTGATGTTTACTCATTATCTAGGTGTAAGCCTTTCCAGCAATAGTCAATGTGTTTCTTTATCATTTATATGTCTTGTTTCCAAAAGTGATTTGATAACATGGTTTGTTGGTAGAGTATGTGCTCTAAGATGAAATTTACCATTGAGTTTTTGCAAATAGAAGTGAATGAGAATAAGACCAGCAATAGCCTCAATTATAGTAGATGGAGAAGTGTGAAGGGCTCCTAATATACATAATGCTGCTCTTCTCTACATGTTTCTGAGCACTTTAAGCAGATATGATAGTAGTGTTTTATTATAATATTACATTTGAAAGTTATAGTTATATAATGTAATAAGTAATATATAGCTTCTATACAAATGCCTCTTTTGAGTAAGGATGAGGCCTTTTGATGAATTGCTGAGCATTTTTATGCACTTGATTGTGAATATTACCTTATTGAAGTAAAAGTCAATGTGTTGTCTAAATATCAACTTTTTGTCAAAAATGAACCTAAGATAACACCATTTGTTCTTGGGTTTAAGAATAGAACCTCCTAGTAGTGAGAGGTCTAAGAGTGGAGGATCAAAGATACTATGTGATCTAGAAAAATAAAAAACTTCTATTTTCCCATGTTCTACAATCAGTCCAAATTTCTTAAGAAAAAAGATAACATGGTAACTACAAAAAAGATTCAAATTAAAAACTATCAAAGATTTGTCTTGTATAACAAAAAGTTCATTGTTTACAAAAGAGAGAATGAAAACTGGAATTTTTAGATTTTTTAGCTGTTTTTCAAAAATATAAAGAAGGGAAGAAAGATATAAGGCTGAAAGAATAGGAGAAAAAACAAATTCTTGACCTACTCCAACATTGATATTAAAAGACAGAGAAGAAAAATTGTTCCAGAAATATCTGGTTTTTCTATCTACTAAATAGTCTTAGAAAAATGATGAAACTTTAGGGTCAAAACTGTCTTTGATGAGTATCAAAGAGAGAAGTTGGTAGTTCAATGATAGGAAAAATTGCATAATGTCAAAGGCCAACATGCTAGTGGATAAGTTTTTAATCTAACTTGTATGAATGAAGTAGGTAAGAGTAACACCTGTATTTGTGGTGGATCACTGTTTTAAACCACCTAATTAGTACTAGTGAATAAACTTGTTGAAAATTGACTAGAACTGTAACCTCTCCCTGATGACTTTCTTGATTAATGTACCAATTGTGTTAAGCAAGACAATAGGTCAAAAAGTCTTAAGGGAATCATATGATTTCTTGTTAGACTTGGAAATAACAATGGACATAGAAACTTTAAAACGCAATGGCTAATGACCTAGCTTAATACAAGCATTAGTAATATTAATGTGTTACAAACTTCATTCAGCTTGTATCTTCACAATTAGTGAACCTATTTTCACAAACTAAGTTACACTGGAAAGCCCCAAATGAGGGCTATCCACATATGTGTGGGATATACAAAAGCAACAACAAATGACTGAGATATCAGGCCATCAGTAGCTGTAAAAGCTTTGTCTGCTAATATCTCATGAATGGCTGAACAGATTCACATGATTGAACTTGTGTTGGAAAGTGCTCATCAATCCATTTACAATGATATATGATGCATTTCAAAGTAATAAGTATTGGTAGAGATACAAGCATATCAATGTAGTGACATAATTAGTTACCTTCTAAAATTAGCCTGACATTTGCTATGACAGATAACAGCTCCCATCAGGTATGAGTTTTGATTATGTGATGAAAACAGCTTGCACATGAACCATTGCTCTTTTGTATATACCTCTATGTCTGAAAACTAAACTTCAGACTTAACAATGTCAATTATTCTTGTTGATACTTTTCATCATCTGTCATCATCACATCCTTATAACTAAACCTCTGGAACACTATTCAGTTTAAGTATCACAACCAGTGAGTAGCTTATTTGTGATATAATGAGTTTTCTAAGATATGTGACATCATTGACACATCTCTTAAGATGCCTTTATGACACCAGGAGTCAATGAATTATTGCATTTTGTGATAGCACTAGTAAATTCTTCTTCTGAGAACAGCCCCCATTTTATGACTTGTTTACTTGGAATTTCTTCTAGCAAGTCTAAATCAACTTAACAATGTTGAGCCACATTGAATAACAGGTAAAGGGCTTGCCACAAATCATTGAATTCAATACATGGTTGACTGTTATATTGAACAGCTTCAATGGCCAGAAGCTTTCATTTCTTGATCCAGTTTATTAGCTCCCAAGATCTGCAATTCTTGTTTACAATTTCTTGACTATACTTTTGAATCATTTCCAATCATTAATCCTTTTGGTTTGTCTATATTTCTCCAAGTTCCTATGGCAGTCATCATCCCACTATACCTTAGAGTATT
>Ga0157357_1001042_pt1 | contig 11755 bp, 8 predicted proteins | sample AttcapACBM1_FD_111485 | JGI IMG/M metagenome (GOLD analysis project Ga0157357, IMG submission 111485) | Fungus gardens microbial communities from leaf cutter ant in Botucatu, State of Sao Paulo, Brazil - Atta capiguara ACBM1 | ecosystem: Host-associated > Fungi > Mycelium > Unclassified ... | reverse complement strand
CGCGCTGTGATCGCGCTTGCTGTTGCGGCAAAAGCGTCAACCGGGCTGTCCTGCACCGCGTCAACCACCCCCGCTGCTTTAAAAAATTGCAGCGCGTCCTGCAAGGCTATGATTTTATGTGTTGCTTTTTGCACCCGGGCTGCCTTATTTGCTCTATATCCGGCTTTGCCGGCCATGATAGCGGAAAGCCGGCCATAAAAACAAGGGCAGGGCAGAAAATTTATCGGCTCTGCGCCGCCCGGCGCGGCCGGGTGCCGCCCGGCCGGCCGTTTCGGCAGTTAAATGTAAGGATTCTCTATGGTTGGTAAAAACCCGGTGCGCCATATGGATAAAGGAGACGGGCAAAGCCTGTGGGTGCAGGAGGTTTTTTACAGCCTGCAGGGCGAGGGGCCGTTTTCCGGCCGGCCGGCGCTGTTTGTGCGCCTTGCCGGCTGTAATTTGCGCTGCTTCTGGTGCGATACGGATTTTGAATCCTCGGCCTGGCGGCCGTCTCTGGTTGAGCTGCTGGCTGAAATAGAGAGATTGCGGCCGCCTTTTTGCTCGCTGATTGTCTTGACCGGCGGCGAGCCGCTGCGGCAGAATATTGTGCCGCTGACAAACAGCCTTGTCGCTTGCGGTTTGACGGTGCAGATCGAGACCAACGGCACTTTGTGGCAGGATTTGCCGGCCGCGCCGCAATGTGTGGTGGTATGCAGCCCGAAAACGCCGAAAATCCACCCGCAAATGGCGCAAAGGGCCGATTATTTCAAATATATTCTGACGGCGGCTGATGCCGGCAGCGCCGATGGCCTGCCGCTTATGTCGACCCAGCAGGCCGGTAAAAGGGAAAAGCTCAGCCGCCCGCCCGCCGGCAAGCCGGTTTATCTCTCCCCTTGTGATGAAAGCGGCGGCCATGCCGGTAATAGCGGAGCAGAGAGCGGCGCCTTGCGCAATCTGCCGATAGTGGTGGCAGCAGCGCTGAAATTCGGCTATTGCGCCGGGCTGCAATTGCATAAGCTGGCCAAAATACGCTGACAACAGCCAATATTGCGGTTCACGCCGCCGCCTTACCGGCCGGCGGCAAAGGCGGCTCACCCGCCGGCAAACAGGTTTTCGGCGGTAAACAGGGCGCTATTGCCGCCATGCTCGCGCACCGCCACGCTTTCCACCCGCACGCGCCCGGCAGTTAAATCCTGCACCAGCGCGTCACAATGCTGCCAGATATAATAGGCAAAAGCCTCGCAGCCGACTTGCGGCACAATATGTATTTCGCACAGGCCGTTTTGCGCCATTTGGCGGAAAGCCGGGCCGGCCGGATCATCTGCCGCCAGCAGGATCTTATGATCAAAATTCTGCCGCAGCCAGGCTTTTAGCGGCTTCAGACCGCCAAAATCCATCACCCAGCCTTGTTTGTCGAGGCTCTGCGCCAGAAAGGTGAAGCAGAAGCTGAGCGCATAACCGTGGAGAAAACGGCAATGCGAATGTTCCGCCCGCCATTGGCGAAAACAGCAGGAAAAGCCGGCTTCATGGCCGTAGGTTTTGATTGAGCGGAACAGCCGGGCAGCGGGCAGGGCGCTGCCTGCCGGCGGCGCTGCAGGGGGCAGCGGGCGGCGTCCGGGCGTTGTGCTGATGGGCGGCATGGCGTATTATCCTGTTTGCGGCATGGCGGCAGCCGGGCGCGCCGGGGCGCGCTTTCTGCCTTTGTTGCCGGCGCGTTTTGCGGCGTAACGCAAGGCAAGTCAACGGTTTTTTGTATTTTGCTGCAATTTGTCGCAGCCACAGGGCAAAAAAATATTTTGCCCGGCGGCAAAAATAGATTAGCGTGGCAGAAATTGAACCTATCAGCAAAAGGTGCGGCTCGCTGCAGGGCTGTATAAAATTATGACCGGTAATCCTTTATTACAAGCGTTTCGTTTCCCCTGCGGAGCCGAGCTGAAAAATCGCCTGCTTATGGCGCCGATGACAACCTGCTCCGGTTTTTATGACGGCACTGTCAGCAATGAGCTGGTGGACTATTATCGCGCCCGCGCCGGCGCTCTTGGCGCAATTATTGTGGAATCCTGCTTTATCGACAATAGCGGCCCGGCCTTTCCCGGCGCTATCGGGGTAGATAGTGACGGCAAAATCGGCGGTCTGGCGCGGCTCGCTGCGGCGATCAAGGATAAAGGCTCAAAAGCCATATTGCAGATTTATCATGGCGGCCGCATGGTCAGCCCCGCTTTGATCGGCGGGCGGGTGCCGGTAGCGCCTTCAGCTATAGCGGCGCCGCGCGAAGGCGCGCCCGTGCCGGCGGCGCTCAGCGCCGGCCAGGTGCAGGATATGGTGGCCAAATTCGGCGATGCCGTGCGCCGCGCCGTTAAAGCCGGCTTTGACGGGGTGGAGCTGCATGGCGCCAATACATACCTCATTCAGCAGTTTTATTCCCCCAATTCCAACCGGCGCAGTGACAAATGGGGCGGCAGTGTTGACAAGCGGGCGGCCTTCCCGCTGGCGGTGCTGGATATTGCCCGCCAGGCGGCGCGCTCCTTTGCCGATGATAATTTTATTATCGGCTATCGCTTTTCGCCGGAAGAAATTGAAGAGCCGGGCATTTGTTTTGCCGACAGCCTGCATTTACTGGAGAAAATGGCCGAAAGCGGGCTGGATTATGTCCATTTTTCCATGGGGCATATATTGCGCCCGTCTCTGGTGGATAAAGAGGATAGCACGCCGCTTATCCGCAAATTTATCCGGGAGCGGGGAGCGCATCTGGTGAAAATCCCCGTTATCGGCGTGGGCGGGGTGGTCAATCGCGGCGATGCCGAAACGGCTTTGGCAGCCGGCTATGATCTGGTCGCGGTCGGCAAGGCCTGCATTGCTTACCCGGACTGGGCAGAGCGTATCAGCGCGCAGGAGGAAAGCGGCGCGCCTGATCATAAAGAGGCCGGCGCGCCGGCGCAGCCGGAGCAAAAGGAAACAAAGCGGGAAGCCGCCGCCGGGGAGAGCAATATAAAGGCCGCTCCGGCGGCGCTGCCGCCGGCTGAGCAAGCCCGGCTGGAGCTTTATATTGACAGCACAAGGCGGGAGGAATTGCTGATTCCCGAGCCGCTCTGGCGCTTTTCGCTGGTGGAGGCGATGATTCGCGATATGAGCGTGGAAAATGCCCGCTTCCACGCCGGAACCTATCAGGAAGATTTGTCTGATGACGGTTTGCGCATTGTCATGAATGTGACTTTGGAGACAGATCGCATTAAGGATATTACCCTGGCTTCCGGCGCCGATATTGATGAAGCTTTTGCCGCCTGTTTTAATACGGTGCGCAGCCGTATTCTGGAGGCTAACAGCCCGCATATTGACGCTGTGGCCGGTGCCACGGCGCAGAGCGAGGCGGTGAAACAGGCTGTTTTCAAGGCGCTGATGAAATCCAGCCGCGAGGCTTTAAGCGAAAATGGCGGCGAGGCGGTGCTGCAGCGTTATGATGTGGTGATTGCCGGCGCCGGCGGCGCCGGGCTGGCGGCGGCGATTGAAGCCAGAGATAACGGCGCCAAAGTGCTGATTGTAGAAAAAATGCCGGTTGTCGGCGGCAATACGATCAAAGCTTCTGCCGGCATGAATGCGGCGGAGACGCGTTTCCAGAGAGAGAAAAATATTGTAGATCACAAGGCTCAGTTTTTCCAGGAGACTATGAGCGGCGGTCACCATAAGAACAACCCTTCGCTGTTGTGGTATTTTGTAGAGCATGCGCCCGAGGCGGTGGAATGGCTGGATCGGCACGGCATCACTTTGAGCGATATTACCACAACCGGCGGCATGGGCGTTGATCGCACCCACCGGCCGGCCGATCGTTCGGCGGTTGGCGGCTATCTGGTCAGCGGTTTGCTGAAAAATGTGCATCAGCGCCATATTGATATTATGACCGATACGGCGGTGAGTGAAATCTTGCGCGAAAACGGCAAAGTGGCGGGGGTGCGCCTGCGTGACAGCGAAGGGGAGGAGCAGATTATCCTGACCAAAGGCGTGATTATCGCTACCGGCGGTTTTAGCGCCAATAGCCGCATGGTGGAAAAATACCGCCCCGAGCTGAAGGGTTTTGTTACCACCAATCACGCCGGGGCAACCGGAGACGGCATTACCCTGCTGCAAAGGCTGGGCGCCGATACGGTGGATATGAAAGAGATCCAGATCCACCCGACTGTTGAGCAAAGCAGCTCTTACCTCATTTCCGAATCGGTGCGCGGCGGCGGCGCTGTTCTGGTATCGCAGGCGGGCCGGCGTTTTTGCAACGAAATGGAAACGCGCGATAAAGTATCCGGCGCGATTATCGCTTTGCCGGAACATTATGCCTATATTATTTTTGACGAGCAGGTAAAGCTGGCCAATAAGGCGGTGGAGCAATATATCAGCCGCAACCTGACTATTGAGGCAGCAACAATCGCGGATTTAGCGGCACGGCTGAAGATGAATGCCGATAATCTGGCCGCCACTCTGCAAAATTACAATATGGCCGTTGCAGCGGGCGCGGATAAGGAATTTGGCCGGGTGACCGCTTTGCGCCGGCCTATAGCTGTAGCGCCGTTTTATGCTGTTCGCATTGCCCCGGGCATACATCATACAATGGGCGGGGTGAAGATTGACCAGGATACGGCGGTTCTGGATAAAGAGGGCGATATTATTGAAGGAGTCTGGGCGGCGGGGGAAGTGGCCGGCGGCGTGCATGGCGGCAATCGCATTGGCGGCAATGCCGTGGCGGATATTATTATCTTCGGCATAACCGCCGGGCGGCAGGCGGCGGCGCATAAATTCAAGCGCTGAAAAAAGCGCGGCGGGCATAAGCCGGGCGCGCGGCAGGTTGTCCGGCGGGCTGCCGGTGTTTCAAGCGGCTGTGTCGTTCTTGGCGTGTGGCGGGAGCCGTTAATTACCCATTGGCGTGCCGAGAATCCCTGTGAGTTGCCCGTAATAGGGCAAGCCGCCGCGAGCCGGGCAAAGGGGTTCAGGCAGGGGGCTGTTTTGGCCTTAAAGGCCAAACGGCCGCCTTTGTCTGTTCTTATGGGCGAGGGAGCAGGGGATTGTCGGCGCCGCAAGAGCGGCTATGAGGAAAGCGACCCTGTTTGCGGTGGGGGTAGGACGCGCTGTCCGGCGGGCAGGAAAGCGTGTTGAAACGGCGGCGCTTCCCCGGCAGAGTGATAAGCGGTTTGCTATGCAGTCTGCCTTTTTTGGGCGATTGTGCCGCTTTTGAGGTGTGGCGGGAGCTGTTAATTGCCGGTTGAGGGTGCCGGGAGGGGGCGCGGCGGGCTGCCCAGTCCCTGCCTTAAACAGGTGCTGCCTTGCCGAGGTGCCAGTTTTCCGGCCGGCTTGTCAGCGTTGCGCGCCCGGTTGATTGGAGCAAAAGCAAATTATGCCGTCCGTGCCGTCTTACATGTATCAAACTGTGTTAATGGGCAGCAATATTGCGCTGAAATTGTATCAAAGGCAGGATAAAATTGCCGGGCAGGCCTTGCTGCTGGTAAAAAGCTGGGAGGACAGGCTGACTGTCAACCGCTCCGCCCGCGGCGGCCGGGTTTCGGAAATTGCTGCGGTTAATGCGGCGGCCGGGCAAAGGCCGGTGCGGGTCACGTCTGAGGTTTTTGCTCTGTTGCAACAGGCGCGGCGTGTCAGCCTTTATCACGGCAGTTGTTTTAATTTTGCCATTGGCCCGATTGTCAAAGCCTGGAATATTGGCTTTGCTCAGGCTAATGTGCCGCCGCCGGCAAAAATAGCGGCTTTATTGCCTTTATGTGATCCGCGCGCCGTAATATTGGATAGCGCTGATTGCTCGGTTTTTTTGCCGCAATGCGGCATGGCGCTGGATTTAGGCGCGATTGCCAAGGGGTTTATCGCCGATTGTGTGAAAGATTTTTTGCAAAAAAGCGGCGTTAAAACGGCTCTTATCAATCTTGGCGGCAATATTCACAGTTTGGGCGCGCCGGTAACGGTCAATAAAGTCGGCGAGGCGGGCGCGCTGCGGCAAAATTGGGCTGTCGGCCTGCAAAAGCCTTTTGGCGGCCGGCATGATCTGCTTGGCCTGATTCATATGGCCGATAAATCTGTTGTGACCTCCGGCATTTATGAGCGTTATTTTATTGGCGGCGGCCCGCAAGAGCCGGGTGCCGGGCGCGCTTATGCGGCGGCGCTGGCCGCAGCCTTGCCGGCGGAAGCCGGGCCGGGCAGGATAAAGGTTGAAAAAGCCGCAAAGGAAGCGGCGGCAACGGCTCGAAAACCCGGCTGCAATGGCAGAAAAGCGGCGGCGCTGGCGGCCGGGGAGCAGCAGCCTGGCAGCGGCAAAGCGGCTTTTTATCATCATATTTTTGATCCGCGCACCGGTTGCCCGCTGCATAATGATTTGCTGAGCGTTACAGTTATTTCTGATAAATCGGTTGACGGTGAAATAGGCACCAGCCTGCTTTATGGCTTTGGGCTGTCAAAGGCGCTGGATTTTTGCCGCAGCGGGCAAGCGCTGGACAGCCTGCTATATGCGGTAAAAGGCAGCGGTTCTGCCGGCGAGCCTGAAGCCGCTTTATCAGAGGCAGAAGCGATTTTTGTCACCAAGGACAGGCGCATTATTATCCCGCAGGCGCGATCTTTCCGCTTTGAATTACGAGATAACAGCTATCAACTGGCAGAAGGCGCTGCCGCCTGACCTGTTTTTCCGGCAGGCCTTGTTCCGGCAATAAAGCGCCCGGATGAAGCTGTTTATATATTTGCGCATTAACCGGCCGGGGCAGCGCGGCGCTTGCGGCTTGCCGCATTTTCTGACCAGCCATACGGCTCCAGTGTCATAACAGGCATTTCGGCGGCGGTTTAACTGCGTTTTCTGATTAGCCATACTCGCTATAGCTGGCAATCATCGCGCTATTTTGTTGCGGCTTGACTGTGTTTCCCGATTAGCCGCACTCCTGCCCGGCATTGTCTTTGCGGGCGGGCGCTCGCGGCCTGACTGCGTTTTTGATCCGCTATAATTATTTTGGCAATTTTGCTCCGCAATGTGCGGTTGCGGCTTACCCGCAGGAACCCAAGCCGGCGCGGCCGCTCAGGCGCCTGTTGCGGCTTTAGCCCTTCATCGTGCCGGCCGGTATGGCTATAAGCCGGCAGCAGGTGAGGCTGCCTTTGGCTTTCTCCCATAAAGTCGCCTGTCTTTGCCGCCGCCGGCCGAATACGACAAAAGCCTTGCTTTGCGGCAGCTTGTCCAAGCGGGTTTTGCCGTAATGCGCCGCGCGTTTCAGCCGAACAGCAGGCTGACCCACGGATAAATAATAACCAGTTGCAGAAACAGGAACAGCAAACCGAAAATAGCGCCGAGCCGCCAATAATCGCGCGCCGGCAGATAGCCGCTGCCGTAATAAATCGGGCTGGGGCCGCAGCCGTAAGGCGTTAATATCCCCATCAAACCGAGCGAAGTTACTAATAACAGGCATAAAACCTGCATATTGATACCGGGAACAGCCTGACCGATAGCCAGAACGGCCGGCAGTAAAGCCATAGTGTGGGCGGTGGAGCTGGCAAAGAGATAATGCAGCAGATAAAAAGCCATGGTCAGAATTATAGTAGCCATGAGCGGGCTGCTGCCTTGCAGCATTATGCCGCCTTTGGCGCCGAGCCAGGCAATAAAGCCGGTTTTGGCCAGACCGGCGGCCAGAGTAACCAGAGTGGCAAACCAGATAAAAGTATTCCACGCTGCTTTATTGCCGGTAATATCGCTCCATTCCAGCACGCCGCTTATCAGCATCAGCACAATAACCAGCAGAGCCGCCATGGCCGGGGCAAGCCAGGCTGTGGCGAAAATCCACAAAAGCAGCGCCAGAATAACAAAACCCAGCAGCAGCAATTCCTGGCGCGACAAAGCGCCGAGAGCTTGCAGCTTTTGCTCAGCCCAGCGCGGCACATCTTCATTATATTTTACGCCGGGCGGGTAGATCCAGTAAACCAGCAGCGGCATAACGGCCAGCAGCAGCGCCCCTAAAGGAAGAAAGGCAAGGAACCATGTCCCCCAGGAAATATCCAGCCCGACCGCTTTTTTGACCAGCCCCAAAGACAAAATATTAGGCGCCAGCGCCGTCATAAACAGTGAACTGGTGATACAGGTGGCGGTGATCGCCACCCACATTAAATAAGAGCCGATTTTGCGGGCGCTGGCATCATTGGTGCGGGAATCATAAAGCGGCGGCAAATTGGCAATAATCGGGTAAATTGTGCCGCCGCTGCGCGCCGTATTGGAAGGCGTAAACGGCGCCAGCGCCAGATCGGCAAAAGTGACGGCATAGCCTAAAGTCAGGCTGCGCCGGCCCAGATGTTTTACCAGAATCAGCGCCAGCCGCTCGCCAAAGCGGGTTTTTTTATAACCGGCGGCAAACATAAAGGCGCCGATAACCAGCCAGACCGTGGCATCGGCAAAGCCGGAAACCGCCCATTTGAAGGCCTGGCCCGGCCGGTCAAACCCCGGCGCCTGCAGTTCGGCCGGCGAAAAAAGAAAATACGGGCTGAAAACCGCAATCAGCACGGTAGCGGCCAGGCTGACAACCGCCCCCGGCAGCGGCTCCAGAACAAGGCCGACAATAGTAGCGGCAAAAACGGCGAAAAAATGCCAGGCTTGCGGCGACAGCCCCTGCGGAACCGGCACAAGCAGCAAAATAACGGCAATAATCACAGGCAGCAAAAAGGCGAGGGCAGATCTCATAAAGCACCTTAGGGTTATATCAGGGCAGGTAGCGCCGGTTTAAGCGCAAACACCGCCCCGCCGATGAGCGGCCGGCTGCCGGGGCGGCGCCGGCTCTCCCATAATACCTTAACTTTTAGGGCATAATATACCGGATAAAAAGCCTGTTATAGCGTTTTCCAGCGGACATATTGTCGCAGGCCGGGCCTGCTGCCGTATCCGGCGCTGCTCCCGGCTCGGCTTGCCGCTTTTACCGCGTGCCGGAAAAAAATATTTTCCAGCGGCAGAAAACTTGTTATAGAGATGCTAAATAAGGCAAAACAGGGCAAAAGCAATGGTGAAAGCAAAGCATATCAGGCTTGTTGGTGTGCCCGTGCAGGACGGGGCGCGCCGTCTGGGGTGTGAAATGGGGCCTTCGGCTTATCGCAGTGCGGGTATTGCTGCTGTTTTGCAGGAGCTTGGCCATAAAGTAAGCGATATCGGCAATATTGCCCCGGCGCCGGCGCCGGCGTTGACACATGGCAATAGCAGGCTTTATCACCTGGAAAAAGTGCACGGCTGGATTGCGGCGATTGAAAAAACGGCCTATGAGCAAATGGGCAAAGGCTTCCCCGTTTTTATGGGCGGCGATCATATTATGGCCGCCGGCACGGTGGCCGGTGTCCGGCGCTATGCGGCCAAAACCGGCAAGCCGCTTTTTGTGCTGTGGCTGGACACACATAGCGATTTTCATAGCCTGGAGACAAGCGAAAGCGGCAATCTGCACGGCACGCCGGTTGCCTATTTTAGCGGCAGGCCGGGTTTTGCCGGTTTTTATCCGCCGCTTGCTCATGCCGTGCCGCCGGCCAATATTTGTATGTTCGGCTTGCGCAGTGTTGATCCGGCCGAGCGGCAGGCGCTGAAAAATACCGATATTATTCTCTATGATATGCGCGCGATTGACGAATATGGCGTAGTGGCCCTGCTGCGCCGGTTTCTGGAAAAGGTAAAAAAGGCCGGCGGGCTTTTGCATATCAGCCTTGATGTTGATTTTCTTGACCCGGCTATTGCCCCGGCTGTCGGCACGGCGGTGGAAGGCGGCGCTACCTATCGTGAAGCGCATTTGATTATGGAAATGCTGCATGACAGCGGCCTGGCCTGCAGCCTTGATCTGGCGGAATTAAACCCGTTTCTTGATGAGCGCGGCCGGACAGCCCGCCTGATGACGGCATTGACCGCCAGCCTGATGGGGCGTAGTGTCGTCGACCGGCAGGTCAAAGGCTTGTGACGGCGCTTGCGCCCTGTATGTCTGGGGCAGGGCGGCCCGGTTGCCGGCACAGCGCCGCGCCGCCAGGCCGCCTGATAATTGGGAAGGAGTCTTGCGGCTCGATGAAAAAGCCGGTTCTGGAAGCAAAAAATATCCGCAAAAGTTTCGGCGATATGGAGGTGTTGAAGGGCGTCAGCCTGACAGCGCGCCCCCATAATGTGATTTCCATTATCGGCTCTTCCGGCTCGGGGAAGAGCACATTTTTGCGCTGTTTGAACTGCCTGGAGCTGCCTGATGAAGGTTCGCTGGCTTTTGCCGGTGAGGAGATCGAGTTTTCCCGCCGGAACGGCCGGATTGTCAAGGCTAATGCCCGGCAGCTCCTGGCTTTGCGGGCGCAGACAGCCATGGTTTTCCAGAGCTTTAATTTGTGGAGCTTTATGACAGCCGCCGAAAATATTATGCTGGCGCCGCAAAAGGTTTTAGGCCTTACCCGGGCGCAGGCGCGTGAGCGGGCCGAGCATTTGCTGCAGCGGGTCGGCCTTTATGACAAGCGCAATATGTATCCGGCGCAGCTTTCCGGCGGGCAGAGCCAAAGAGTGGCGATTGCCCGCGCTTTGGCTATGAACCCGAAGCTGATGCTGTTTGATGAGCCGACTTCGGCGCTGGATCCGCAATTAGTGGGGGAAGTTTTGTCCCTGATGCGCGCTTTGGCCGAAGAAGGGCGGACGATGATTCTGGTTACGCATGAAATGGCTTTTGCCCGGGAAGTTTCGGACAAAGTGATCTTTCTGCATCAAGGGGTGATTGCCGAGCAGGGCAGCGCGGAAAATGTCTTTGACCGGCCGAAAACAGCGCATTGCCGCGCTTTTTTACGGCGGGAAATGTAACCCCGGCGCCTATAGGCAGAGCCGCTGAAATATGTTAGATTCTTCAGATAATCGAGGTGAAGAGGGCCTTTGCAGGGCACGGAGCAGAAATTCCGGCGGCTTGCGATGTGGTTTAACCGGCAAAGAGAGGTATAATGCGGCGCTATTCCGGCACATTGTCTTTTTTCAGAAAAGCGGCGATATTTCCCGTTTTTGTTTTTGCGGTTTTTATAAGCTTGCCGGCGCTGCGGCCGGCCGTGGCGCAAAATGTGCTGAAAGTCGGCGGCGATTGCACGTATCCGCCCTTCACCTATAAGGATTCCAGCGGCCGGCTGCAGGGTTTTGATATTGATATTGCTGAAGAAATTGCCCGCCGTCTGGGCAAAACCATGCAGCATCAATGTGTCGCCTGGGACGGCCTTATCCCCGGTTTGATGGTGGGCAAATATGATGTGATTATCGCCGCTATGGATATTACGCCGGAGCGCGCCCGCAGGGTAGATTTCAGCCTGCCTTATTATCGCGCGCCATCGGCTTTTGTCGGCCTGAAATCGGCCGCCCCGGCACAGCTCGATACTAACGGCCGGCTGGCGGCGGATTTTATCAAAGGCAAGGCGGTGGGGGTTTTGCGCGCTTCCATTTATGAAAAATATTTGCAGCAGGCTTATCCCGGCCTGATTCTAACGCGTTACGGCACGATTGACGATGCGCTGATGGATTTGAAAGCCGGGCGGGTTGATCTGGTCTTTACCGATATGCCGAAAATTGAGTCGGATTTTCTGGATAAAGCGGATAACAGCGCTTTTGCCTTTATCGGCCCGAAGATAGAGGATTATGCTGTTTTGGGTGAAGGTTCGGCCGTAGTTTTGTGCAAAGGCAATGACGGGCTGCGTGATAAGGTTAATGCCGCCCTTACTGCCATGATGCGTGACGGCGCTTATGATAAAATCAATCATAAATATTGGCCTTTTTCTGTCAAACCGTGAGCCGGCCGGG
>Ga0157357_1001040_pt1 | contig 11759 bp, 8 predicted proteins | sample AttcapACBM1_FD_111485 | JGI IMG/M metagenome (GOLD analysis project Ga0157357, IMG submission 111485) | Fungus gardens microbial communities from leaf cutter ant in Botucatu, State of Sao Paulo, Brazil - Atta capiguara ACBM1 | ecosystem: Host-associated > Fungi > Mycelium > Unclassified ... | reverse complement strand
TTTTTGTTGTGGCAACCACTAGACTAATGTCCAATAGTAGCACAAGCGGTAAATCTCACAGGAGGGATATCTAGTGGGAACATGAGTTGTGTATTCACAAGAGAACTCAACAGGGAACCACAACAGTATTCTGCTGACTATTTATATAAAGTCCTCATGGTCCATGCTACAACTTCTCTATGCCTACACTAATGTCCATGCCCTGTTCTCATGTTCTATTACTTATCCACCATGCATCTATCTCAAGACTAGCATGCTGTATACATGTGCCCTGACATCATACCCTCAACCTTACTCTTAATCTCTGTCATACATATGTGTACCATGTGTACACCATGAGGAACTCATGTTTCTTGATGTCACTCCATCTCTAGACTCTTTCCGATCCTTCTAGACCCTAAGTCCTTCTAGACCATTCTAGACTACTCTAGGCCTTATGACATCATGTCATGTGACTTCCTAGTCATGTGCCTTCTCTCTCTCATTGTAGACTAATAATAACTACTATCTATATCTTATCTTATCTGTCCTTACTAAAGTCTGTCCACTCTTTTATCTTATAACACTTTTGGTCTTCTTGTTTATATATACCCAAAAATAGTATTTATATATATTGCAAGGTTCATCTTCTCTTACAAGGATAATTCCTTAATTTTGTTGTAAAGCATTCCATTCAAGTGTTTGTACCATGATCAATAGTATGACTAATACTATCAAGGGCAATTTACACTCACTGGGATTATCTACAGATAATACAAAAGACAGATTGAAACAGAAGATGGAATTATGTCATATGCAAGTCCATCTGTCCGGAATAACGTCCCTGTGGTGAAACCACCTCTGAACCATACAAGCCTGCCTTCCATGGCAGCCACTCTTCTCGCAACATGTCTCAAGGTGGTGCTGCAACCATCCGGGTATTCCGTCTTCCATGGCAGAGATACTCCTATTTAACTTGGTCTTCTATGACGGAGTTACTCCTGTTAGTGTCTTAATACTGAAACCTCCACTTGGGGCAATAGGGGTTTTACCACTGAAACCCCGAGCATCTCCTAAACTATCAGTTTGTATATAAGACAAGTAGTTACACTGTAATTCACTAGTCTGAGAATCGACGCAGATAATCTCTTATTGAACTTGACCTCCAGTGTTCAATGGCGACACACTAATCAGTACTCACATCCACTCAGACTTTCCTCCCTTCATCTGAAGTTGCGACCACACGGCAGACAGATAGCGCAGCACATAAGCTAAAGCCAAGGTCATTCCACAAGTCTGCTCATCTCCGAGTCTATTCTGCAGACTTCCACCCCAGTGTGAACCACACCTGACAAATTAGAAGACAAACCAGAAGTGATGTTACAATCATTGTTATGATTGATGTCTCATGTTTCACAGGAGGATTGTGTCAGACATGCAAAGTCTAAATGCTAGCTTTTTTATTTAATTCTCTTTTCTTTTTCTTTTTCTTTTCTTTATTTGGATTTAGGGTTAGGGTTAGAGTGATGTCATGATCACACTGTCACACATCAGATGACATGATCACAAGTCACAAGGTCACAGAGAAAGATGTAGAAGGTTTTAGAATGATAATATCATACAACATATACATCACATATTGACCACATATGGTCATTTAGGGTAGGCTAGAAAAGTAGTAGCATGGACCATGATAGTTTAGTATATAAGGTAGACAATCTTGTACAGAGTTCTCTATTGAGTTCTCTTATATTAATCCAATACAAGGTTCAATCACTTGACCAATCATAAGGTCTTGAGTTTGTAACAAATTGCTCATAAACAACAGGTGTTGGGATTGCTTTCTTTATGACTCAATGATCAGCTATGTTGTGTCTTTTCATTATATAATCAGTCAGCACCTTATATAGTAGTTGAGGTCTCTTTATATATTCCTTGTTTTTATCTTATGTATTCCTTAAGGTCTTTAGGTATATATAGCTGTAGATACTAACCTGTATTCTTACACTTTACTAATTGATCACTCCTCCCTTCTTTTCTCAAGTCTTGCCTAAGTTGCAACCTGAGCCAAGCTTAAGATCATAACAAGTAATGTTATGCAAATAAGATAACCTTGGCTTTAATAGAAGATGGTTGTTTCTAGCCTACTTATTATGGGATCATATTTTAGAAGAGGAATTCAGGTATACTCAGTGTTATGGTGTGCTTGAACACTAAACATTTTTCTTTTTCTTTTATTTATTTTTCTTGATTTAATATTTCTTTTCTTTTAATTTTCTTTTTCTTTTTCTTTTTATTGACAATGAAGAGGCATGTGACTGCCATCACATGACATGTCACATCATGTGAGGTCATAGGCCTAGACTCTGATGGAAAGGGCAAGAAGAATGACATCAAAGAGCATGTTAACAGCATATCTACCTCATGGCTAATGTATGGGCTTTAGAGTAGGGTTAATTATTAATAGCATGGACCACCTGTAATTTATATAAATAGGGTAGCAACTCAGCAGAGACTCCTTGTTGAGTTCTTTTGTAATCCCCACAATGATATTCTACTGAGAGATTTATTGTTTGTGCTCTATTGGTCTTTATGACTAGTGGTTGCTATAACACTTAAGGTAAGTGTAGTAAAATCTAAGTTAATTATCAGACTAAGAAACAGTACATTGTGGCCAACATTCTTAAATATGAAAGTGATAATCTAATAATATTCTACTACTACATATACTTTGGGTTGTTGAGCACTGTGGGGGTTGTTATTTGGAACTCTATGAGATTGATGAGGAATGTAGAGTTTGGTTCTTGGATTGATAGGTGATTGGAATAGAGTGTGATCCACACTAGAAGAAGATGGGAAGAGTGCAAATGTTAGATGGTATGTAACAAATACAGTAATTGATGGAAATTTTCACTTTGAGCATATAATATACTATTACTACTTGTTCTATCTTACTTACACTAATAAGCTTTCCACCATAGAACTTACTATTGGTAAGTGGTTGTCAGTTGTTCACACTACACCATGCTACTATGCATTTTGTTTTTTTATATTAGGTGTAGTTTGCACTTTCACCTTCAAGTGCGAACTACATCTAACAAATATAGTAAATATGCTATATGATATTATTGTTCTGAAACCTTCTACATTCTACTGGTTGTATATTTCAGAAGAGGAACTTAAGATGTTTAGTAGACAAGTCTACCAGAAGATAGGAAGGTATGTTATTGTTAACACTGGAAGATAGTGCTATTTTTGGTTGATTTTCAGAATAAGGCTTTTACAGTGTAACTACCAACTTATATAATAAGTATGCTACTAAGAGTAGTTATCTAGGAATGGAGACTGTAAGTGAGCTACTCTAGTTCTGGATGATCCTCAGATGTTGGAGGTGAAGATCCATGGAGTTGTCAAGAGTCCAACAAAAATATCCAAGGTGGAATAAAAGGTATAATCCACATTGGAAGAGGATAGGGAGTGTTGATGGGAAATGAGGTGTTATTCATAGGTTGGGATGGATGTGGCTGGATCAGGATGTAACAGGGTTCTTTGTTGAGTTTCACTTGCAATTCCTATAAGATAATAATCAAGTAAACCATAACTCACTGCAACTAAGTGGCACCCACAGCATATTTGCCTTAGTTGCAACATTTGGCTTTATTAATTTCAAATTCTCAGGATTCTTCCATCATTTGAATCATGCTTTTTCATGAGTGAAAGAGAAATTGGTGAGTGAACAAGTGAATTTTGTTGCCATCAGGAATACCACCATTTTCATTTGTCCACTGTGTTTTTTAGAATCATCAATTTTCCTATTGTCAAAATACATGATTATTCTTTGGCACCAGTTGCTAAGTTTCCATCAAAGTATCAGGGTACTTTGTTTCTCTTTCAATCCTTCCCATCAATTGACAAGTGTCTGACTTCTAAAAATCATGATAAGGGTATTTAGAAGGGTGAGGATTATCATGAACAGAATCATGTTGATAAAGTAAGAATGTTCCCTAGGATAGAGTGGCCATATTTTTGTTGACAAGACAACATTTTATGTCTTCGAAGTAATTATAAGTTCCAGACCAAGCTATAACTCAAGTAACAGTGTTGTTGTATACTATAAATTATGACAGTCCATTTGCAAATATAAGGGTTGCCCAAGGGCTGCGGATTGAGTTAGAGTCATAATTAAGAGTCAAGTCATTTGAGTGTGTACACACGGCCAGGGTCAATAAATTCGTAACAGTTAGTAGTTAGTACTGTCTTAAGAATGTTTAATCGAACGATTTTGTACTGAAGTCAGCAAAAATGGAATAAGAAACTCATCAGAAGAACAATCTTTACATCAAAACCTTAAATCACATTTTCTTCGTTTGGTTAACTGAAGGTACTTTTGTTAGTTTACTAATGCGTTGGGAGATATTTATGATAGAAATAGTACACGATTCATGCACCCATTTCACTCTTGCCCTTCCAATGACCGTACTTTTCTGATTCATCCTTTTTATCGCTAACCTTCAGAGTTTCGACATTCTTTACGATATCCCCAAGCGTGATACTGTCACCCTGCGTTTGCGGCTCCTTGTGTCCCGCATTATTTGGAGGGATCATCGCGTTAAATCGTTTCACAGGATTCAGATGCGAGTTCGATCCGTGGTTGAGACCCAAACCAACGCGGACCACAATCGAAGTCGGAACAATGGCCTTCACAAGGGTATAGCTCGTTAATCTTCGGGTATCGGCTTCTCAGTAAAATACTTACACTAATTTGACCAAGAGGATGCCCGATAATCCCACCAGCCTGAGTTTTGAGAAGGAAGAATGTCATCAGAAAGACTGTGCTAATACTGTATATTGCACCAGATTCGACAATAATCCAGAAGACGCTCATTTGCCGGTCGGATTCAAATCCTGCCTTTCTGCTTAGGCGAGACTCCCACCAAATTTTGGAGGCAATGAGCATGGTACACAGTACTTGTAGTGTAAGTGACATTGCCCAGAGTGCTGTTAACCAAGCGGTAACTTGAGGAAGGAAGAGAATGTCGCTAGCATGAAGTCTAGTGAGGTTAAAAATGGCCCTGCAAATGCAAGCTGGGGTCGATTAATACAAAAGTGGTTGTGAAATTCTAATCACCGGTTGTTCCCAATAGAAGCAGGACCTGTAATTTGATAGCTGATTAGACCTAGCAGCTCGTAAACTTGGACGCGTATCGCTCACCGGTAAGACAATAACACGACGATCCTTTCTCCAAACAATATATACACGCCAGACGAGAATTCCGTCCCCAATCAGACTCTTTGAGAGACGTGTGTGAATCCTGCTCAATGAAAAAAAGCTGAGGAGCAACGAACATTGAAGGTATAGGCTGACTCTTGCGCGACATGGACACTCGTTCCCATGTCGAGGAAGTACTGGGTAGAGCCACCCGGCGTCTCACTAGTCATGACAAAGCCTTCAATCAGTTGTACAACAATAGTTATGATGTGCATAGTGGAAAGTATGAATTGCAATGTTGAGGTCAAAAACAGGAACCTTGTATCAACAAGATGAGGAAGTGTAATAGTACTCGGGGAGACAAGTTACGAGCTTACAATTGAGCTTCCGGAGAAACGTATTTCCTTTTAAGAAGGACGTGGAGGCAACCAATAAAAAATACAATGCTTGATTATGTTTATTAGTGGGTTGCATGTGAAGATAAGTTCTAGCATACTTTACTCCTGTTGATAGAAAAAGTCGGATAGGTCTATTTTATGACAAAAAGAAACAGAATCGTACCATACAACAACGTCGCACACCAGAATCCGACCATTGCGGCCATGTCGGGCGATGTATCTATAATCATATCGAGGTTTACTGAGGAGCGAGGGAAAGGCTTAGGAAAGGGATAGGTTTGTTCCAACAAGCAGGGTCCCTTTTAAAACATATTCAAGTCAACGGAGACTATAACATGGCTACTACAATTCACGGGCTTCACGGTCAGTCTGTGATTTGTTGGAATTCAGGGTCCTAGATCATGATAAGAACGCTGTTGGCATCGCTTGAAAAGCTGCTTATCCGGCCTTTTCGAGATTTTTTCCACGTTTCATGGAAATGGTGAGAAATTCACAATGAATTGACTTCCTGGCGAGCAGTGAAACTGGTGAGGTTTCAGTTTTTTCACAGCACAGATCTTGATATCGGGTAGAGAAATCTTCTTCGGGATTCGACCGTGATACATGACAGGTTGACTGTCTATTGTGTGAATGATCAGAAAGTCATGAGTATTGATAGCATCCTGAAAAAATGATAATGTAAACAAAACAAACGATCTGGATCACTCTAGTCATCTGATAGTGCCTGTAACTATGTTGCATGTATTTTGTTGATTTTTTATTTTGGCGAGGTCAACGTTAAGGGACAGCATAAAGTCGACAAATAGTATTTTTGGCATTTTGACAGTGGGAGGGATTGAACGATACTTGATGAACGCGTTCGAGATCAGGGGTCCTGCTGGGTGAGTTTTAGCTTTCCCTCATCAAGTATCAAAGTTGGCATCACAGCAATCTTCCAGCATTGATGATGAGACTGATTTTTGGGTCTGAATAAGGTCTTGGGACACAGTGGAGAATTTTAGACAGCTTGGGAAACCTTGATGCAACGCCAAGATGTTATTTCTCACATGCCTTGTCGGATTATGTTAAACTCGCCTTCGATTAGTAGCACGGTAAATTGAGACCATGAGAATTGTTTTGATTGTGCTGTTCATTTTGAGGACCCCTCTGATTCGGTCTGGAAAACACATAGACCATGGACCTCGACAGTTATTATATGCTCAGTAGGGATAGGCCTAACGAGGAATGGCATAGGTGAACTGATATCGATATCTCGGAAGTTCTGTGCAAGGATAATTTATTCTCCTTAACATAGACTCAATTTACAACATCGTTACTTCGTTGATCACATTCAAGATCGTCGACTCATATACGATGCGTCTGTGCTCCTTCCGCGGGATGCATTCATACTGGATTTGGGTTGCGGAACCGGTAGGAAGTTGTATTATTCACACCATTAGACATGCATGACAAGCTGAAAAAAATTTCCCCAGGGGTTTGGATGATCGATGTGGCTAAAACTGCACCCCCAAATACTCAATGGACATTGTATGGTGTCGACGTTTCCTGGACACAATTTTCTCTCAGTACTGACCTTCCAACCAACATCTTCTTCGAACAAGCATCCGTCATTTCGCTGCCGCGGAGCTGGAATGTTTCATTTGACTTCGTCCAACTCCGAATGATGCATGCAGCGCTTTCAGATGCCGAATGGCCGCTTGCCTTGCGTGAAACGCACCGCGTCCTCAAACACGGAGGTTCAATGCAGCTCATGGCTCCAATGAAACCGTGTGGAAATACTCCTGCCATCCTAAGACAAGCGGATTTATTCAATAGACTATTTTACGCTGTAGGAATGGATCCGGACCTGTCGCAAAAGATGCCACAGCTTGTCAGGGATGCAGGCTTTCGAGATGTTCGTTGTGATATTCGGATGGTGGCACTGAATAAGAAACTAGCAGAAGGAGGTGAAGACGGAAATGTTCCTTCCTTGGCTACACTGCTTTTGGCTGCCGTAAACAGGATGAAAGCCAAGGCCATTGAATTGGGCTGTGTAGATTCGGCAGAGGATTTTGATGATCTGCTTAAGAAACTGGAGGCAGACTGGAATGTCGATGATCGACCTATGTATGGCTATTTTGTCATAGTCACGGCTCACAAGTAAATAGCTGGACAGAATGTACTAAGCCCTATAACAAGCATGTTATAATCATGTAACAAGGAGAATTTTATAGAAGTTGTGTCAGGCATGGTTCACACCAGGTGGTGAAATTTCATAGGGTATACTTGGAGTTTGTATAAAGTATGGAAACCCATACAAAGAGCATGGTGTTATGGACTTACCAGAATGACCTTGGCTTCAGCTTATGTACTGTCTGTCTGCTGTAGGTTTGCAACTTCAGAAGTGGATCAGAGTCCAAGGGGAGTAAGTTCTGATAAGAGGTATATTGCCATAAAACACTGGAGTTGTTGTTGAATGATATTTGTATTCATTGTTGATTATCAGACTAGAAAATACAGTGTATCTACTGGTTCTTATATACAAGTAAAACTATTAGGAGAACTTGGAGGTTTTTGTCACAAACTTCATTCAGCTCATATCTCCACAATCAGTTGACTGATTTTTACAAACTAAGTTGTTCTGGAAAGCCCCAGATGATGGCTATCTGCACATGTGTAGGATGTACAAAAGTAACAACAAACAACTGAGATATCAAGCCATCAGTAACTATAAAAGTTTCATCGGCTATTATCTTGTGAACTGCTGGATAGATTCACATGATTGAACTTGCATTGGATACCATTTTTGATGATATATAGTATATCCCAAAGTGATAAGTATTGATAGAGATACAAGCACATCAATCTAGTGACATAATTAGTTACCTTCTAAAATTAGCCTGACATCTGCTATAACAGATAACAGTCTCTATCAAATATGAGTTTTGATCATGTGATGAACACAGCTTACATACAAACTATTACTATTTTGTATATATACCTCTATATCTGAGGATTACACCTTAGACTTAACAATATCAATTTTCATCAATCTTTATTCTTTATTATCTGTATTGATCTTAATCATCATTGTCATCATTATTGAACTTCTGAATCACTTCCAAACCTCTGGGAGTATACCCAAGATTCAGATATCACAAATAAGTGAGTAGTTTATTTTGTGATAGTTTTAGTGATGAGACACTAACAGTGGTTAAATAGAAGAACTCTGTTATGGAAGACTGAGTTGGAAAGAAGTAAACTCTGATATGGAAGACCAAGTACTTATAGGATTTGTTACATACCATCCAACATCTACACTTTTCCCACCCTTTTCCAGTATAGATCACACTCCATTCTAATTACCCATCAATTTAAGGACCAAACTTTGCATTCCTCATTAATCTCATGGAGTTCTGAACAACAACCCAGAGTACATGTAGCAGTAGAATATTATTAGGTTAATGCTTCTATATTTAAGAACATTGGCCATCATATATAGTTCCTTAGTCTAATAATCAACTTAGATTGTGATAATCCTACTTATAATTATATTGTAGATATTTACTGCTCTCTATGTTATAGGCTTTAGGCTATAAACACTTATCAGAACTATTATGATTCAAGTCTTAAAGTATTAAGATGAGAAAAGAAACCTTATATAGAGTTTATACAAGAGAACTCAATAGTTATTTTAAATCTTGCTATAATATTTCTCTGTGACTTGTGACTAATGTGTAATAGTTATATATGATATCATGCTAAACTCTAATTTTAGGCTTGAAAAATAAAATAAAATGAAAATAAAATAGAAAAAGTTAAGTCTATCTTCTTTGACTCTAATAATTGTATATATGTAACTTACATCCAAACTCCCTCTTCCAAAATATGATCACATGATAAGTTAGGCTAGGCACAACAATCTTCTATTAAAGCTAATGTTGTTCTATTCACATAGTATTACTTCTGACCTAACCTATCTTCTGTTTACTTATAGATAATCCTAGCAAGTGTGGATTATCTTTAATAGGGTTTTGACAGAAGTTAATATTGCTGTGGAGAACAAGTCATAGAATAATACTACCATAGAAGACAGGCTATTTATTATGGCAACCACTAGTCAAGATGACTAATAGACCACTTAAGCAAACTTAAGAACAAAGTATCTTATGGAGATTCTAAAAGAACTTGATAAGGAGTTCCTACTGTATTTTTACATTATTTATATAATACATAGATGGTCTATGCTAATAATCAATACTTTACTTTAAAGTCCATATATTATTTATAAGTATACAATGTATATACTATAAGATGAACATGTTATTGACATGTATTTTAACATCATTCTTCCAGCCCCTTCTTTCAGATACTAGACCTATGATATGATATTATATAATATATTATGTAACTCTTCATTGTTCAAGAAATAAAGGAAAAATAAAATAAAATAAAAAGAGAAATTCAATCAAAGAAAATAAATAAAAGAAAAATTAAATCAAAAAATAAAATATAAAGGTTCAAATATACTATAATACTATTACTAGATGTTCAGATAGGATAACACTATTATGAAAGATAGACTATTATTGGAGTTGAACTTAGTATATAATAAGTTACTAGAATATTAATATCTTAGTTATAGTCTTTATAGTTAATATATAAAATTTAGGATAAGGTAGCTTTTTATGCTTACTATTAAAATTCACCAAAGTAGACTTGGTCATCTTTTCATTTTATCTTTGATTTTTCTTTTTTTATAGTTTAGTTTTATCTTTTTTTCTTTTATAAGAAAGCATGATAGAAGTGTGACATATTGTCATATATGTCACTGTCACTGTTACATAGTCATTTGATCTAATGGAACATTAAGAAATCTTCTAGAAAAACTTAGCTATTACTTTAGAATAGGCTAGTGTAATATATATAAACTTACAAAATAAAGTATAGAAAGTATACTACCTTGTAGTAGAAACTCTATTGAGTTCTCTTATATACTCAATATACAATTTGCACTTTCACTTTAACTCTTAAGCTTAAGTTTGTAATACTTATAGATTATAGTTCTTAATATATAAGGTAAACTAGTACATACTAGAAGCTTTATTGAGTTCTCTTATATTACTCAATATAAGAGTTATACTTTTGTCCAGTACTTAGGGCTTGAGTACCCAATATATAATATACTATGAACTTCCATATTTATTTTCAATTTATCTTCTTTATTTTATATTATATAATTATAACTATATCTTTATGATAGATATATAAACTTTTTTCTCTTAAGATACTATAATAAACTTGATTCATTTTTATTTCATTTTTCATTTTCATTTGATTTCCTACTTTTAGATTTAAAGTTAAGGGATAGTATGAATATTATATGTGACTGTCACAACTGTCACATATCAAGTCACACTAGTCACATTCATATAATTATATGATACATAGAAGGATGTAGAATATTCTAGAAGAATAATGTATATTATATATTAATAGTATATAATATATATGGCCTTTAAAATAGGCTAAAAACTTATGTAATACAGACTATTAGTCTAGCATGTATAAGGTGGATATATGATACTAGAAACTCTATTGAGTTCTCTTGTGTTAATCTTAATACAAGGTTTTTTTCTTGATTTTACTTTATAAGTCTTAAATTATAACACTTACTTCTATAGACTATGATAGCTCCTTTCCTAAAGTCTTGGGCTGGTGCCATGATTATTCTCTCCCTCCTTGCTCTGCCAGTACATTCTCTTATATCTATTAGAGTTGTAAGCAATAGACTTGGTTTTATTTTATTTTATTTTATTTTTAGATTTTATTTCTCTTTTTTCTTTATTTTGACTTAGGTAAAGAAATTTGATGTGATATTATGCATGATGGTCATATATATCACAGTCATAGGTTATACAATCATATAACATAAAGAAGATTATAAAAGGTTTCAGAACAGATGACATTATATAGTATAATACTAGCATATTAGCTTTATGGAAAATATATAGACTTTAGAGTAGGTTAGTTCTAACTAACTATGGTCTACAGTATATAAGATAGATCAGTTTGTAACAGAAACTTCATTGAGTTCTCTTATATTACTTAGTATAAGGATATATTTTTTGTCTTAATCTGAAACTTAAGTTATAACAGTATTAAAAATTTGGTAAAATCAGCTAAGCAGTGAG
>Ga0157357_1001038_pt1 | contig 11764 bp, 9 predicted proteins | sample AttcapACBM1_FD_111485 | JGI IMG/M metagenome (GOLD analysis project Ga0157357, IMG submission 111485) | Fungus gardens microbial communities from leaf cutter ant in Botucatu, State of Sao Paulo, Brazil - Atta capiguara ACBM1 | ecosystem: Host-associated > Fungi > Mycelium > Unclassified ... | reverse complement strand
TTATAGAACTTTTATTAGATATAGTTCACACTAGGAGGCAAAGTCTGCAGATTTGGCTCAGGAATGTGTAAAGTATGAAAACTCCATGCAATGAGCTTAGTGATACAGATTTGTTAGAATAACCTTAGCTTTAGCTTATATACTGTACTATCTGTCTGTCATGTGATTACAATTTTAGATGAGTAAATGAAGTTCAAAATGAAAGTGAGTGGTGATTTGGTATGTTGTCATTGAACACTAGAGATTGAGTTTAATAGAAGTTATCTTTATTGATTATCAGACTAGTAAATTATAGTATAACTACTAGTCTTATATACAAGTCAGAGATATAAGAGATACTTAGGGTTTTAGTGTATAATCCCAAGCAGAGGTTTCAGTGGTGAGATAATGACAGGAGTCAGATAAGAAAATTCTACTATGGAAGACTAAGTTTAGTAAGAGTATTTTTGTTATGAAAAACAGAATATCTAGGTTATTACATTACTATTGTGAAGACATGTTACAAAAAGAATAGCCATCATGGAAGACAGGCTTATCTTAGAGATATTATAGTAACAGCATTATCACAGAGATATATCTTCAGAATGAGTAGACTCAACATATAACAACTTTTTAAAAACTATTTCTTTTATTATTCTAATTTTTATTAAATCTTTTTTTTTTGCTTCTTTTTTTATTATCTTTTCTATTTTTATCTCTTCCTTAACCATTAGTTTTCTAAATTCTTTTTTTAATTCTGTTTTCTTTTTCTTCTACTTTTTTTTCACTATTTTCTATATTTATTTGGACATCTTGTTATCTTCATTTCTCCAGTCTTCTAATCAATTTAGAGTTGTAGTATGCTAGCTGAAGTATCTCTAATATTATACTCTATTTCTGCTCTCTTATTATATTTATTTCTGTTTTCTTTTTATATCTCTTATAAAAAATAACTTCATTTCTACTATATATTCAATTAGTCTTTTATAATTAAAGATACTATTTATGTTTCTCATATAAATTAGTTCTTTTGGTTTTTCTTTTTAAACTTGTTCTTCCTTGTAAACTTTGAACTTATCACTAATCTTATTATACTACTATCCAATAATGCTTTTACTACAGTTCTTTTTTCATTATTATTTTACTTTATTAGTTGTATTTTAACTATTATTTCTCTCAATGCTTTATCTCCTTTTATCTTTTCACTTTTACTAGTATTTTCTTTTTTTCTCTTTTTTCTTTCTTTTTTCCTTTCTTCAATCTTTCTTCTTTCAACATTGTTTTTCTATCTTTTTTTATCTCTTCTTTACTTTTTTCTCTTATATTCATCACTTTATTCATCAAAGTTTCAAATTTATTATTTGAGGGTTTCAGTGTTAATATCTTATTTTGTTCACTTTTTATATTTCTATAATTATGAGCAATATATCCAAAGCCTTTACAAACAAAATATTTTCTCTTTTATATTACTATTTCTTCTTTATTTCTATACTTTTTTTTATTTTTCTTTCTTCTTTTATTCTTATCTTTTTAACTTTTCTTTACTTGTTATCAATCTTTTTCTTCTTTTTTGCCTTCTTTCTTTCTTGCTTGCTTCTTTGTTTTTTTTCTTTTGTTTTCTTATTATAATTCTTTCTCACTTAATCTCTATCTCATGCTCTTTTTTGTTTTCTTATTTTTTTCTCTTGCAACATCATCAATTGTTTTTGTAATTCTAATATTTTATTTTAGTTTTCCATTACTAATTGCAATCTTATTATTATCTCTTTTTCTTCTACTTTTTTAATTTATTCTTCTATATCTATTTGATCCAAAATTGTTGTTATGATGTTTGACAACTTAAGCAATATCTTTTGATAAGTTTTTCTATATATCAGAGTCAAAGATGATGGCTTAACTTTTTCTTTTTTATTTTTATTTCAAACTTAGGATTAGAGTTTAGCATAATGTCACAAAACTTGTCACATATTACATGATATTATTACAAGTCATGTGACTATGATCACAAAGAATATTATAGAAAGTTCCAGAACAATAATATCATTTTACATATCAATAATATATAGTATATATATCTCTTTAGAATAGGCTAGATTAGTATAGTATAGACTATTAGTCAAGTATATATAAGATAGACACTTTGTAACTAAAACTCCATCAAGCTTCTTATATTAATCATACTAGTATTTTTCTTATCTGACTTCATACTATTTACTAACTATCTTATTAACTACTACTTTAAAAAATACTGACTATTATCTCTAAAGAGAAAATTTCTATTGTTTTTTTACTAAATAATACTATTTTTATATGTAGAAAGATTACAATAGATCTTAAGTATAAGATTTCTATACAAAAACAACGAGTATGCTTATATAACACTACCTATTTTAATGATAAGTATATTTAGCTAGTGGACTAGATCTAGTTATCAATATTCACAATAATCTTTTAGTAGCTACTATCTATCTCTTAAGCTTAGAGTCTAATTATATAAAGTTTGAGGTGATTAACTATGTTAGTTATATACCAAGAATATTTACTGTTGTAGTAATCACTAATTAAGAATATTGTAGAAATAAATGATATTATACAGCAAGATAACCACATGTTAGTCTTATGACAAGCATATGTACTTTAGAGTAAGATAGTTGTTGTATGTGTACAGATTATAGACTGTAGTATATAAGATAGACTAGTTTGTACTTAGAACTTCATCAAGTTCTCTTGTGTAAACTCTATACAAGATTCCTTCTTCTAACTAACTTTAAGATTTTCAAAATTTGTAACATTAGTCTTACATCACAAAAAGTTTTGTAGAGATTACATAAAGAGTTTCCAATATATTGTTATTCTATTTATACTACAGATATATAGTTTGTGCTAATAGTAAATAATCTTATTCTAATGTTTATACATTAACTATAAGTATATTATATATATACTATGAGATAAATATATTATAAACATATATCTTGATATTATTTTTGTAATTCTTTTTATAATGTTTTAGGCTTATGATATTATGTCATGTGATATATCATATGATTATGATTATATATCTCTATTATCTAAGAAATAAAAGAAAAAGAAAAGAAAAATTAAATTAAGGAAAATAGATAAATAAAAAATTAAGCATATTATAATATTGAGCAGCTATAGTAAAAGGCTTCTTGATAGTCTTTATATAGTATAAACCTTCTTGTTATACATCTTATATTGCTATATGTTTATTATTTAGTTTTATTATTATATTATTTATACTGAAAATTATATTCAGACTTATATTGTATATTTTTAGAATTGAGGTCAGATTGAAACAAAGTCTTGGAATATATAAGATATCTCATAATATCAGATTTATTTTCTTTCTATTTTCTATTTTAATTATTATTCTTACTGTTTCTTATCTAGCTATTGAAAAGTTTGTTTTCTTCTTTACTATTCTTTTTATCAACAGTATCTTAAACTTCTCATATTCAGTGAATATATTTATATTTATAAAATAATAATTGGTTGCTTCAGAGTCTATTACTATGTTAATATTTCTATTTTTATTCTTGGCTAAAATCTTCTCTATTATCAAAATAATAGTATTTTTAGTCTTCTCCATAACTATATTTGTATGTTTATCACTGGTTATAATATTGTAAGATTGTAGAGATATGTTGTTTTATTGTTTAAAAGAGGTTTAGTTTGTTTGAAATATTATGAAGTCTAACTAGTATATCTATTAGCTATATTATTATTGTTGTTATTATCTTTATTTTTCAAAACTAAAAGAAAATTAATCTTGTTTGCTCTTACCTAGCCAGTAGCATTCCTCAATAAAGTGACTAAGTTCAAGTTAGTAGTTGATGTTTAAATAAACAATTTATTGAGGACTATTTGTTTATAGTATAGTAAGAGATATTGAGAAGTTCAACTTTTTTTTTATAGTTACTGATCTGAGACTAATATATATTAAGTTGGATAAGTGTATCTATTGAGAAAGTGATTGTGTATAACATAGCTATAATAGAGTTCCAGAATGCTGATAATAATCTTAAGATGATTGTACAAAAAGATATGTGACTAACAGTTTCTCTCATAGTATTGACTTTTTGCTAAATAAATAAAGTCATACAACATGGCTTGGAAAATTATTACTATTATGAAAACATAAGCTTCTAAGCTATTTTTCTGCATATAGTTTTGCTACTTTTAATATTTTATTATATAGTTATTAAGAAATGAGCTACTCACTAGTTGTGATACTTGAACTCAATAGTATTTCAGAGGTTCAGTATGAGGAGATAATAATAATAGATGATGAGTAGTATCAATAGAAATGATTGACGTTGTTAAGTCTGAGGTCTAATCTTCAAACACAGAGGTATATACAAAAGAGTGATGGTTTGTGCACAAGCTGTTTCCATCATATGATCAAAACTTGTACTTGATGGGAGCTGTTATTTGTCATAGCAGCTGTCAGGTTAATTTTAGAAGATAACTAATTATGTCACTACATTGATATGCTTGTATCTCTATGAATACTTATTGCTTTGAGATATACCATATATAATCAGAAACAGTTTGATGAGCACTTTCCAATGCAAGTTTGATCATGCAAATCTGTCCAGCCATTCATGAGATATTAGCAAATGAAGCTTTTACAGTTACTGATGGCCTGATATCTCAATTGTTTGTTATTGCTTTTGTATATCTCATATATGTGTAGATAGCCCTCCTTTGGGGCTTTCCAGTGCAACTTAGTTTGTGAAAATTGGTCAACTGGTTGTAGAGATACAAGTTGAATGAAGTTTGTGACAATAGTATTGTTAATGATCTTTAGAGTTCTACTGTTAGAATTATGGAAGTTAGACTTAGTTAAGTATAACATCATAAGGTCACAGATCACATATTATAAGAGAAAGCAGTAAAAAGTTCTGAAAGAAATGACATCATATAGCATATTATATACATGTTGATCTTAAGGCAGATATATGGTTATTTAGAGTAGGCTAATTGTAACATAGCACAGATCATTAGTCTAGAATATATAAGATAGACAGTCTTATACAAAGTTCCCTATCAAGTTCTCTTGGGTAAACCTTATACAAGGTTTCTTCTTTTGACCAGCTCTAAGATTCTAAGATTGCTCAATACAGAGTCCTCTCAAATACTTTTATCACTTATTATTCTTGACCAAGGAATAACACAGTTCTTTAGTCAAGAAGATTTGCTAGACCCTAGGTATAAAGAGTATACTAGTTAAACAGGAGAAGCTTAGCTATTTGTCTGCACCAAAGCCCACTAGTGTATTTCAGACATTATTTTTTGTGGATGAGTTCTATATCTTTTTCATTATATTAGCTCTATACTGTTAGTCTCCTTGTTACTAGTACATGCAAGAGAATAGTAAGTATCCTTAAGAAAGAATAGTCTTCTTAGACCAAAATCATCTATAATTTTATTAAGGTAGTAGTCAGTAACTAAAAGTAGTTAGTAGACAGTGTGAGATAGAGCAAGAAGAGGACCTACTAGCACTTACCAAAATTACTTTAAGTTCTAAATATGAGTCTAAGAGTGAGGCTAGCACTAGCTCTTCTTTACTACTCTTGTATATATATTATCTTCTTTACCACTATCACTATCACTCTCACCAATATTACTACTCCCATAATACAATATGAGTCAACATAGCTCAATTAATTACAAATAAATTATTTAATAACAACAGAAGTAGTTGGTGGCAATGCAGGTGCAAATCTAGGTCCTGCTAGCAGTTATGGGAGAAGAAGAAGTAATAGAAGGACTTAACACAAGATCTAATATTGAGGTGGCCAAGCTATCAGAATTTAGTAGAGAAGTAGAGAAGATGGAAGGATGTGGAAGGAGAACCTATTGAAAGATTTAGAAGTAGAAGAAGTAGAATTTAGATCTGTAGGAAAATTTTTGTGAAAATTAAAAAAGAGGAATTCTAATAAGAGCCAGCAAAATCTATACCAATAAAAGGAGTGAAGAGGACTAATACAGTTTGGAGAAGGAGATGAGAAATTAGTAAAAGTAATAGAACTCAGAAGGATAGAGCAGGAAGAAAAAACAATGAAGGAATTTGTACAGGAGTTTCAAAGGGTAGCAAGAGAGAGTGAATATGAAGAAAGAGCATTAGTAGAAGAATTTAAAAGGAAAATGAATAGAATGGTAAGAAGAAAGTTAATGAAGACAGAAAGACCTTCTACAAGCATTGAACAGTGGTACAAATGTGCTACTAATCTAAATAGATATTGGAGAAAAAGCAGAGAAGAAGAAAGATTGAGACAAAGGAAAAAGAGCAGAAACTAAGGACAAAGACAGAGGAAACTGGAGAATAATATAGGAGGAGTCAGACTATAACTACTCCTATCTTGAGTATGGCCAAGAAGGCAGAAGATGTAGTAGGTGCTAGTAGGACTTACCTCAATAGAAGAGATGGAAAGGGCAAATACAATGGTAGTTAGAAACTCTCTGCAAGGACAAGGAAAGGAAGAAGAAGAAATAAGAAGGGACTTGTATGTGATAAATATGGATAGAGGAAAAAATTATTATAGTTGTAAAGATTTTGGCCATCTTGCATGGAATTGTAGAAGATGGAAAATTATAGACTAAGAGAGGAGAATTGATTAGCAGAGAATAACCTTTATGTAAAACTAGAAAAATACAAGTAGAAGGTACAGAAAGTTGGATTCTTGAATGTAGTGATAAGGCTAGAAGGAATTAAGATGGAAGAAGAAAAGATAAAAGGAGTACTAGACTGGCCAGCTTTGTAAGAAGTCAAAAATGTACAGAAATTCTTAGAGTTGGAAAATTATTGCCAATTCATTAGAAATTTTGCAGCAATAGCTAGGCCATTGTATAACATGGTGAAGAAGGATCAAAAGTGGAAATAGATAGAAAGATAGGAGATGGTGTTTCAAGAGTTAAAAAAGAGATTCACAAAAGAACTAGTGTTGGCAGTATCAAACTTAGACAAAAAAATGAGAATAGAAGTAGATACATTGGATTATATTACAGAAGGGGTATTATTCATAGAATGTGAAGATGGAAAATAGATGCTAGTAGTATTTCTCTCAAAATTTCTAAATGAGATAAAGAAGAATTATGAGATTCATGATAAAGAAATATTAGTAGTGATAAGGGGATTGGAAAACTAGAGACATTTACTAGAGGGCACAAAATTTAAGTTTGAGGTCTAAACAGATTATAAAAACTTAGAATATTTCATGAAAATACAAAAGTTAAATAGAAGATAAGTTCATTGGGTACTTTATCTGTCAAGATTTGACTTCATCTTAAAATATATACCAGAGATAAAAATAGAAAAGATAAGTGAACTTAGTAATCAGAAATTAATTAAAGAACAATGAATTCATAACTTAGTAAAAGTAGTAATAGAAGGATCAGAAGTAAATATAGTAAAAGTATCAAGAGAGGACAAATGACAGATAAAAGAAGAATTAGTATTAAAGAAAGAAAAAGTATATGTGCTAAAGAATGAAGAATTGAGAGCAGAGCTCATCTGGTTATACTACAACATATCTGTAGTGGGACACAGTAGAAAATGGAAAATAATAGAGTTAGTAACATGGAATTATTGGTGGCTGAAGATAACAAAGAATATAAGATAATATATAGAAAAGTATGATATATGTTAGTAGATGAAGAATAGAATAGAGACACTGGCAGAGAAGTTAAAGTTGAGTAAAATACCTGAAGCACTATAGATATACTTAACAGTGAACTTTATTACAAAGTTACTATTATTAGCTAAAAAGAATGCAATTCTAGTAGTCTATAATAGGTTGTTAAAAATGACATATTTTATGGTAATGATAGAAGATACATTAGCAGAGGGGTTGGTAAGATTGTTTAGAGATAATGTATAGAAATTGTACGGGTTACCAGAAAGCATAATCTTAGATAGGAAACTATAGTTTGTAGTAGAGTTGACTAAAGAGTTAAGTAGAATGTTGAGAATTAAAACTAAATTATTGATAGTATTCTATCCACAAACAGATGAACAAATGGAATGGATAAACTGTTATGGTATACTTGGACACTAACATTTTTCTTTACTTTTATTTATTTTTCTTAATTTAATATTTTTTTCTTTTGACTTTTTTTTTTCTTTTTCTTTTTATTATTTGATGATGAAGAAGGTATGTAACTGCAGTTACATGACATGTCACATGATATGAAGTCATAAGCTTAGACTCTGGGAGAAAGAACTAAAAGAATGATGTTAGGATATATATATATGACATGATGTCTTTATAAAAGACATGAGGTTGACACATAGTGGAAGTATAGACTATATATGGACATTAGGGTAGAGCTATTTATTGTTAGTACAGACCATGAGAACTTTGTATTAATAATATAAGAATACAATAGAGACTTCTTGTCAAGTTCTCTTGTAATTTCCACTTGATATTTGTCTTAAGATCTATTGCTTGTGTTATTATTGGTTTTTTGACTAGTGGTTATCACAACATAAACTAAAAATTAGAACAGTATTTTAGGTTTTTTATAGATCATAGACAAAAGAACTAGCTAGAATAGCTAGCTTTAGCAGAATTTGCAGTAAATAACAAAGTATATTTAGTAACCAAAGTTCTTCTGTTTATGGTAAACTATGGTAGAGAATTAAGAATGGGAGTAAATATTAGGAGAAAAAAGAAAATGGAAAAGGCAACAAAATTTTCAGAAAAAATAAAGAAGGTACAAGAAAAAGTACAGTATTAAAAAAAGTACAGGAAGAGATGAAGCAACAAGCAGATAGAAGAAGGAAAGAGATAGAGTTATGAAAAGTAGAAGATAAGGTGATATTAAGTATAAAGGACTTGGTGTTCAGGAAATAGCTAGCAAAAAAGTTGTTAGATTAATACATTAGTCCATATCTTATTAAAGAAGTGATGTCTATTAATGCAATCAAATTATAACTGCCTACCTCAATAAGAATTTATCTGGTAGTGAATATTAGTTGAGTAGTATGCTATAAAAAGCAAGTGAAAGGACAAAAGATAGAAGAAATGAAACTAGTAGAAGTAGAAGGAGTCAAAGAATAGAAGGTGGAAAAAATACTAAATAAAAGAAAAATAAGAGAGGTTGTAAAGTACTTAGTAAGATGGAAGAGGTTTACAATAGAATATGATAGCTGGAAAAGGGAGAAGAACTTGAAAAATGCAAAAAAAGTGGTAGTAGAATTTGAAGAAAGACTAAATACATAAATGAGAAGACAAGAAAAATTAAAGATGGCAAAGGAAAGAGACTTTAGAAGGAAGAAATTACCAGGAAAATATATGGCAAAAATGTTATATAAGTAGGATAATAGAAAGTTAGAAGATGAATATCTAAAGAGGTTAAAGAGGAATTGGTAAAAATAAAAGTCAGTTTCTTTACAGAAGAAACCTTAAAGAGAGAGTGATGTTAGACTAAGTTTTATTTTATTTTCTTTCTTTTCTCATTTCTATTTTTCTTTTCACTTTCTATTTCTGGATCTGGGGTTAGAGTTAAGTGTAACATCATAAGGTCACAGATCACATGCTATAAATAAAAGTAGTAGAAAGCTCTAAAAAAATGGTGTTATATAGTATGTTATACATATAGTCATTTAGAGTAAGCTAATTGTAGCATAACACAGACCATTAGTCTAGAGTATATAAGGTAAACAGTCATATACAGAGTTTTCTATTGAGTTTTCTTGAGTAAACCCTATAAAAAGTTCCTTCTTTTGACCAGTTCTAAGGTTCTAAGTTTGTAACATCTACTGTTAAACTAGAGACATTTGTTTTAAGTTTGATTATATTTCTAATGTTATACAATAGTAAGCTTTTAGCCCAGATATTTCTAACCTTCCATTTGCTAACTGTAAGTTCATCAGAGTCCCAAAATATAGTTTTCACAACTATGAACTTAGATACTTTAGATAATTTGGAAGTGATATAACTTGTAGATTTTATAAGAGTAGTAGAATTTTTAATAGATCTATTAAGATAGCTTATAGTATCTTATACTTCAGTAGCTATTATAATTAAGTTTTTGAACACAATCTTTCAGTAAATATTAGTGGTTTTTGTGATATATTCAATATTTTGGTTATGATAGTTGTTTGTTGTAGTAATATGATATTAGTAGTATTCAGTTGTCAAAAGTAATATTATAGTTAATATAATTTGAGCCAGGGCCTATAATATATTGAAAAATATACTCAGTCCAATACTTTAAAATGTAAATAACTGAGGTTTATTACCTTTATCAGAATTGAAAATAATAAACTCTATTTATTTTCATTTTATTTCATATTTTAAACTAAAGATTAAGAGTTAGTATAATATCACATGTAACTGTTACAAACTATCACATATTTATTACAAGTTATATAAATTACAGCCATATAATCATATATTACAAAGAATATTGTCGAAGATCTTAGAATAATAATGTTATATAGTATATATTACACATGTTGACCTTAAAACAAACATATGCTCTTTGGAATAAGCTAAATTTAGTGTAGCACAAACTATTGGCTTAATATATATAAAATAGATAGATTGTACTAGAAATTATTTATATATATACAAAAGTAACAATAGATTACTAAGATATTAGACCATCAGTAACTACAAGTTTCATTGGCTATTATCTCAGAAACAACTGGATATATTCTTATGATTAAACTTGTGTTGAAGTACTTATCAAACTATTTTTAATGATGTATTATACATTATATAAAGATCAGTATTCATAAAGATACAAGTATATCAATGTAGTGATATAATTAGTTATCTTCTAAAATTAGCCTAACATCTGCTATAACAGATGACAGCCTCATCAAATTATGAGTTTTGATCATATGATAAAAACAGCTTATACACAGACCATTATAAATACTTTTGTATCTGAGAATTAGATTTCAGACTTAACAATATCAATTTTTATTTTCTCATCATTGATATCTGTATTGATCTTTATCATCATTATCATCATTATTAAACTTCTAAATCACTTCTAACTCTCTAAGAGTGCATCCAAGGTTCAGATATCATAAATAAGTGAGTAGTTTATTTTGTGATACTAATTTAATTTCAGGATATTAAAAAGAAAAGATAGTAAAAAGATAATAATAGAAATTTGCCTTGGCAACATCATGCCTCAGCTAACAGTACATTTGTATATACCTAAAATAAAGGTGACTAGATATATATTAGATAATGAAAGAAACAATTGAAGTTATCTTATACTTATCTTAGTCTTTGTAGCACAAAACTGAGATGAGTGTTATAATACAATAAAGTGTGGACAGACTTTGATAAGATATAGATAGGACAGTAGTATATTATTAGTCTACGATGAGATAAGGTATGTGACATGAAAGTCATATAACATTATGTCATAAGACTTAGAGTAGCCTAGAAGGGCCTAGAAGGGTCTATGGTCCAGAAGAGTCTAGAGAAGTCAGGAAGAGTCTGGACAATGATGTCAAGGAGCATGTTAACCACATTGCTACCTCATGGTGTACACATAGTGCACTCATGGATGACATATGGACTTTAGGATAGGATGCACAGTAGAAGCATAGTCATAGCATGGACTACATGTAACAGTATATATAGGGTAGCAATTTAGCAGAGACTCCTTGTCGAGTTCTCTTGTGATCCTCACTTGATATTCTACTGAGAGATTTATTGCTTGTATTGCTATTGGTCTTTGTGACTAGTGGTTGCCACAACAGTGAGAACTATGTGGTACAAAGAGATGT
>Ga0157357_1001037_pt1 | contig 11784 bp, 8 predicted proteins | sample AttcapACBM1_FD_111485 | JGI IMG/M metagenome (GOLD analysis project Ga0157357, IMG submission 111485) | Fungus gardens microbial communities from leaf cutter ant in Botucatu, State of Sao Paulo, Brazil - Atta capiguara ACBM1 | ecosystem: Host-associated > Fungi > Mycelium > Unclassified ... | reverse complement strand
CGCGCTGACCATCCATGCTCACCCGACCCTGCATGAGTCAGTCGGTCTGGCAGCAGAAATCTTCGAAGGCAGCATCACCGATCTGCCTAACGCGAAAGCGAAGAAGAAGTAAGTTTCCGCTGCCGACGAAAAAGCCTCCGATATGGAGGCTTTTTTTTGGCCTGAATTCTGAGCAGTATATTAAGTATGTATCTGGGGTAAGTCAGGGTGTAAAATCTGGTAGATTTTTGGTGTCCGAAAAAATCTTTTTTAATCAACAAGATAATTTTAGAGTGTTCCCCGCACGAGCGGGGATAAACCGGTATGTATCCGGTAGCGCTAAACACAACGCTGGTGTTCCCCGCACGAGCGGGGATAAACCGGGCGCAGCGATTTAAAAACGCAGGGGGATTGTGTGTTCCCCGCACGAGCGGGGATAAACCGACTGCACTCGGCGACCGGCGCAACCTCCCCGCGTGTTCCCCGCACGAGCGGGGATAAACCGTTCCAGCGCTTTAACCGCCTTGATATAAGCCAGTGTTCCCCGCACGAGCGGGGATAAACCGGTACGCCCAAAAAATGCCTCACACCACCGGGGGTGTTCCCCGCACGAGCGGGGATAAACCGCCAGACCAATCCAAACTCAGAGGCGATTGCCGGTGTTCCCCGCACGAGCGGGGATAAACCGGCGATGCCAGCGCATATAACGAACTCATGAGAGTGTTCCCCGCACGAGCGGGGATAAACCGGTATTTATGCGGGGCACACTACCTATGGCGGGGTGTTCCCCGCACGAGCGGGGATAAACCGCCTTGGCGCACGGCCGCAGAGTGCATCGACTGGTGTTCCCCGCACGAGCGGGGATAAACCGGTCAACTATCTCGGCAACACCGGCCCCGCGAAGTGTTCCCCGCACGAGCGGGGATAAACCGGTCTGGAAGTTTAAAGACAGATTTCCTCTGCTGAGTTCCCTGCGCGAGCAGGGATAAACCGCAGTAGCCGTGAGGGAGATTATATTGAGGGCGGCGGTCCCCGTGCGAGCGGGGATGAACCGTCCAGCTGTTCACGATGGTGGAGGGCTAAACGGTATTACCTGTATGAACAGGGATAATTCCCCCAATAAATCTTTACTGGATATATGACAGCAGGGTATCACCCGAGTATGCAGGATAAAACGCCGGATACATAATCGGTTGCGCCGTTAACTTTAAATTCAAAACAAGATTTTTACAGTAACAGCCGGGCAAGCAGAGAAATACTTAATATAAATTAACCTTATCAGGGAGTGTTTTTTAACATCGCCATCAAAATCGAATTCAAATCAAAAAAAACACAAAAATCTTCGAAAAATGTTGGAATTCTATTCCTGGGGCGTATTTTAGGAAAGAATTTAGCTGATTCCCTGAATAAGGAATTTTATGGTGTTAGCAAAGGACGAACTTTACCACTATTGGGGGAAGGCAAATCGCAGTGACGCGAATGCTCCGCCAGTGTCTCATTTATTACCTTATCATTGCCTGGATGTTGCAGCTGTAGCAGCCTATTGGTGGGATCACGCCCCTGCATTAAGAAAGAGCTTTTCTCAGAAAGAGAACCAGGCAGAATATCGCGGCTGGTTACTTTTTTTTATTGCTCTGCATGACCTGGGTAAATGGGACATACGATTCCAGGCTAAATGCTGGCGTGCCTGGGAGGCATTAAATAGCGTCACCTCAGGAAAAAATGCGATTGGTAAAACGTGGGATCACGGTCAGGGTGGTCTTTACTGGTTTAAACAAGATTTCGATCAGGATAGCGATTATGACGGCGCTTTTATTACGCATAGTCTGCATCCTAAAGAGAAATGGTTTCCCTGGGTGGAGGCCGTTACAGGGCATCATGGTTATATTTATCAGCATATCAATCTTACCACATCAGATTTAGCGCTAAGCGTTCAACTAAAGCTTCAGGGCGAGAGAGATAAAAAGGCTCGTCTGGCATGGCTTGATGCACTGGCTGTCCTCTTTCTGCACCCGGTCGGGCTATCGCTTGATGATAATCCGCCATCCTGCTCATCCTTACTGGCAGGTTTTTGTTCAATATCGGACTGGCTGGGATCCTGGAATAGTGAAGAAACGTTTCAATTTCAGTCAACGCCGGAACCTTTACACGACTATTATTTGCGCCGTTATGCTGTTGATGCACCAGTAGTAATGAAGCGAAGTGGCTTGCTGAGCAAGATTAACCCCTGGGGGGGTACCGCTGCCTTACTCAATAAGGGCTATAAGCCACGTCAGCTTCAGACGCTGGTTGAGGCGTTGCCGGATGAGCCGGGATTGATAATTATTGAAGCTCCGACAGGGTCTGGGAAAACGGAAACTGCACTGGCCTATGCCTGGCGACTATTAGCCAGTGGTTATGCCGACAGCATAATTTTTGCCCTTCCTACCCAGGCGACTGCCAACGCAATGCTTAATCGACTTGAGAAGCTGGCTTCAACGCTATTTGGTAAGCCTAACCTGATTCTTGCTCACGGCAACTCACGTTTTAGCTCGGATTTTAATGCCATTAAATCGCGCAGCAAAAGTTTGCAGGAACAGGAAGCCTGGGCTCAATGCTGCGAGTGGCTGAGTCGGAGTAATAAACGTGCTTTTCTGGGACAGATTGGCGTCTGCACCATCGATCAGGTGCTGATCTCCGTGTTACCAGTGAAGCATCGCTTCATTCGTGGCTTCGGTGTTGCCCGCAGCGTGTTGCTGGTTGATGAAGTCCATGCTTACGATACATACATGCACAGCCTGCTGGAAGAGGTATTACGACAGCAGGCCATGGCCGGACAAAGTGCGTTACTGTTATCCGCTACTTTGCCTGCATCTTTAAAACAACGGCTACTTAAAACTTACGGTCACTCAGCTACAACCTCTCCATCGGATGAATATCCTCTGGTCATATGGCAACAGCAGGATCGCCAGCGTTGCTTTGATCTTAGCGCTGCTCCAGAGCATCTACCGCCAGTTGTTCAGCTCAATATTGAGTGCTGTTATCTCAATGAAATGCAGCCTGATGCTGGCCTGCTTGAGCAAATGATCGCTGCCGCTCAGGCAGGGGCTCAGGTCTGTCTGATCTGTAATCTTGTGGATGTTGCCCAGCAGGTTTATCAGCGGTTGTGCGCCAGCACAGCGCCTGAGATCATCCTTTTTCATTCTCGCTTCACCTTGACCGACCGGGCAACGAAAGAAGAGCTGACGCTGCGCTATTTTGGCGCGTCAGGCGATCGCAGCATCGGACGTATCCTTGTGGGCACTCAGGTCGTGGAGCAGTCTCTGGATGTCGATTTTGACTGGCTTATAACGCAACTTTGTCCCGTAGATTTGCTGTTCCAGCGTGCCGGACGACTGCATCGTCATTCCCGTCAATGCAGACCTGAAGGCTATCAGCAGCCGAAACTGACCGTGCTGCTTCCTGCCAGTCATGATTATGGCAACAGTAATTACGTCTACACCAATACGCGTGCCATGTGGCGAACCCAGCAGTTGCTTGAGCAACTGGGCCAGTCAGCTCTCTGTTTCCCGCAGGCATACCGACTTTGGATTGACCATGTCTATCGGGATGAAACGGACGAGTCAGAACCTGACTGGGTTACAGAGGGATTGGCTCGCTTCGAATCACAGGAGCAATCAAAGCGTTATAACGCCCGACTTTCATTAAATCAGGCGACACGAGTCACCCCCTTTGCTGATGACGATGTACGTATCCGCGCGGTTACCCGTGATGGTGAAATGAGTCTGCCAGTCGTTCCTTACGTAGAGACAGCCAGAGGAAAGCAGCTTTGCGACAGACAATATCTCAGTCAGCTGTCTGAGTTTTCACTGCCTGAGGCACTGGCACTTAACCGGGTTAATGTGCCGGGTAGCTGGCAACGGAGATACAGGCTTGAGCCAGATGAGGAGGGGATGGTGTGGATAGCCGGAACACTGAAAAATGGTCAGTGGACAGCAGAGATGGTTGATTACTATCTGGTTTATTCGAAAGAAGTGGGGATGAGTGTTATTCAGTTCAATTTTCAGGGAGGAACCTAATGAATTTACTCACGGATCGCTGGATCCCGGTCAGGCCGGTTGCGGGCTGCGGAGTGGAGCAGATAAGCCTGGAAACATTGCTATGTGAACCCCATCAGCGAGCGCTTTCTCTCCCGCGTGATGACATGGAAATGGCAGCCTGCCAGCTACTTGTTTGCATCGTCCAGCTACTCTGGCCCCCCACGAACATGGAACAGAGTATCCAGCGCATACAAACTCCGCTGACAAAAGAGGAGTTTTTAACAGATCTCACTGGCTGGGAAGAGAGTTTTATTCTTAATCATCCTGAGCATCCATTTATGCAGGTTAAAGGCGTCATTGCCAAAGAGACCACTGGCATGGACAAGCTCATGGTTGGCCTGACCGGCTCCACCAGCTGTGCCTTTGTGAATCAGCCTGGTCAGGGCGAAGCACTTTGTGGCGGATGTGCTGCCATCGCACTATTTAATCAGGCTTGCAATGCGCCTGGATTTGGCGGTGGATTTAAAAGTGGTTTACGAGGCGGTGCGCCCATAACTACGCTAATCCAACAGAGATGCCTGCGCTCGACACTCTGGGCCAATGTACTCAACGCTGAAAGCCTGGAAAGGGATTACCCTGAATGGCAGAAACAGCACTGTCAGGGTTTTACCTGGCAAAAACCGATTGTCAGTAATGAAAAGATCCCGGCGCATAGCATCGGGCTGGCACGCGGTCTGTTCTGGCAGCCCGCACATATTGAACTCTCACCTCCCTCGGCAGCAGGGCAGTGCAGCGCTTGTGGGGGCCAGGCTGATAAACGTTATCTGAGCTTTCTTAAAGCCAAATTTAACTACACCGTTGAAGGCTTCTGGTTGCACCCGCACTCTCCTTGCGTGGAACAGACCAAAAAGGGAATATCTGAAAAACGTCATATTGGCTTCACATTACCGATCCCTTGCTGGACACAGGTTGGACGACTATTAATCTCTCAGCAGTTAGAAAAGAACCAGGAAGGTCGACGTCCGGCACTGGTCATTGAGCAGGCAAGACAACTTGCTAACGGTAAACCGCTATATATGAGTATTGGTGGTTATCGTAATAATCAGGCGGCAATAGTGGAGCGGCGACATGAGGTAATGGTATTCAGCCAGGGCTGGGATCGCCATCAGGATATCATCAATGAAATTATCCATACTGGTCAGGGGTATCGACTTGCACTACGCAAAGCACTTTATCTTTTTGTTGAGGGTATGAAGGATAACGATATCATTGGTTCGCGTATTCCGGTTCATGAGGTCGCTGAACGTCGTTTTTACCGTGAAAGCGACATCTATATTACCCGGCTGCTGGCGACAATAAATTATGAGCAGTCTTTAAAAGAACTGGAATCGCTGCATCTTTATCTTTCCGCTTTATGCCAATCATTGTTTGAAGCCGCTACCGATCCCTATGATCACCATGTGAAATTAATCCAGACCCTGGCAATTTCCCGTCGCGTATTAATAGCACAGTTATCCGCTTTAAAAATGCAAGGAGAGCAAGCTGATGAACCCACACCTTGAAACTAAGGCGCTCTATGACGCCTGGTCCAGCCTGGATAAAGGCAACCAGGCAAAATTAAGACGGGCTGACTCACCCGGCAAACTACTGGAGATCCCTGATTTCTACGTATTAGCAGGTAAGTTTGGCTGGCCGGAAGAACGTTTCGCATTGCAAAGAATGATCTATTGCCTGGCTACAGGAGCTATTAAACACAGCGATGATGAATCACTAACTTTGGGTAAGGCGCTGGCACAAAGTAAAAAAATTTCGCTAGTGCGCGTAATGCAACTTGTCCGGCAGGAATATCCTAATGATATGGTTCAGCTAAGACGCATGTTAATTCATGCTGAGCCCGTAGTGCATTGGCCTTTGCTGGCAGCACAATTGAAGTGGTGGGGCAAACATGAACGCCGGAACCTGATTGAAAGTTTTGTTCTCTCTTCTCCTAAAAAATAACTGTGTAAGGATACCCGATGAATAATTTTCTTAACTTTCATGTTTTGATTTCTCATAGCCCCTCCTGTCTTAACCGCGATGATATGAACATGCAGAAGGATGCAATCTTTGGCGGCAGACGTCGCGTGCGCATCTCCAGCCAGAGTCTGAAGAGAGCAATACGCAAAAGCCACTACTACCAACGTCATATTGGCGAATCCAGTATCCGGACAATTCATCTGGAACGGCTGCGGGACGTTGTGCATCAGAAATTGTCAGAAAAATATCCTGCTGAAGTCATTAACACCACGCTGAGTCTGCTCAGTGGCAAAAATATTGCTCAGGAAGAGAAAATCGACGGAGGAGCCGTTTCTCCATGGGTACTGGATGAGATTGAGTGGTTTTGCCAGCAAATTAATGACCCGCAAAATAGTGCTCTGGGTACAGATGAGAAAAAATGGACCAAAGCGTTAAAAGATCAGATCACGGGGCTACGTTCCATGCTCAGCAGCGCGGTGGACATCGCGCTGAGCGGCCGGATGGCGACCAGTGGCCTGATGAGCGAACTGGGTAAAGTTGATGGTGCAATGTCACTGGCACATGCCATCACGACGCATGTTGTTGAATCTGACATCGACTGGTTTACTGCTGTTGACGATCTGCATGAAAGCACTGGTGCGGCTCATCTGGGCACTCAGGAGTTTTCTTCAGGCGTGTTCTACCGTTATGCCAGCCTGAACCTGGCTCAGCTTCAGGAAAACCTTGGTGGAGCCACTCGTCAGCAGGTGCTGAAGATTGCTGCCCATCTGGCCCACATGCTGGCAACAGAGATTCCCGGCGGTAAGCAGCACAGCTTTGCGGCGTTTAACCCAGCTGACATGGTAATGGTTAATTTTTCTGATTTGCCAGTTTCGATGGCAAATGCTTTTGAAAAACCGGTACCCGCCAGCAAAGAGGGTTTCCTGCGTCCTTCCCTTGAAGCTTTTAACAGTTACTGGACGAAAGTCTCCCGGGGTTATGGTCTGGCAGGCCCGGTGGCTCAGTTCGTGCTCGATGACGTTGCTTCAGCAGAAAGCGTAATGCAGATGACTGATTTAAAAGCACTTAAGCAATGGATAGGTAATGACGGCGAGGTCTGAGATGCAGGATTTTTTGATTTTGCAACTAAGTGGACCGATGCAATCATGGGGGTTACCTACCTTTGAGGGCATCCGGCCGAGTGCGCCTTTCCCAGGCCGTAGTGGGTTGCTGGGGTTACTTGGCGCATGCCTAGGTATTAAGCGCAACGATCGCACATCACTGCAGAAGCTTTCAGCAGGCACACGGTTTGCTGTCCGTTGTGATAACCGTACCAGCTATCATCCCGTAAACATCTCCGATTTTCATACCGTCAAGGATGCCAGGGAAAAACCGGGAAGCCTGAAAATGAACGATACCATTATCACCCGTCGTGAATATCTGTATGACGCCAGCTTTACAGTAGCGGTGTGGACTGCTGGTTCACCAGAGCAATGCTATACACTGTCTGAGCTTATCGACGCGGTTCAGCGTCCTCGCTATACCCCTTATCTTGGAAGAAGGAGCTGTCCACTTTCCCGACCACTCTTCAGTTCTGTTCAGCAGGCGAAAAATCCTGTTGCGGCTTTAGCAGCAGGCGTTCCTGGCGACGGTGCTATTTACAGCGAGGAACCACTAACCGGTAATGAACGCTGTTTGTCAGTACGTGATGACCCTATCATCGATCTGCCCCGGCAGTTCGCCAGACGATCGTGGTTTGTCATTCAGGGAGACAAAAATGTTCCTGAGTAAAGTGCTTGTTAACTGGCGCTGGGCTAAAGATCCTTACCAGCTTCATCGTGCACTGTGGCAGTTATTTCCTGATCGTCCTCAGGATCAGCGCGACTTTCTGTTCAGAGTTGAAAGTGGAGAGGCCAGACAGGGTCTCAATGTGTTACTGCAATCATCTCACTCTCCGCAGTCGGCAAAAGCAGTCACGGTACTGGCAACGAAATCTTTTAATCCGGTTTTACCGTATGGCAGATATCGCTTCCGGCTGCGGGCTAATCCCATCAAATGCATTAAAGATGAGCAAGGGCGTTTAAATGCACGTGGGGAAATAAAAATCTGTCGGGTTCCGTTACTCGGAGACGAAGAGTGCATGAAATGGCTGGTACGCAAACTCGGTCACGCGGCACAGCTGGAATCGGCTCAAATGGTCAAAGAACCGGTGATGGTGTTCAATAAAAAAGAGACGAGCGGCAAAATTCAGACAATCTGTTTTGATGGCATCCTCATCATCAGGGATGCAGAGGCATTTGCTTCGCTGCTCCATTCCGGTATTGGTCCTGCTAAAAGTATGGGATGCGGCCTACTTTCTCCAGGGCGGATATGAAATAAGGATAAAGCGGCGCAATGCCGCTTTTCAGGATGTGATAATGACTTATGTGCCTCTGGTTCCACTTCCTCTTAAAGATCGCATTTCAATAATTTTCCTTAAGTATGGTCAGGTTGACGTCCTTGATGGTGCTTTCGTCCTTGTCGATGCATCTGGTGTCCGTACTCACATCCCGATAGGTAATGTAGCCTGCATTATGCTGGAACCCGGGACCCGAGTTTCACATGCTGCGATAAAACTGGCCGCCATGGTCGGCACATTACTGGTATGGGTGGGTGAAGCCAGTGTGCGGTTATATGCCGCAGGACAGCCAGGAGGAGCGCGTTCCGATAAGCTACTTTATCAGGCGCGACTTGCACTTGATGAAAATCTGCGGCTTAAAGTTGTTCGCAAAATGTTTGAACTTCGTTTTGGCGAAGAGGCCCCATCCCGACGTTCTGTTGAACAATTGAGAGGCATTGAAGGCGTTCGTGTTAAAGGTATTTATCAACTTCTGGCAAAGCAATATGGCGTCAGATGGCAGGGACGCCGTTACGATCCTAAAGACTGGGAGAAAGGAGACATTATTAATCAGTGCATCAGCGCGGCAACTGCCTGTCTTTATGGCATCACTGAAGCCGCAGTGCTTGCAGCTGGATATGCACCCGCGATTGGATTTTTACACAGCGGCAAACCACTCTCTTTTGTCTATGACATTGCCGATATTATTAAATTTGAAACTGTTGTACCTGCTGCTTTTGAGATAGCAGCCCGCCGTCCTGACGATGTGGAAAAACAGGTCAGGATGGCGTGCCGTGATCTCTTCCGAACCAATAAAACTGTTGCCAGGCTTATTCCTTTAATTGAGGAGGTGCTTTCTGCTGGTGGTATTACACCGCCACCGCCTCCTCAGGATGCTCAGCCAATAGCCATTCCTGAACCGACTCCCTTTGGGGATGTCGGACATCGGAGTGCATGATCATGAGTATGTTGATGGTTGTTACTGAGAATGTACCACCACGTTTAAGGGGCCGGCTGGCCATCTGGCTGCTGGAGGTACGTGCCGGCGTTTATGTGGGTGATGTTTCTCGTCGCAGCAGAGAGATGATCTGGCAACAGATTAGTAAGCTATCTGAAACGGGCAATGTCGTAATGGCATGGGCGAGTAATAATGAATCTGGTTTTGAGTTTCAGACTCTAGGAGAAAACAGGCGTTTGCCGGTGGAGATGGATGGTATCCGCTTAGTCTCTTTTCAACCCATTAATAATCAATAGATTATGGCTCTTTAAAAATGCAGATAAGTTGGTGGAATTTTTAGTAACTAAAATATCATCATATTTCAAATGCATACATTTAGAGAGTTCCCCGCGCGAGCGGGGATAAACCGAGATACTTCTCCTCCAGTCGCGCCATCGCGCCGAGTTCCCCGCGCGAGCGGGGATAAACCGGTTGACGGACAGCAACTGTCCGCAACTGGTGGGAGTTCCCCGCGCGAGCGGGGATAAACCGCCCCGGCGACGGGGCAGATACAGACCGCGCCCGAGTTCCCCGCGCGAGCGGGGATAAACCGTTTTTTATCGCTACTTTGTCGTTCTCGAATCAGAGTTCCCCGCGCGAGCGGGAATAAACCGGAGGATTTATGACTCGACACCAGGCATTTATTGAGTTCCCCGCGCGAGCGGGGATAAACCGGTTATTACGTGCCGCGTGCGTCAAAACGACGCGAGTTCCCCGCGCGAGCGGGGATAAACCGATTAATGACTGTCCCGCCCTGCGGAGTGGCTGGAGTTCCCCGCGCGAGCGGGGATAAACCGAATGCGTGCGCTGGTAACGCTGTACCAGAATAGAGTTCCCCGCGCGAGCGGGGATAAACCGCCTGACATTCTGCACTGACGATGAGGCGCTATGAGTTCCCCGCGCGAGCGGGGATAAACCGACGTCCAACAATCTGACGTAAGCACCCCTACGGAGTTCCCCGCGCGAGCGGGGATAAACCGTGCCCGCATTCCGGAGCCTTCAACCGGTGTGAGAGTTCCCCGCGCGAGCGGGGATAAACCGCGTTCGGTCGTGCGGATGGCGTCAGCGCTGCGGAGTTCCCCGCGCGAGCGGGGATAAACCGTAATATAATACTTACATCGAAACAAACGAGGGGTGTTCCCCGCGCGAGCGGGGATAAACCGTTTATCCAGCGAATAGCAGATTCCCGAAAAATGTGTTCCCCGCGCGAGCGGGGATAAACCGGAAATACCTTAAATCATCGGATGATGCGGTAGGTGTTCCCCGCGCGAGCGGGGATAAACCGTCCGCCAACATAATCGAAGGTGCCGACCTGATGTGTTCCCCGCGCGAGCGGGGATAAACCGCACATCTCGTCATTCTCTTTGCCGGCCAAATCGTGTTCCCCGCGCGAGCGGGGATAAACCGGATGCCAGCGCATTCAGCCCACCACCGGCCTTGTGTTCCCCGCGCGAGCGGGGATAAACCGCGTGGAGCGCGGCGACAGAAGTCACACCACAAGTGTTCCCCGCGCGAGCGGGGATAAACCGGTGATTATCATGGTTAGTAAAAACACAAAATCGTGTTCCCCGCGCGAGCGGGGATAAACCGCGCCGCGGTCTGCGTTTATTCGGTGACGTGATGTGTTCCCCACGCGAGCGGGGATAAACCGATGGCGCGGCCATTCAGGCGCTGGTCGGTAAAGTGTTCCCCGCGCGAGCGGGGATAAACCGGCGGCTCCGAAAATGATGGTACTGGCTTTGTTGTGTTCCCTGCGCGAGCGGGGATAAACCGGCAATGGGAGAGGCTATTTGGCAACTAATAGCGTGTTCCCCGCGCGAGCGGGGATAAACCGTTTCTGCGCCATGACCTGTACCCCGGTGTGCTGTGTTCCCCGCGCGAGCGGGGATAAACCGTATTGGGCTGGGTGCGCTGAATGGAATAAAAGGTGTTCCCCGCGCGAGCGGGGATAAACCGCTCAACCGCTCAACGATTGCGGGGATTTTTAAGTGTTCCCCGCGCGAGCGGGGATAAACCGATCTGACGCTGTTCCAGACGTTTACGGATCAGGTGTTCCCCGCGTCAGTGGAAATAACCCCATCACCTCTCCTCCACGGCGTCCTGTAAACCTTCTGATCACCGCTCAGCGACGCGCTCCCCATACCGCCACCCGCTCCACAAACATCTGCGCCAGTTCAGCAATGGCGCTGTTGCCGGGCAGCCTCTCTTCATTGATATACATCACCAGCGAACTGCTGCGTCGGCGGCCCTGCAACAGCGGCAGGGGGCGCAGTTCACCGCTCTTCAGCAGCCCTGCGATATTCTGTTCCGGTAACCAGCCATAGCCCAGCTGATGCTGGACTGCTTCAATCGCGGCGGAGAGCGTCGTGAAGGACCAGTTCTCCGCCTGATCGCCACTGACCTCGGATTGCTGCTGT
>Ga0157357_1001036_pt1 | contig 11791 bp, 18 predicted proteins | sample AttcapACBM1_FD_111485 | JGI IMG/M metagenome (GOLD analysis project Ga0157357, IMG submission 111485) | Fungus gardens microbial communities from leaf cutter ant in Botucatu, State of Sao Paulo, Brazil - Atta capiguara ACBM1 | ecosystem: Host-associated > Fungi > Mycelium > Unclassified ... | reverse complement strand
GGATTTGATGTTGTATTAAAGTCAAACATGTCTTGGACATATTTCAAAGTTTGGGATATAACACCTTCTAAACAAGATATATTTGTTTCCCTGTTATTCTTGATATAATGACTTGCAATAAACTCCGAGATATACGTAAGAGATGTTTTGATGTTGTTGACATCAATGTCCTGAGTACTCATTCTACTAAAAATAGAGATCAGCTGAGATCAGCCTTCCCATGAGTTGACATTCACAGGTTGAAGTTCAGTATATGACAAAGAGAGTGGAGTGAGATTGGATTGATTGGAAATAGGAAACGTGTTATTAGTAGGGTCTACACATGTGGTGGGACCTTGAGAATTATTGTTAGCTGAGACCTGGTTGTTGTTCTACCCCACTACTTGAGAAGAGAATGGAATGTAGAACAATTCAACATCAGTTTGATTGGCCTAGTTGAGGTCATTATTTTGTATTTCCATTTGCTTTGAATAAGCCATACTGGAGATGCTAGAGGCAGTTGAATGCTCAGTTCTTGCTAACAATGTTGGACCTGCCTCTGGGGCTATCCATGTTAATGTCTTCTGATACGTTGTTAGTATTGTTGAGACTAGATATAGCTAAAGAATTAAAATAGTATTTATTCACAATTTCTCTGTTAGATGCTATCATACAAGATGGTGGTATAGAAGAGAAAAGCAATGTTTTTAATTCTAAGTCCTAAAATAAAATATAAAATAAAATAAAATAATGAGAAAAATAAACTAAGTCTAAGATGTTGTAGTTCTGATACTTTAACTATACTAGTTGCTAAATTATTATTCTCTAAATCTTCCAATTTATTATCCTTACCTCTTAAGATGTAGTTGAGTTTCTTATGAAAGATTTCTTATTCAATTTAACTAGTGACAAATGCAAAAATAAAATTAATAAGCAATCTTTATCTTTATTATAGAGTAGAAAACCACAAGTTAAACTCCTGTCCTAAGAAATAAGCTCTAGTCACTTCCAAAAGCTATAGTATTCAAGTAGCTACTACCACTTCTGTTACTGTAACTTTTAAGAAGCCCTTGAAAAAATAAAATTCCTAGAGTTCTGTAGAGACTGAGAGTTTTATTAAACTCACCTATGTAATAATAAGTCTTACTAAACTTAACACATCTACTCTTTTTAATTCTTATTTTCTCTTTTTGTTTCTATTCTCACTCTTGGTCCTTAGTCAGAACTATCTTAATAAATCCCATTTCATACTCTTGTTAACTTCAGATCTACTTACTGCTTGAAAGCTTCTTCAATTTTTCTATAAGAGGATTTCTAGCTTTGCCCAAACTCAAGTCTATAGTGTCAAAGTTGTAAATGTTAGACTTGAGTTTATTTTATTTTTTCTTTTCCCTTTCTTTTTCTTTTATTTTCTCTTGAGTTTCTTTTTCTTTTTCTTTTTCTTTATTTTGAACTTAGACAAAGAAGTGTAATGTCATATCATGTATGATGGTCACATAAGTCACAAAGTATAATAGAGGTATGACATCTGTTACAAGGTAGTCACACAAGTTATAGTCATAGGCCATATGATCATATGATATAAAAAAGAACATAGAAGGTTCTAGAATAGGTAATATTATATAGCATAGTAACAATATATTAACCTTATGGAAAGCACATGGACTTTAGAGTAGAATAAATATAGTGTGTGCACAGACTATAGTCTATAGTATATAAGATAGACTAACTTGTATCTAAAACTCTATTGAGTTCTCTTGTATTACTCAATACAAGAGTTATTTTTGTCTTTACTCAAGATCTTAAGTCATAACATATAATACTTGCAGAAGCCTAAGTTAATCCATAGTCTTCTCATCTTCCAAGTCCTACACTGATACTCTACTACAATACTGCCAAACTCTTTCAACTATTGCAGTACTCCTGCAAACACCTGCTCATTCTCTTATAGCTATTGACCCACCTTCTTTAGCTACTGATCAATAAGCCTCTACCATCCAGCAATATTCCATTAAGGTTCCTAATGTTACAACTCAAAAACCTTAGGGTTAGTCAATAAGAAGAATCTTGTATTAGGATTAACATAAGAGAACTCAATAGAAAGCTCTGTATAAGATTGTTTACCTTATATACTAAACCTATCATGGTCTGTGCTACTACTTCTCTAGTCTACTCTAAACAGCCATATGTTTGCCTTAAGGTCAATATGGGTTTTATACATATTGTATAATGTTATCTTTCCAGAACATTCTACCCTGTTCCATGTAACCACATGATTGTGTGACCATATGACATCACTCTAACCCTAACCCTAGATCCAATAAAAAAGAAAAAAAAGAAAAATTAAATAAAAAAAAGCTAGAGTTTAAGCTTCACATATCTAACATTATCCCTCTTTCAAGGTTCCTACTCTCAGAGAAACTTGTATCACTGCTCTTTCTCTTCCACTTTTGCCAATTCCTTTCCAACTTCTTTAAATACTCATTTTCAAATTTTCTGTCATTCCACCTATATAACATCCTTGCCATATACTTCTCTAGCAACTCTTCCCTTCTCAAGTTCTTTTCTTCTGCCATATCTAACTTCTCTTACTTTCTAACTTCTGCACTCATCCTTCCCTCAAACTCCACCACTAATTCTTTTGTGTTTTCTAGATCATCCTCTTTTTCCTAGCTATTATACTCTACTGTAAACTACTTCCATCTCACCAAGTACTTTATAGCTCCCCTTACTTTTCTTTTATTCAATATTCTTTCTACCTCCTATTCTTTGACCTCTTCTACTTTTACCAGTTTTACTTCTTTCTTCTTCTATCCTCCCACCTGTTTCTTGTATTATACTACTCGACTGACATTCACTACTAGGTAAATTCTCATTGAAGTTGGTAGTCATAATTTGACTGCATTGGTAGAGATTATCTCATCAATGATGTATGGACCAATATATTGATTCACTAATTTTCTTGCTGGTCTCTCTTTAAACACCAAATCTTTCATACTTAACATTACTCTATCCTCTACTTTCCATTCATCAACTTTCTTCCTTCCTTTATCTGCTTGCCTCTTCATTCCCTCTTGTGCTTTTGTCAATTCTGCTTCTACTTCTTCTTGTACCTTCCTCATCCTTTCTGCAAACTCTATCACTTTCTCCATCTTCCCCTTTCTTCTTAAATCTACTTCTATTCTTAGCTTTCTACCATAGTTTGCCATAAACAGGAACACTTTAGTTGTTGAGTGTACTTTGTTATTGATCACAAACTCTGCTGACACCAACTAGTCTGGCCAATTCTTTTGTTTGTGGTCTACAAAGAACCTCAGGTATTGTTCTAATTCCTGGTTCATTCTCTCCATCTGACCATCAGTCTATGGATAGAATGCTGTCAATAGTTCTGTTTTGATTCATAACATAGCATTCAACTCCTTTGTTATCTCTACTGCAAACTGTAGCCCCCTGTCTAACACTATACTCTCTGGTAACCCATACAACTTCTACATGTTGTCTCTAAACAACCTTGTCAATTCTTCTGCTGATATCTCTTTTGTGGTTGCCACGAAATTCATCATCTTGGACAACTTATCACAGACTACTAGAATAGCATTCTTCCCAGCTACTAATGATAACTTTGTAATAAAGTCCACTATTAGATATGTTCATGGTTTTTCTAGCACCTCACTCAACTTCAACTTCTGCTAGTACTTCTGTTCTATTCTTCATCTTCTGACACATATCACAATCTTCCACATATCTCCCTATATCCTTCATTACTCTTGGCCACCAATAATTCCTCATCACTATCACAAATAAAATACTCACTGATTGTAATATTTGAACTGAATAATGTTCCAGGGGTTCAGTATAAGGATGTGATGATGATAGATGATGGAAAGTATCAACAAGAATAATTGACATAAAATGATGTTGTTAAGTCTGAGGTCTAGTTCTCAGACACAGAGGTATATATACAAAAGAGTGATGGTCTGTGCACAAGCTGTTGTCATCACATGATCAAAACTCGCATCTGATGGGAGCTGTCATCTGTCATAGCAGCTGTCAGGCTAATTTTGGAAGATAACTAATTATGTTACTATATTGATATGCTTGTATCTCTACCAATACTTATTACTTTGGGATGCATCATATATCATTGGAAATGGATTGATGAGCACTTTCCAACCCAAGTTTAATCGTGCGAATCCGTTCAGTTGTTCATGAGATATTAGCAGACAAAGCTTTTACAGCTACTGATGGCCTGATATCTCAGTTATTTGTTGTTGCTTTTGTACATCCCACATATGTGCGGATAGCCCTCATTTGGAGCTATCCAGCACAACTTAGTTTGTGAGAATCGGTCTACTTGTTGTGGAGATACGAGCTAAATAAAGTTTGTGACAGCCACTAATTCTATTATTTTCCACTTTTCTCCATGTCCAGCTACCAGTATGTCATGGTGTAACTAAATTATCTCTACTCTTAACTTTTCATCCTTTAATACATACACTTTCCCCTCTTTCAGTACTAACTCTCCCTCTATCTGCTACTCTTCTCCTTGTAGTATCTTTACCTCTGTCTTCTTCATTTCTTCTACTATTCTAACTATCTCTTCATCCTTTCCCTTAGCTTTTTTTATTTTTTCTACTATATCTACTTCTGGTCCCTCTATTACTACTTTATATAAATTATGGAGCCAATAGTTCTTTATAAATACTTAATTTTTGTTGTTCTTTTCTATTCCTACTTTCCAATCCAGTTGTCTACTAAGCCTATCTGCCTTTTCCATTTTTGTATCTAGTACATGTTTCAGGGTGAAATCAAACCTAGACAAGTATAATTCCCATTAGGCTTGTCTTCAATTTAACTTCTGTATCTTCCTGAAGTATTCTAAATTCTTATGGTCTATCCAGACCTTGAACTTGTCCTTAGCATCTTCTGATAGATGCTTCCAGTTCTCCAACCCTCTAATAACCACCAATATCTCTTTATCATAAATTTCATAATTCCTTTCAGTTTCATTCAAAGATTTTGAAAAGAATGCTACTGGCCTCCACTTCTTATCTTTGCACTCCATAAATAACATCCCTTCTGTGGTATAGTCCAACATATTCACTTTTATCCTTATTTTTTTTGTCTAAGTCTGGTGCTGCTAACACTGGTTCTTTTGTGAACCTCTCCTTCAACTCCTTAAATATTTTTTCCTACCTTTCTATCCACTCCTACTTCTAATCCTTTTTAACTATATTATACAATGGTCTGGCTGTAGATACAAAGTCCTTGATAAATCAATAATAGTAATTCACCAACTCTAAGAACTTCTGTATATCTTTGACACACTTTGATGTCGGCCAATCTAATACTCCTTTCATCTTATCTTCTTCTATCTTAATCCTCTCTGGTCCTATTACTACTCTTAAAAACTCAACTTCTCTCACCTTCCACTTGTACTTCTTCAGTTTTACATACAAATTGTTTTCTGCCAACCTCCTTATCACTTCCTTGACTAGCTCATCATGTCCTTTCTCTTCTTTCATTCCTACCATTTTAGGCCATAATGAATGAGTTGCTAAGAGATTTGGTTAATATGGGAAAGGTAGTGGTGTTTATAGACAACATAATGTGGCCAGTGAATTTGTTAATTTAAAAAACATGACTGTTGGTTCAAACAACCCTTCTAGTGTTGTAAAGGCTGCTTTCTACTCATCTCCCTCTTTTATTCTTACATTGTTGTAACCCCACCTCAAATCCATTCTTGTGAATACCTTCTTGGTTTCAATATTCTTGATGACATTCAAAATAAGTGGTAATGGATAATTGTTTTTTACTGTCCACTCATTGAGATATTGATAATCTTGTACCATCTGTTTCTTTCTATCCTTCTTTTCTACAAAAAACACTAGTATGGTTTGAGGTGATTTTGAGGGTCTGATATACTCCTTCTCTAATTGTTCAGAAATGAACTCATGCACCTCCTCTCTTTCTTCTCTCAACAACAAATACATCTTCCCCTTCCTCAGTACAAATCCTTCCTTTGTATCTATTGCATGGTCCCAAAGTTTTCTTGTGGGCATCTGTTCACTTGCTTTCTTCCTAAAGATATGAATCTACTTATAGAACTTCTCTAAAACTAGCTTTTTTGTCTCTTTCTCTAACTTTGCTACTTTTTCCTTATCTCAAATCTCCTACTCTTCCACTACCTTTCTAACCTCCATCTTATCTCCTTTCCTCAATTTTTCCTTTTCCTTCTTTTTTTCCTCTTTTTCTTCTCTCCTCTTTCCTACCTCTTCTTTTTTTTCTTCCTCCTTTTGTTTTTACCACCCTGATTTTCCTTGCTTTGGTCTCTACTACTTCTCACATTCCTCTGAACACTATGTCATCTTCACTTCCCCTATTCTCTAGTCAATTTCCAGATTATGATAAGCCAGCCATGGTATCTCTAAAATTATGTTCCACTTTTGCCTACCAATTACATTAATCTCTATTCTTTCTCTATGTTCTTGATAATAAATATTGACTTCCATAGTATTTTCTATAAGCCCCTCTTTACTGAACGTTCCATCCACATTTCTTATATATATTAGCCTCTCTATTTTTTTAACTTAAATTTCTGCTTCCTTGTAAATTCTGAACTCATTACTAACTTTGTTGCTCCACTATCTAACAGCACCTCTTCTATTACTTCTTCTTGCATATCAATTCTCTCTAAACCAATCTTCACTATTACTTCTCTTAATATATTCCCATTGTTTAGGTTGTATGTAGATGTATTATCTACTACTCTGGACAGTATTGCAAACCTATTGTTACTAGTAAGACCTAATCAAGGATTATTAGATCTTTGTCCCCATTTAAATTATTATCTTGTCTGTTTCCTCTTTCTATCATTCTTCTTTCCCTGTATTCCAGTCTTCTTCTATCCCCAATTCTATTCTCTCTATTCCTGCAATTTCTCACCAAATAACCAAATTCTCCACAACTGTAACAATTCCTATTTCCTCTATCTATATCCATTGCATATAGGTTGTATTGAGCGAACCCTACCCTCTGATTAGAGTACATCATCACTGCATTCATTCTCTCAACACCTTCCATTGGAGCAAACTCTGCTAGCATTCACTGCTAAGGAACCTCCTGTCTTCTAAACCAAACCTGGGGCCATGGCAATTGTTGCCTTGATGCCTCTATATTATTTGACCTTGGAGCCAGTGCTCTCTGCTCTCATCTGCTTCTCAATCTCTCCTTTTCTCTTCTATTCTCCCTCCAATTTCTGTCTAGGGCAGTTGCTTGATTGTACTACTGTTCAATTGAGCTAGGTTACTGTTCTAACTCCATAAGTCTCTGGTATATTGTAGCATTAATTCCCCTTTTAAATTCCTTTATCAATGGTCTCCCTTCATATCTACTTCCTCTGGCTGCTCTTCTAAATTCTTGCATAAACTCTTCCATCATCATTCTTCCTTGCTCCAATCTCTTCAGTTCTACCACTTTTGCTGATTTCTTGTTTCCTCTGTCAAACTCTTTTCTTATTTCTATTAAAAATTCTCCTACCATCTCATATTCTAGCACTCCTACTTCCAAATCCTCCAATATATTTTCTTTCCACATATTTGCTGATCTCCCCTATACATATGACAATATCCACTGAATTTGTTCTTCCACTACTGCCTCCCTCATCTTCATCCTTATATATAGCTTGCATACCATAATAAATTCTGAGACCTTTGACAAGGTCCCATCAAATACTTGTGGCCTTGCTACTTCTATACTCATTGGTGCTGCTTCTTCTATTACTCCTCTCTCTGCTAGTGTTTGGAGTTGAGCCTACATTGCCACAAGCTGCTCCCATTGTTGCCTGATGATGGCATGTAAGTTATGTTGACTCATTTTGTATGATAGTGGTAGTGATATTAATATTAAGAGTAATGGTAACAATGAGGGTGGTAGGGATGTAGGAGGTCAAGATATAAAAACTGGTAAGATAGAGAAGGCTATGCTGCTCTCACTCTCACTCTCATATTCTAACAACAATGAAATCTCTGTATGTGATAGCAGGCCCTCTTCTTGTTCTGCCTACATGTTCTACTAACTACATCTCTTTACTAACTACAAACTTGTACACAATTTTGGTCTAAGAAGACTGTTCTACTCTAAGCAATGTTTTAAAAATGACTGCTATTTCTCTATGTAGACAGATCACAAGGAGATCTGTAGCATAAGGCTAATATGAGAAAAAATTGCTAACACATCCATACAAGATAATACATCTGAAATACACCAGTAGGCTTTAGATGGCCAAGCTTCACCTGCTAAGCTAGTATATCTCTTGAGCCTAGGATTCAGCTATGTCTTCTTGACTAAAAGACAATATTGTCCTTCAGTTAAGGATGTTGATAGAATAAAAGTATGAGAGGGTCCTATGTTGGACAGTTTCAAGGAAAGAAATCAAGTTCTAATGTTACAACTCAAAGACCTTAGGGTTGGTTGATAAGAAAAATCTTGTATTAGAGTTAACACAAGAGAACTTGATTAAAAACTCTGTACAAGAATGTCTATCTTATATACTAAACTACTATGGTCCATGCTACTACTTCTCTAGCCTACCCTAAATAACTGTGTGTTTGCCTTAAGATCAACATGTGTTTTGCACATGTTGTATGATGTCATCTTTTCAGAACCTTCTATCCTGTTCCATGTGATTGTGTGACTATATGACATCACTCTAATCCTAACCCTAGATCTAAGAATAAAGAAAAGAAAGAAAAAAAAGGAAATTAAATAAAAAAAAGCTAGAGTCCAAGCTTCACATATCTGACACCTAACCATACAGCCCTATTATTCTATAGTTAGGTTACCAAATGTTCTGTCTAATGTTCTACTTGATTAGAATGGACTCCTAGATACTTAGAGTAGCTGTCATCTCCAGAAAACTCTATCCTGTTCTCTTAGTATTTCTCTGGAGGTGAGACATATATGTATTACTATTGGACAATATTACTTAGGATTTCCCTGGAGCTGTAAAATTATTAATAGATCTCCATCATCAAGATGTGGACATGCCTACCAGTAATGTACTGTATATCACTAGAGACAGTTTGGATGAGTGATTTCCAACACAAATTAGAGCATGTGAATTTATTTAGCCATTACTAAGATAGCAGCCAACAAGATCTCTCAATGATCCATTGTTGCTTTTGAACATCTCATATATGTGTAGATAGCTCTTAGTTAAGGGTTTCCAATACAACTTGGTTTATAAGAATTGGTCCAGTGAATGCAGAAATACAAGTTGAATGAAGTTTGTAACAAAATTGTGAACTAAGAACTGCACTTAACAGAAATATAAAATAGATATAATGAACAAAAAAGTCTAGTATCTGGTATAAAGCTAAAACATAGCAAACTATCTAATTCTCAATAGTCTGAGTGTTCTCCATTCTGGTTTCAGGCCTAGATCCCTAATTAGAAAGCCCACATTTGATAGTTCTATCTTAGACATGACCTATCCACTCTAGTGTAGCCAGAGTATCAAGAGTTTTAAGTGCTCTTAGTTCCTGTCTTTGTTGTTGCTTGTACAGTCTATTCTAGAAATGCTTGATATATGGAACTTGGACATCAATAGGCATGTAGTTGTAGCTAAGGGTCAATGAGAATACTACTATTTGACAGCAACACTGAGGAGGCCTTACTCACCGAGGGATGACCACGGAAAGCTCGTGAGCAACAGGTCAATATCTGTTCTCCTGGCTGACAATCAAAACCTGCCTCACAATCTTGGATACGCTCCACATAACATGTGGAGTTTTCACTTTCCCCAGACCCAGGATACCAATGCATATGTTGTAGGTAGGATCATCTATGGGGTCATTATAGTAAGAGCTTTGTTACGGATGACATTTTGCCTACAGTGCAGACGGCTCCGAGGTGGGGCGTCTGCGAGGTTTGAGTATGAGAACGATAATCAGACCAACTATGACAAGGAGCAATAGAAGAATGCATTTCCTTCGGCCCGTACTGCGCTGGTACCTGCAGAGGGACATGGGTTGGAGGGAGTTGAAGGCGCAGATGACGACGTACGTGGTTGCAACGTCAAGTTCTTTGACGGCGTCGTGCATTCGGACAGCTGTCTGCTCGACATTGTACTCGATGCTATCGAGGAGAGAGCCTTGGTCGATGACCAAAACAGAGAGGTCCTTGAAGAGGTCAGCGAGCTGTGCTATAGATGTTGTGATCTGGTCGAGTTGTCTGTCACGGGCCTGGAGATGGGCTATATCTGGATGAAGTTGCTGGGAGAGAACATAAGACTGGTGAGGTGAGTGTGTGCATCGTGAGAGCGATAAGAGAGCAGACGCACGTCATGATTTGGGGTCATGAGGAGATCCTGGCTCTTGTTGACGGCATGGGCTTGAAGTTCTTTTTGTGGGAGCAATGAGGAGGAGGAGGAGGAGCAAGGAGAAGGAGGACGCAGACTTTGTAGATAAATACGTTGTTTCTTGTGAAAGGTGGCACTAAGATGCTGGATTTTGGCAGCAAGACCGCGCTGGAGGTTCTCTGCAGCGAGATGGTGATCGGAAGCGGTGCGAGGGGGAAAGGACTGAGGCTGGGGGTCATCCGTGATGTGTTGGACGAGGTCATTACAACGGCGAAGGTTCTGAAGAAGAGAAGGATGAGCAGAGGAGGGAGGCAAGAGGAAAAGACGTGCTCGGGTGATGTCTGTGGTGAGGGTGGCGATGTTGCGCTCCTGGGAAGAGCGATCTGAGAAACTCGGGAGGAGGTGTTTTGCATGGAGCTTGTCGAGGGCAGCGACTAGGCCAAAGTCAGTGTGCAGGCAAGGGAAGCTGAAGGAAATCGCAACTGTTGTAGGACGTCGTCTGGAGCAGCGCCGCGACCGAGTCGCCGCAGTCAGCCCTGTGGGGTGGGGTGGATGTGAGGGGCAGTGACGGTGGGGAGATGTGGACTAAACCAGCTGGGGACGTGCTCGACGTCGAGGACGGCGTGGGGGTGAATGAGAGGATCAGCGAGGGACGAGGAGCGGGAGTTGCGGAAGGAGAGAAAGAGGCCGGTGCGAGAGCGAGTGGTGGGCATAGGGTGTGGCGGTGCAAGCGGGAGGGATAAAAGGGAAGAGACGGAAAAAAAAGAAAAAAAAAAACAGCAATGTGCACTCTTGCGACGTGAGTTAGTTTTGTTCTTGGTTCCCGCCACGGTTCAAGTTACATTCTCGCAGCGAAGGCATCCAACACGGCTGCGGCCACTACATTTCGGTTAGGTTTCTGCACTCTGTTCTGCGCTGTCCTGACGCTGGGCCAGCAACGGGCGACGTACAAAGACGACTGTGGGAGCAAGTTCTGCATCTGGTCCAGTAAACATGCCCAGAACTGCCCGCACTGTCCCCAATGCTCCCGGGTAGGTCTGCCCCCCATGCATGCAACGGCCTGCTGACAAGGTACCAGTTTCTTGGTCCTGACTCCAAGGAGGTGATCACGGCACAAGTAGCCGAGTATTGTCATTCGTGTGAATACTGGTGGAAGCAGAACAATACATATCGTCGTCGTACTAGCTAGCTACCATTCTACTGCCAATCCTATGACGTCACTCGCCACTGCACGATACTGGGTTCTGAGTGACAGTCCCGAATGTTGAAGCAAGTGTTGAAGCAAGTGTTCATTCGAGTGTTCATTCGAGTGTTGAAGCAAGTGTTCAGTCGAGTGTTCAGTCGAGTGTTGAAGCAAGTGTTGAAGCAAGTGTTCATTCGAGTGTTCATTCGAGTGTTCAGTCGAGTGTTGAAGCAAGTGTTGAAGCAAGTGTTCATTCGAGTGTTCATTCG
>Ga0157357_1001035_pt1 | contig 11805 bp, 9 predicted proteins | sample AttcapACBM1_FD_111485 | JGI IMG/M metagenome (GOLD analysis project Ga0157357, IMG submission 111485) | Fungus gardens microbial communities from leaf cutter ant in Botucatu, State of Sao Paulo, Brazil - Atta capiguara ACBM1 | ecosystem: Host-associated > Fungi > Mycelium > Unclassified ... | reverse complement strand
TTGATATTTTGAAGTGAGATGGCCAGTGATTCAAGTCAATACAAGTATTAGCAATATTGATCAACTTATTGATGCATTCTTCATTTTTTATAATGGCCTTAAGATGACTCCACAATAATTTATCTGGACCAGGAGTCAAAGAGTTGTTGCACTTGTTGATAGCATTGATGAGTTCTGCTTTTGGGAAAGATAGCCAGCTCAAAACATCTTTGTTTGGAACTTCATTTAGGAGAGCAATGTTGATTTTGAGCTGAATTGAAAGTGTTGTAAAGTGCTTCCTATAAGTCTTTGAGTTGGATACATGGCCACCTGTTGTATTGAACAGCTTTGATAGCAGGGAGATTTTTCTTTTTAACCCAGTTCATGAGCTCTCATGGATCATATCTCTTGTTGGTGATTTTGTCAATTTTTTCATTGAAGAACTTTTGTTTCATTTTCTTGACTGTTCCTCTGAATTTCTTCCAATTATCCAAGCTTCTTGAGTGTCAGTATGTGTCAAGGTCTCTATAACAATTATTGTCCCACCAAGATTTGGAATGCCTTGTAATATTGACTTTCTTGGAGTGCTTATGCTATAGACTATTGATGTTTATAGCAAAAGAATTGATAGTTTCTTCAAGAGTATTGATATCAAGGATGGAATCAGTCTTGAGATTTTTTATGAAATTTTTCAATTCTGTGATAAATTGGTCTTCCTCCTTGCTATTTTTGATGAGAATGCATTTTGATAACTGAACTTGTTTCTTGATGATAGGAATAGTGACAGAGATGGGTGCATAATCAGAGAAGAGTCTCCAATCTAGGTAGATATGATAGGTATTAAATTATATCAATTCAGAACAAAGAAAGACTAAGTCCAGAACAGAATTAGAATCTTTATCATTGTCAGAATACCTAGTGGGGAAATTTTCAGTAGGTTTAGAAATTTCAAGCTGAAAAGAGTCTGCAATGTCAGAAAGAATGTCCCTATAAGAAGAGTAGAATGGGAAACATGGGTCCCAAAGACAATCCCCAATATTGAAATTGCCTGTTATAATAAGGATATTATTTAAGTTAGTTTCAATATCCTTGAGATACTTTAAAGCTGACTGAGATGAATCAGAATATACATTAAGTAGAAATTGAATTGAGCCCCAATTAAAGGACAAGATGTATGAAATATCCCTATGATTAAAAATGTCATTACAAAGAGAAAAACAGAGAAATGAAATGTGACTATTAATGTATACAAGGACTTTTGAAAAGTCTCTAGTGTTTGTTGGGTTCCTGGAAAACATAATATAGTTGGGATAATTTGGAATGCCCACTAGTCCTTTGCCTTCATAATTGAGTAGACTCAGGATATAGCATATACATATCCAAGATAGCTCCTATGTTATAAGACGAGAAAGTGTGGACAGACTTTAGTGAGATATTTATAGATAGTTATATTATCAGTCTACAATGAGAGAGAGAAGGCACATGACTAGGAAGTCACATGACATTACATCATAGGGCCTAGAGTAGTCTAGAGCAGTCTAGAAAGATCGGGAAGAGTTTAGAGATAGAGTGACATCAAGGAACATGTTAATAGCATGGTTTCCTCATGATGTATACATGGTGTACGCATGGACAATGGAGATTAAGAGTAGTATTTAGGGTATAACATCAGGGCACATGTATATAGCATGCTGGCTTTCAGATAGACATATGATAGATGAGTAATAGAACATGAGGTAGATCAGTAATAAACATGAGGACAGGGCATGGAAATTAGGGTAGGACGTACAGCAGATATGTAGTTGTAGCATGGACTATGAGGACTTTATATAAATAGTCAGTAGAATACTGTTATGGTTTCCTGTTGAGTTTTCTTGTGAATTACACAACTTATGTTCCCCACTAGATATCCACCTGTGAGATTTATTGTTTGTGCTACTATTGGACACTGGTCTAGTAGTTGCCACAACATCCTGGATAAAAATAATGTCAAAATCTGAACATGTTTCAAGGATGTAATGGATAATAAGACTGTTCTTGCAAATGTTTTGAGAAAAAACTTTAATATTCTCAAAAATTATGCTCATAACTGAGCAAATTAACTTATATCTGCTTTCACTGATTTTGGTTTGTTTTTTGCTGTGCCATTTGCAATTGAATCTATGTTTTCAGAATAGACACTAGTTAGAGTCCACTTAGTGATCACCACAATAGTTTGAGCATTTGAATGCATGTAGGCATAGTTTGCCTTTCTTTGTTTCAAGTTGGGGAGGATTGACTTTGTCATTTGCCTTGTAGCACCACCCAAACTGGTGGTGGTGTTCAGTTTTATACAGATTACTACACTTGATGTATCTTGCTCCTTGGATCCTACATGACAAAGTTGTGTGGCCCCACCTCCAACAGTTCTAATACTAGGGCACACCTGGGTTCATATTTGCACCTCTGATGGTGGCAATATAGTTTCCTACATTAAAGCACTGATTAATAAGACTTTTGGCCTTGCTTCCACTCTGAACATTCTATATATTCACCCAAACAATGGACATGTTCAATTTAGGTGATACTTTGATAACATGTAGTTTGGAGGTGAGTATGACATTGTTGAAGATTTGGTTTTACTTAATAATTTTCTTGACGTTATTGGACAAAAGGCATTTTGATAGGTCATCATATAGATAGTACAGGATGCCTATTATTTTCAAATAAGACTTTGATTGAGAGAGGTGAGGAACATCAATGTTTTTGATGTAATTCTCTATTAGTTGTAGGTTGGAGGGAGATGTAACTTTACAGGTAACAATTAATGTTGGAGACATGTTGGGAACTCTCTTTTATGAAGTTAGCAGTATTATCTCATTCATCAGAATGATGACTTGTTTTCTAGATGGACCTTTGGTAGTCATTTGGATTCAAGGTTTAGGTTTAGGTCCATCTATAATGATGTTTTGTATTTGGTTGATTTTCTTTGCACTAAGGGCAGGAAAAGTGTCTTTTATCTTAATGACTTCTTCTGTATAAGAAACAGGTTTAGAAGTCTATGCATATGATTTGGAGTTAGACTTGATGACAGAAGTTGGTTTAAGGTTTTTGAAATATTTGGAAATTTGATTGACTTCCTTTAGAAACTTAGTGGAAATAGGTGGGGGGATTCTTTCAATGTTTGCAGAAACTAATTTGCTCTTGTTCAAGTTGTTTCCACTGGTAATGGGTTTTATCTTAGGAGTGAATTTCACCAAAATTTTCTGTCTTAATGTGTAAGAGTTCTTGTCAGTGATTAAAGAGTCCTAGTTCAACTGATTGTCAAAGATGAAAGCAGTGGACTTAATTTATTTTCCTTTTCTTTTATATTTTCATTTTCATTTTGATTTATTTTCCATTTTTCTATTTTTAGAACTTAGGGTTAGGGTTAAAGTGACAAGATCATGCAGTCATATCAAATGATATGATCACAAGTCATGAGATACAGGAAAAGATGTAGAAGGTTCTGAAAGGATGACATCATATAATGTGTAAAAACACATGTTGACCTTAAGGCAAACATATAGCTGTTTAGGGTAGGCTAGAAGTAGTTAGCACAGACCATGAGGTTTTGGTATATAAGGTAGACAATCCTGTACAGAGTTCTCTATCAAGTTCTCTTGTATAAATCCTATACAAGATTCTTTCTTTTGACCAACCCCAAGGTTTTAAGTTTATAACACTGATAAACTGAGGAAATGAGGTTCTAAACCACCTCACCAACACTCTTAAAATCCTGAATATTGTTGGATTATTTTGGGTCAATTTGTTTGTTGCTAATATATCTAGCAATAGAGTTTAGAGAATCCTTGATGTTCTTTGTGTCAGAAGCCAGATGCTTGAGAGATCCGTGAAGTGAAATAGGATGGAAGCTTCCATCCCATAATTTGGATTTTATAGGGGTATTGGGATTATATAGTAATTGAATATTGATGACATCATTATTAATATGTTGAAGCAGAGTGGAGTTAAGGGTAGGTGTATTTTTAATGCCTTGTTATGAACATGCCTTATTCTTATAGTCAGTTGCCCTATTGATCTAGATTTTCTTTAGTTCAGCATAAGACAGTTGCAAGATGTCGATTGAGTCTCTGGTTTCAACTTCATCAGAGATATCATTGAGCTACTCTATTCTGGTGGCATAGTTTACCAATGTCTCACTTGAGGACATTGAAACAGTTCTAGAAGCAGTTTTGTTAGAAGTCATAAAATAATCTCTCACATTATTATAGTTGTTGACATTTCTGCTGACAAAATCATCAATGTCCATCCCCATGTTATGTGGTAAATCCATGCTTGAGTGTGAGTTTGTAAAAGCTGAAGTGCAATCAGTAAGATGAAAGTGTTTTTGATGGTCTATTACTATGTTCCATGTAATAAATTGTTGATTTAAAATAAATAATAAATAAAAAAGAGGTATGTGACTGTGGTCACAGGATGTGTCACATGACATAATATTATAGGCCTAGAATATTGTAGAAAGGACTGGAAGGAATGATATTAAGATATATATCTATAGCATGTTTGCCTTATGGTGTATATATAGTACACTCATGGCTGACACATGGACATTAGGGTAGAGTCATTTATCATTAGTATGGACCATGTACTATTAGTATAAATAGGATAGCAATACATCAGGGACTTCTTGTTGAGTTCTCTTGTGATCCCCATAAGACTCTTGCCTTATAAGACTACTTGGTGTGCTATTGACCATCATTGATAGCACATGTAACTCATGCTATTGACTGATCAGAGTAAGTAAGAACCAGAAGAGTGGAAACCTTTCTTAACTGTTTCAATCCTAGAATAGTTGAACCCCATATATGTGTACATCTGGAGACCTTATGTGAAGCAACAGTGATTGTGAGCCAAATACTCAAGCATTGCGAACTGAGACAAGGGGGAGAGCTACTAAAGAAGGGGAAAGCAAAGTCAAGCTTAGTTGAAGAGGAGTAATGCAGCATGTATTTGTGCAAGTCCTACACTCAAAACAGTAATAGCGAGTAAAAGAGGAGATCTAGTGGACAAGAAAGAGTGATGTTTAATTAACTCAATCTCAGTACAGGGCTAAGAGCGACAATATTCAGCCCAACTAGCAAGTCAGTCAAGTCCTCAACTCATCAGCGGAAGTGGTGGGAAGGTGCGCCAGTAGAGAGGAAACAAGCTGGTGCATGTGGACAACTGGCGGGTTATGTAATCCGGTACTACTGGGGTCCCTTTTAGTCTACCTACAATAACATGTATGCACTTATACTAATCCCTATTTGGGTAGCCACATGGTTGCAGGTACATGTCATGCGGATGGATGACATGACTTCAACATAGCTTTTACATTACTGCAGTGGTATCGTAATAGCTTGCAAATGTTTGACAATTCAGACGGCTTTATTAGGTACCTTGATGTAGTATTGATAGGCTGAGTTCTGTTCACATAGCATGAAATGCTCATGGTCTAGTTGGATTGTGATACCCAAAAACCAGTCTCAAGGCCAAAAGCCTCCATGAAGAATATGACGAGAGTATGCTTGTAGTAGAATTAATCTCAACAACCGAGGAAATACGAGAGCAAGTGGCAGATATAATGACCGGTGTAAGGAGGGACAAAGATACATAATAATAAGAGGGGAAAACAACCAGCAGCCAACTGGCTATAGCGTTTAATATTCAGCGCTCAACGCCTATCAGGCGCTAGCAGATCCAAGTTCTGAGTATGTGAAGATAAAAGCAGAAATATCAGCAACCATCAAAGGAGAGATAAGTATTTCAAGAAAACTATCGTGCGTAAGGTAGATCAATACTCGAGAAAAAAGCATGAAAGTAAAGCAATTGGAGAACAAGAAAATCATGGGACGGGGGTCCCTGAAGGGGATGAACACAAAATGAACACAAAATCAAATATTCATATCGTCTGACTCGTCACCTACCACAGTTCAACCCACCAACTCTTCATTCTCATTCACTAGCAGGCTTAGGTGGCAAAGGGGGAGGCGATTGCGGGGCTCGCAACACTCTACTTTGTCCTTGGCCCTGCACATGTCCATTCATATACATGCTGCTGCCCTCAGATCCATCGGTATCGAACCTCAAACTTGCACCATCAATCGCAATCTTGCTAACCCTCTCATCTTCCTCTTGTGTCTCCTGGATGTATGCAGCTGGCGGTCTCGGCATTAGAGGCGGTGGTGTTTCAGTGGCGAGCATCGTAGCTGTGCTATATTGTTGTAATGCTTGCTGTCGATGGGTGATCGACCCTTTCTTCGATACCTTCACGTCCTTCGCTTCTAACCTGGCCTTCAGTAACGCTTTTTCCTCAGCGGCACTCATCACCGTATTCGCATTGGATATGGGAGTAGACATCGGTGGCGGAATGGGCGTCGGCCTCGTTCCTGTGGTAGATGAAGTATTCCTAGACGGTATCGTCATGGCTGAAGGCGACTTCTTCCTCGAAGCATCCCTTGCCTCCAACTTTTTTCTCAGAGCTTCCTTCTCGGCAGCGGCATCCATAAACTCTTTTTGAGATAACGGGCTACTTGAGCCGGACACTGGGGAAGTTGCGGCATTAAATGGCGGAGGCAGAGCAGAGAATTGGGTTATGTGTTGATTATCAGCCGCTCGCATCCTTTCAGCCAAAGCTGCCTTCTCTTGAGCAGCCGTCATAGGACCAACAGAAATCGACGAGACCGAGGCTTCAAACGATGGAGGAGCATCAGGTGAAGGGGCAGAAGACGAAGAACCTTCAGGTTTGGGATATAATGAATCGTAAGCAATGGGTTGACTTTGCAATCTATCCACAGCCGATTTCGCTTCCTCATACCGTTTCAACGCAGCTTTCTCTTGTTCTGCCGTCAAGTACTGAGGAATTTTAGGGGTAGTGGAATTGGGTTGTTTTTGAGATGGATTAGACACGGACGAGACGTGGGGCAATGGGGGCTGGTTCCTGCTTGTGTTGACATTTGCCATTGCTTGTCGATACATCTCCGAGGCTGAAGACTTATTACTTCCACCGCCTGTGTCAAATGCTGAGCTCCGAATGGTATCCGAAGCTTGACGCTGAGTTTGGGTAACAGCAGCTTGAGCCTTATCATACAACAACGCTTTCTCCTCGGCCGCTGACAACCACTGTCCGGCGGGTGAAGTCATGACAGGGGCAGGAACGGCAAACTACAGACCAGAATTAGGTCAGTATTAACCTGAGCAATAGCTTACAGTTAACAGTACTTACCGAAGCCGAAACACCTTGATTTTTCTCCACTCTCGACCTTGCGGATTCATAAACTCGCTTTTCCTCCTCAACCGTGGGCTTGACCCTCTGAGACGTGCCGACAGATGTAGTCCGAGTAGGAGGAACGACGTTCACTGGAATTTTACTGGATAGCTGTTCCTCAGGCAGATCTGGCTCGGCGTTCGTAATTGTATATCTATTGGATGCCCTAGCCGAGTTGGGTCGTCTAGCAGTTGATGCGTTGGAAGAGATAGAGTTAGTGGTATTAGTAGTAGTGGGCCTGCCAGTCGTGGAATCGATTTGGTAGCCTTTTGTGTTTGTAATTTGTCGTTGGGAAGGTTTGCGATGACCGATACCGTAACCGAATTCCTCTGCGACAGAAGCATCTGCGGTCCCAGGCCTGCCCGAAGCTTTGGAGATAGCAACAGTATTGAATTGACCATTGGAAGGAGTCCGAGCATGGGTTGCGGTTGGCAATGTAGTGGTCGTTACGGGCTGTTGTGCTCTTGTTGGACTCGTCGGCTCTATAGACATGACGGATTGAGCAGTCGGCGGAGTCAGTGACAGAGCAGGCGTTACACCAATACGTCTGGAGACCAATTGAGGCTTTGTCAAACAGGAAAGGGGAAAACAATACCTAATGGCCTCTTGAGAAACGTATCTAGTGGGAAATGAGTATAGGAGCAGGTCAAGATAACTGTCAAACCTGCCTTTGCCAATTAGAAATAATCACAGGCAGATCCATAGATACATGCGTTCCCGTTCCCATCAAAGCTTTGACAGACAACACATACGTCACATCGATATGACGAGCAGCGTTCAAAGTCGTCGTCGTATGATTATGAGGCAGCTGGCAGGAGAGTTCTGCCTGGTGCGTCGTCCCACCATACAGTGTTGCATTAATTGCCAGTTTTGTCTCTCCAATGTTAGCGACCCTGACTAAAGGAGCAGCCTTGCGAACTGCAGTAAATGTTTGTGCACGAAAAATCGTCGTCTCCTTGAGTGCCATTTCGAATCCACGAAGAATGACTGTATGCGGGTTATCAGATCTGAGGGTCGCCACGACCGTGATGCGGTCTCCAGGTCCATGGCATGCGTGTCGTCGCTCCACTATGAGGGTAACACCTTCCTGAGCAAGCTGTCGCTTATCTGGTTGGCAATATACGGGCCAAGTGGAATGTAGTTCGTGCTTGTCTATGACTATAGGTGCAATTTCTTTTGTCACGATGTTCTTCCATTTACGCAAGAACCCTCTATGGACAATGTTTAAGTGCCTGACAAAAAGTTTCCGGGTTCAACTCACTTTTTGCCTTTCGTACACACTGTCGCAACCAGCTCATACTGGATCCCAGCTATAGTATCACGAAGAGACGATGTTAGTCAATTGTACTACCCAAGCACATGCATAAGATACCCACCCCGGTTTTCAAGGGCCACACTGGGTGGTATTGATTCTGGTATCCGGATTGAGAAGGGAAAGTCTTGCTATCGAAAGAATAAGCACATATTTTGACGTGAAAGATGACTTACAGTGCGCAGGACATTAAAGCCATCGGGTGCTGTCCAGAGTGTGACCGGACTAGGCCCGACATAATCATAAAAAGTATTTCTATCCCCTCCTCCAGGAAGTGTTTCCACTTTGCGCAGCTCGATGCGCACCCATTGTGCCTTGATGCCTGCCGCTGGCGTTCGTACCTCGATGGCCTGTGAACAGGGGATTAGACTTAATTTATGGTTCACACATTGCTCAACAGACCCCTTTCACTGCTGCTTGGGGCCTGTCTTGGCTCGGAGGTATCCCAGGATAGCCTACAAATAACAAATAAACACTCTAGTGGCAGACGCGCATGGAGATGGGCACCCTGGACATAATCGACATTCGGGGGTGGCCGAAGAGTGCTGTTGGCCAAATAATGATTTATGAAAACAAGGTTAGAGAGAGAATCGAACGCACAGTATCACGCCGGACATGGACGAGGGGAGAGGGAGAGGCTAGGAAGATTGGTAGTGGAAAGGGAATGAGGCAAGTGATCAGGGGGGTGTCACACCATCAATTGCAGTATATCCTTAGATTCGCGGAAATGATTTGACTAAGAGGTCAATAATATGATCCCGATCGACTCCGAGATAAGCAACCTCATAGGATTTCCCCATCTCCCAGGTTGGTCTGCAGAGGTTTTGGAATACAGCTCTTGGAGGGAAAAGAAGTAACATTACTTTTGCACTACAATTGGAGCCTATTTGAAATTTGGAATGATGATCACGGCAGATATTCTGGTTTTCGTTTTGTCGCCGTTACACATGGCTGGTTTCTGTTGAAGGGGCTCGACAATGGGTATATTCGGAAAGCAATGTATTAGTAAACGGACAAGGATAGCTACTAGACCTATTTATATAAAGTTGAGCCATAGCCAAAGGAAAGCATTAGTAACATGGTATGTAGGGGAAGACATATGGGTAGTGTCCCTTTCGAGTACGGAAACCGGGCAGCGCGGACGATGAACAGAAACTGTCAGTGTTTCATCACCATGGGGCTAAGAGTGATTGATAGAGATTAACTTGGGAGGGAAACTGAATTGGGAGGCAGATTGACGGTGAAATTTGGCATGAGGCATGCGAAGGATTCAGGAAGGAAAGCATCATAAGGTGCTATAAGCCAATAGTATGGGTGAGATAACACCGACAGATGTGCCCTGTCGTTGTCTGGTAGACTCGTGAGTCTAACTACATTTACACTGCTAGAGTTATCGAGACACTATCGCTGCCCTACGTCACCAGCTCCTCAGGCCTCGCCTCGAATGAGATGAACGAATGCCTGCATATATCGCCCGTGTCCACCATATCGTATTTATGCTCAGGGTTTGAGCAATGGGCAAGCTGGAAATAGGAGCGGACAATAGTCTGCTTCACATAACTCAAGTGAGTACTTGCCCACGCCAGCCCCCCCGCGAGCTGAATTGAACGTTCGTTAACACTGTTCCCTTGTTTTATCTCGCGATTCCTAATTCTCTAGTCTTTGCTCTATACTCCTGTTTCTCTGTACTCATTCGGTAATTACCTAATAGACACACTACAAATTTTCATTTTGGACGAGCCATTGCTTCTTTCTCTCTTACCACCATCTTGTATGGTAACACCTATAAGAGAATTAGCAAATACATTGTTTTCCACTTCTTTTACTACTTTACAATCTAACCCAATGGCTCAATTACCATCCAACATGGACATAATCAGAGGAAGATCTGCTTCCTCTAGCCAAATCAGCTCCAGAGAGTCATTGACTCATTCAGCCACATCATCAACTCCATACCACGAGAGAATGGAGATACAGAATAACCTCCTGAATGAAGACGAACAGGAGCCGGTTGAAAGTTTTGAACTTTCCTATGCCTCAGGCAACGAACAGAAAGGTAAGACAGTCAGACAGGCAACTGACAACAGCCCTCAGGAGGAGGCACAATGTGTACACAATGAGACACCGGCCCTCAACAGCACACCTAATCCATGAGATGTGGGTGTTACTAATAATAATGACATGTGTCCTTTGTAGGAGGTTTTTGACATCCAGTTACCATATAATATCAATTAGGTGATGGAGCAAGATTCTTGGGATAGTAACTTTCATCCTATTTCTTTACATGGTGTACTGGAACATCTTTCTTCTGACTCTAAGAGCATCAAAGAGTCATTACATTGAATGACTAAATATATTAAGAACAAGAATATTGAATGCAACAAAACAAATATACTGGATCTCACTCAGTGGTGTGGGTGAAGCAGCCTGAAATTTCATTTCTGCAATTTATGAATTAGGCTCAGACTCACTTGTCACTGACAAAAAGAACAGGACTTTTAGACAATGGGTTGTATTTAGATTCACCCCAAAGATACAAGAAACCAGAACTACTGCCAAAAGTAACAAATTGACCAATAAGCCTGCAAGCTTCATAAAGTTACCACTACCAATTCTTATGAAAACTCCTAAGGAGATCATGGAAATATCCAAGTTTTTCAAGAAAGGTACCAAACTGACAGAAAAGAAGAATACCAGGAAATCATATGTATAAGCTTTGTCACCTAAGACTAGCAAAATTTTGAAAATCAAGGAGACATTTTTAAAACTACAAGTGAATAAAATCAAGAACATTCACAAAATCATCAATAGTAATAGTAAGTCCAAGCCTAGACTAAATATGACAACAAAAGGTCCCTCTAGAAAACAAGACATCTATTACAAAATGAACTACTCACTTATTTGTGATATCTGAACCTTGGGTGCACTATTAGAGGTTTAGGAGTGATTCAAAAGTTCAATAATGATGGCAATGATGATAAAGATCAATACAGATAATAAAGGATAAAGATTGATAATAAATAATGTAAATTGATGTTGTTAAGTTCTGAGGTTTAATTCTCAGATACATAAGTATATATACAAAAAAGTAATAGTCCATGTACAAGCTGTTGCCATCACATGATCAAAACTCATATCTGATGGGAGCTATCATCTGTCAAAACAGCTGTCAGGCTAATTTTAAAAGATAACTAATTATGTTACTATATTGATATACTTGTATCTC
>Ga0157357_1001034_pt1 | contig 11809 bp, 7 predicted proteins | sample AttcapACBM1_FD_111485 | JGI IMG/M metagenome (GOLD analysis project Ga0157357, IMG submission 111485) | Fungus gardens microbial communities from leaf cutter ant in Botucatu, State of Sao Paulo, Brazil - Atta capiguara ACBM1 | ecosystem: Host-associated > Fungi > Mycelium > Unclassified ... | reverse complement strand
TGACTTCCAGGTCATGTGCTCTCCATCTGTTGTAGACTAATAATAATACTATCTATCTATGTCCAGCTAACCCTAACCCTAGCCAAAGTCTGTCCATACTCTCGTCTTATAACAATGTGTTTGTCTTAATATTAACATACATTAAACATGCTATATGACATCATCCTTTTAGAACCTTCTACCAACTTTCATGTGACATGTGACATCATGCTAACCCCTAACCCTGATTCCCAAAATAAACTAACCTAAAAGAAAAAGAAAAAGAAAAAGACAATTGAAAATAAATAGAGTCTACCATCTTTAATTCTGACAGCAGTAGTGTTTGGCATTCTGCAAGAAAAAAAAACTCTATGGACTTGTGCAGTGGTGTTAGAATCAAAAGAACAAGTTCTTTTATACATGTCACTATAACATTATCTACTTTAAATCTCTATTACAATCTTTCCATGTGACCTATGACAGTGACAGTAATAGATGTGACCAACCTATGATATAAGTCATGCCTTTATCATCCTCTATAATAGATGTGACTGTCATGTATGATATTATATCACCTCTCTTGCTTAAGTTCCAATGATAAAAGAAAAAAGAGAAAATAGAAAATAGAAAAGAAATAAAAAAACATCTAAGTTCAATTCTGCCAATTTGAACAGACTGAGCTCTAAGTATCACCACTGAGTATACTGCCTATTGCTTTGATATTCAAAAGTACAACATACTTAACATATTACTAAATAAATAGTAGTAGAAAGCTTGATCACTCTAATAGTAGATATTGTAATGCTCGCAATAAAAAATTTTATTAGTTATGAAATATAACTTCTTGATATTCTTTTATCTAGTAATAGCTCTTTCAATTCAATACCTAGCTATTAAGTACAGTATTGTGACAACTACTAATTTAAATGGTCAGGTTAGGGTTAGGGTTAGGACTAGGGTGCGATGAAGTCAGCACAACAGTTGGGGAATTACCCTCAACCACCATTTCATCTTATATAGACTCGTCAGGTGCCATTGACAAACATGCCAAAACATGTCAAAAATAGCACTATTATTTGAGGTGATAATGCTATTGGTGGCAGATAAGCTGCTGCATAGCTGATTACTAAAAAGATAGCAAAAATAGCATCTTTTCACATACTATATATGAAATGGCTGTGATTGGGTACCAACTTGTTGGCACTCTAAAAATAGTGACAAGCTATTTTTAGCTCACAACTTTCTCACATTTGCTGAAAGTTACTTTCCCACCCCAACCTGAGAACAACTGTAACCATCACAGTATAGGGAAGGAAAATCATTCCCACACCTGCTTACAAATTGCCAGCATCATTGTGGGAGGGTTAACTTATTTGGCTTATGTAATCATTTCTATAGTGTTGCTTAGTAATGATGCACTAAGCAGTGTTACTTACTTAAGCAAGTTTTCCATGCACAGACCTGTACAGTCATGTGATTAACCCTGCCCTTTCTTACTTTTGATGTTTTGGGCACTTCTTCTCCTCCTACTGCACTAGTGGTTTCTCATTCTCCCAACAAGAATGTTAATGATATCATCAAGAAGGCTCTTAAACCTTCAAACTTGAAGAAGTTATATGCACAGGCTTCTAAAGGAAATATCTTGTCTAGTATTGAAGATGTTTTATGAGTTTCCTTCTTTGTTGGCAGATGAAGTGGGAAAGATGTTGAAAGCAAAGAATAAAGATGAGGGTAATAAGAAACCCAGAATCAACATGATGACTAGAGGGCCATCGAGGAGAGAAGTCATAATTCCTATGACTAAACAAAATGCTGAGTTGACCATCAACTTAGCATGCATTCACATTTCTAATATCAACAAATGTCTGAAAAATTCCAAATCAGACATTATCACAGATTTCATTTGGACTACCAACAATAGAACCGTTATTACAACAAATAAGCCAGCTAATGATATCAATTTGTCAACAATCGAGAAATATTTAAAAAATGTCAAAAACATCAACCCAGATTCAATTGAAAGTCCTCGTCTTCCCAAGTCCAAGTCATACATAAAAATCATTGGACTTCCACACAAGATTGAGCAAGGAGTCATCACTCCTGATTATATTGAAGGTGTTTTGAAAGATATGCACCTATTCAAGGATGTTGTGTTGGCTTCTAAACCCTGCATTATAAAGGCATTGCCCAAATCTGATATAGCAGTGGTCTGGGTGGACATCTGGGATTCCCAGAGTGGTTCTTGTGCAAAGAACATCATCAATCAGCAATTTAACATTGGACAATTTATTGCAACCATTCGCAGGACTAACATGAACTCAGGGGTTCCACAGTACAAGAACTGTTGGAAATGAGGTCATTCGACACTGAGTTGTTGTTCTCATATCTCCAGGTGTGCCAAGTGCTATGGAACTCACTCTACCAAACACTATAGAGAGAAAGTGTAACATTGCATGGAGAACAAGAAATTGAATTATGTGGCTACCAAGGATGGTGAGCTATATTCTCATATTTTCAAATGCATGAACTACAAAGGAGATCATCAAGTGGACAGCTTTAGTTGTTCTTATTGGCACAACCATTTCAATAGAGAGTAGTACAGTAGAAAACAACAGGAACTCTTTTGAAAGTAGAGTACAGTAATGTAGTGATCTTGTTAGTGTAAATAGGTTTGTTTTTTCTTTTTCTTTTTCTTTTTTCTTTTTCATGTTGCTTGCCCATCAATATATTGTAGCTACTAAGTAGTTACCATGGTCTGCCATCACACCCCACATTATAAATTGTTGATTTGAAAAAAAAAAAGAAAACTTAATATATGTACAAATATGAATATATGGAATAGAAAAGAACTATGAATCAAGATACTAGCCAACTTAGTATAAACAAAGAATTAGTGAAAGAAGAACAGATAAAAACAGTACTATTATCCAAACCATTTAATAATTTTAATGCAGATGGAACCAGAAGTGGAAATCACAGAGTAACCCAGTTCACACAATTAGAACTAGAAATCAATGGACACACAGAAAACATTGATGCAGTAGTAATAGATTTAAAAAGTATAGACATGTTCTTAGAACACTACTGGTTGGTTAAACACAATCTAAAAGTTAATTGGGACAAAGAAACAATATGGTTTTGTTAGGTGTGGTTCACACCAGAGGTGAAAGTCCACAGAATGGAATTGGAGATGAGTGGACTTGTGGAATGATCTTAGCTTCAGCTTATATGCTACACCATCTGTCTGCTGCATGGTCATAACTTTAGATGATAGGAAGAAGTCCAAGATAGAAGTGAGTGCTGATTTGGTGTGTCACCATTGAACACTGGAGATTAAGTTCAATAAGAATTATCTTCATCAATTATCAGACTAGAAAATTACAGTGTAACTACTAGTCTTATATATAAATGGATAGTATAGAAGATGCTCAGGGTTTCAGTGGTAAAAATACCTATTACTCTGAGTAGAGGTTTCAGTGTTGAGATATTGATGGAGGTAACTCTGTCATGGAAGACCAAGTTGAATAGAAGTATCTCCACTATGGAAGACAGAATATCCAGAGGGTTGCAGCACCACTATAAGACATGTTGCAAGAAAAGTGGCCACCGTGAAAGGCAGGCTTGTATAATTTGGAGATGATATCATCATGGGGATGTAATTTCCAAATGGGTAGACTTGCATATGACATATGAACTACATATAATATCTCCTTTTTTGTCAGTTTATCTCAGTATTGTAATTTTTCAACTACATGTAGCCAAGAATGATGTTATGGCAACCACTAACTAAGACAGTCAATAGTAAGTAAAATCATGAGCAAAGTATTTTTTGGGAATCATAAAAGAATAACCCTACACTAAAGTTTACATATTGTCCAATATATATACTATAAGGTGAATATGTTATTGATATATATCTTAATGTTATTCTTCTAGTTTCTTTTCCCAGATTCTAGGCTTATGATGTAATGTCATGTGACTACAATCATGTGCTTCTTCTTCATCCAAAATTAAAATTAAAATTAAGAAAAATAGATAAAAAGAAAAGAAAAGGAAAATAAAATATTAAAGTTTAAGTATATCAAAACAAATGAGATCTTACTTACCCAGACTTGAAACTGCAAGCAAAGCATGCTCAAAATATGACTGGTAGTACAGAATTACATTCATCATCTTGAATATTTGACTGTTCTTGTTTAGGATGTTATTAATATCAAAGACTAGTACAGCCTTAGAGAGCTAGCAGATGTTTATGTGATGTTTTTCTATAAAGTTGCAACTAATAAAGATTTTTGTAGCTTTAAAGTCTACTAGCACTCATACAAAGAACATTTTAGAAGTATTAGTGATTTTGAGAGTAACAGAAAAATATAGAAAGATTCTACAGACATCAAAGATATTAATTACCAGATATAAAGATCATCTCTTTTTCTACTTGGAGCATCTAGCAGAGGCTGTGGAGTTAGAACAGGGTATACAAATAGGTGTATTTTAAAGGTTACTATCTTTAGAGATATATTCTTCTACCTTGAGTATAGTAAACCTATTTACTAGTAGTCAGAATGTATAAATTGCCAGCCACTTTATGCAAAATCCACTATTGGTACTGTCATTGTTTGTAAGCTCCAACTTTTGGCTTATCTCAATATACTTTAATATATATAGGTTTTCTATCAGCTTCTCTTATTACTCAGTAGTTAACTACTGAACATCTAACCTTCTGGACACTCTTGTACTACATAGTTTAGATTCACACAATAATAAAATTCTTTGATGGGAGTAAGAAAGTATTTCTAGATAATTTTTATATTTATGGAAATATCTGCTAGGAGTATTAGGAGTACTAGTAGTAACTAATGTGGAGAAATAAGGAGATAGGAGATAGCTGCTTAGGAATGGTAATGATAAAGGAACTCTGCAATGCTTGGAGGTTGATGGTAAATACTAGAATATTATACTAGGCTGACTGGAATATTTTGTCTACTTGTTGGACCTAATCTATTCTGTACACTGCTTTGGACTAAGTATAGGAATTAGTATCTTCAGGTCTTTTCACTAGTAATATTGTGATTCAGAACTAAATTAGAATTTAGAGTTCACAGTAAAACTTGACTGCTATGGTATATGAATTAGTATAACTAGCTTCTGAAATGAGAGATTGGAACTTATCTTGATAGTTCTCTACAAGTATAGATCTCTTGGTAATACATTATTTCTTCTACTTTGTTAATAGAACTCAATGAAATTTCAAGTATAGAATTGTTTACTTTATATATACTAGACTACTGGTCTATACTACATTACTATTAGCTTAATCTAAAGGGCCATGTATTATTCTTAAGATTAACATGTGTAGAACATGCTGTATAATGATTTCTTGTTTCAGTACCTTCTATAATATTCCATTGTGATCATATGACTGTGATCTGTGATAGCATTCATGAGACTGGAACATCACATTAACTCTTAATATTAAGTTAAATGAAATGAAATGGTAACGAAAATAAAATAGAATCTATCATTTACAACTCTGATACTTCAGCAACAGTATTTACTAGGAAGTGAACATAGAAAAGTTTCTCAAATTCAGACTATATGGAAATAGAGAGAAATTACATATTGAATTCTTCTTGAAACAGTTTCTTAGACCATTTTACAATCTAGAGAATCTTGTCCTATTTGTATATAAACTATTCTGTAGACAGTTGGATATAGAGAGAATAAGAGCTGAATAAGGCTCATCCTGTTTGTTGGTTACTACTAAAGTCCAGTAGAGGCAGTATATGAGATTAAGAGTGATAAGAGGTTTCTAGATATAGAAGTATTAGTTGGAGAAGGGAGTTTTATAGTAGGGAGAGAAAATATATTTGTGGGTGTAGGAGTAAAGTTAGATACTAAAGAGTGCAGATTTTAGAGTTAGTTCACAAGATTCGAAAGAATGTTGTCAGTGTTGTGTTTTAAGACCTACTAGTACTTGGCTACTTCACTTAAATAGTGCTGAAAAAGCTTCAGAGCTTTGTTAGTATTAATAGGAGTTATAGAGTAGTTGCTTAGGACAGATATTAGTGTTATAAGTGCTATCTCATATTCCATAGATATTTGCTTTATGAACAATATGTGCTAGGGTTTATTTCATCTCTGACTCATTAATTATTATGTCTTGTTGTTTCCTCATATTCTATCAGTTATTGCTTCATGTAGTAGTAGAGGCTTCATTATGTTCTTCTTATTTCTTTCTTAAAGATGCCTTATGTATTACTCATGGTTATATAGCTGTAGATACTATCTTGTATCTTAAGATTATAACAATTAGTCAGGAAGTAAGAAATAGTGAGGAAAATCAATATATGAGAGTAGACAATCCTTGACTACTAGACTAATTAATGCTTTGAGATTCCAGAGAATAGATTCTATTCTGCTATTAGAATAACTAGGCAAATTCTATAGAATTTAGCAGTGTTGAGACTCTAGAGAAATTCTAAAATATATTGTTCAAGCTACTAAGTATACAACCTACCTTCAAAGAGATCCCAAAAGAACAGGATAAAGTTCTTAGAGATGATAATTACTCTTAATTATTCCAAGAGCCTATTTTAATCAAGTGGAACATTAGATAGAATATTTGATAACCTAACTATAGCATGATAGTACTATATGGTTAGAAACTTCAATACAGCAATTTTGAATGTTGCCAGATAGCAGAAGCTCATTGGTTAGTAGCTAGAAAAAGTAAGCCAATAGTTAGAAGAGAGCACACAAAGGTCTAGTAGTATTATAGTAAAATGGCAGTTGAAGACTTGAGGGATGAGAGGTTTATAAAGTTGACAATGGACTTTGGTAGTACTACAGACTTGAATTTTGACAAGATATCAGATTCTCTTATACTAAGTGTAGAAACTTGTACAAAGAGCAAGAAGTTATAAACTTTGTGAATGATCTTAACTTTAGCTTACATACTGTGCTGTCTATCTGCTATAATGTCACAACTTCAGAAGGATGAATAGAGTTCAATAGAATGAGTTCTGACAAGATAAGTGTGTTTTTATAATACTAGAGTTTAGTATTAACTATCACAAAATGAACTACTTACTTGTTTGTGATATCTGAATCTTAGATATACTCTTAAAGGTTTAGGAGTGATTCAGAAGTTAAATAATGATGACAATGATGATTAAGATCAATATAAATGTCAATAATAAATGATGTTGTTAAGTCTGAGATCTAATCCTTAGATATAAAAGTATTTATATAAAATAGTGATAGTCTGTATACAAGCTGTTTTCATCACATGATCAAAACTCATACCTGGTGGGGCTGTCATCTGTCATAGCAGATATCAGGCTAATTTTAGAAGGTAACTAATTATATTACTACATTGATATGCTTGTATCTCTATAAATACCAATCTCCATATAATATATTATATACTATTAGAAACTATTCAATGAGTGCTTTCCAATGCAAGTTCAATCATGTGAATCCATCTAGCTGTTCATGAGATATTAGCCAATGAAGCTTTTTCAGTTACTGATGGCCTGATATCTCAGTTGTTTGTTGTTGATTTTGTACATCCCACATATGTGCAGATAGCTATCATTTGGGGCTTTCCAGTGTAACTTATTTTGTGAAAATAAGTCTACTGGTTGTGGAGATACAAGCTGAATGAAGTTTGTGATAGTTAACAAGATTTGTTGTCAATTATCAGACTGAAGATTACAATGTATTTACCAGTTCTTAAATATAAGTATTATAAAAGAAGAACTCAAGTCTTTTATAGTACAACCCTGATCAAATGTTTCAGTAGTGAAATACTGAAAGAGGTTTTGGAAAAGAGAATTTTGCTATAGAAGACTAAGTACTTGTAGAGTTTGAACAAAGAATAATACTATTACAGAAGACAGGTTGTAAGTAAGATCTTGCAGACTGATAACACTACTATAGAAGATGGGTTATTTTTAGGATTGGACTTGGTATATGACAATAAAGAGTATTCTGACTAGAATTACTAGAAATGTAGATAATATATGATATGTATAAATATCTGCTGATATAATACAAAGAAACTCAATTTAAGAGACAATACATAGATCCAGTACTACCATCTGATATTATTAATAAGAAAGAAAAGTATAAGAACATTGAAAACAAGACATATGTTATGGAACGCTTTGGACATTAACAATTTTTATTTTATTTTATTTTATTTTTTCTAATTTTATATGGATTTTCTTTTTCTTTTGGACGATAAAGAGGCACATGACACAGAAGTCACATGACATGTCACATGATGTGATGTCATAAGCCTAGAACATAGTGGAAGGGTCTAGAAGATGATGTCAGGGCACATGGAGATAACATGGTAGCCTTGAGTAGGAAATGAGGTAAACATGAGAATGCAACATGGACAGGAGAGCAGGATTAATTATTGTTAGCACAGACCACATGTAAAACATATATATAGGACTGTAATTTAGCAGAGACTCCTTGTCAAGTTCTCTTGTAAACTTCCCACTTTATATCTATCTTAAGAGATTTTCTGCCTTGTACTACTATTGGACTTTGTGTCTAGTGGTTGCCACAACAACATATACATACAATTCTTAGTATATTAGGAGGAGTATGGAAATGAAAATAACCAATGGATAGCTGAAACAGGGTCATCACATACACAAGAAGTGATTCAAGACTATTGGATAAAGCTTTTGAGATAAAATCTATAAAAGAGAGGTAAAACTTTAAATCAGCATTTCAAAGTATACAAAGAACTCAAGAAAACAAATATCTTACTAATTCACAACTTATCTTTCCTCTCCTAACAAACTATGGTTTTTGGTCTAAGACTACTCAAGTAGAGAGACTGTAAAGTTTCTAGACATAGTATAGAAAGAGCCTTATAGTGACTATAGTATGAGTAGATATAAAGTGAGCTCTCTTAGAAACTGAGTTCACTACCATCATCACTATGTTAAACTCTATAGACTCAAGGAGCTCTATAACAAAGTTAATACCAATAGTCTTCCACTTTGTATTTGAAATAGATAGTGTATGTAATTCTCTAAGAGATAAGTGACAAATAGGCTTAGTCTGCAAGTATAAATCATGAGTGCTAATATATTGGCCAATATATCTGGAAATTTGAAACCACTAATAGCTCTGCAATATTAGCTCTCAAGTTTTTCAGTGCCTAGCATGTCTGACAATCTTTGTGTCATAATGAAGAGATACAATATACTACTATAAGTCTAAAACATCAGAGATATAGACCTTTTCCCAAAAAGAAGCAATATATCTATCTCTGATCATTTGGATGACTATATTAACTTGAAGAACAATTGATGAAGTTCCCTAGCTAAGCAGGTTACTGGTTTTCCTTACTGACCTGCTTTATTATCCTAACATATATTTATGAAAATGTGTTAGGTATGGTTCACACTAGGGGTGAAAGTCCACAAAGTAGACTCAGAGATATGCAGACTTATGGAATGACCTTAGCTTCGGCTCATATGCTACATTGTCTGTCTGCTACATGGTCACAACTTCAGATAAGAGAAAGAAGTCCAAGATAGAAGTGAGTGTTGATTGGTGTGTGACTGTTGAACATCAGAGATTGAGTTCAATAAGAGTTATCTTTGTTGATTATCAGACTAGTGAATTACAATATAACTATTAGTCTTATATACAAGGATATACTATAGGAGATGCTTAGGGTTGCAGTAGTGGAAAACTGACAGGAGTATAACTCTGCCATGGAAGACCAAGTTGGATAGGAGTATTCCTATTATGGAAAACAGAATATCCAAATTGTTGCATTACTACTATGAAAGCATGTTACAAGGAGGAAGGCAGGTTTGTAGATTAGATGTTGAGAAACAGTATCATCATGGAGATGTATTTTCTGGTTGGATAGACTTGGTATATGACAGAATACTACATTCCTCTTCTTCAAATACTAGCTTTTTTATTGTACATACTGCTAAATACTTCAACTTGATCAAAACCATGTTCTTATTGTTATGTAAGCCATAGTCATGGTCTAGTATTTGAGATAGCATATCTGGTTTCTATAAGGGGACCCAACCATTTTTCATAGTCAGCTTAAAACTCCATAGCAAGTCTATAGTATTCATAACCCAACCTAAATACTATAGAAAGTCTGCAGCATTTAATAACATACAAGAGTCCTGCTACAAGCTTGTGTACCACTTTCTTGAGCCCTGTTCACAACCACTAAGTCTATTATCACCACTCTATACTCTCTGTTATTTGAAATATCCTTCTAAACATTTTCATTAGAATTCCTAGATACCTAGTCATTATCATTCCCTGCTTACCTGTTATATCCCAAACTCCGAAATATGTCCAAGACATGTTTAACTTCAATATGACATCAAATCCCCGTGGTTATTTGGTCTTATTTGTGTCCAAAACTCCATCAGTAGTTTGGTACTTTATAATGGACCTAATTCCACCAAAAGTCCGCGGTTATTTCGCTTTATTTGAGTCAAAATCCATGGTCATATTCATCTGTATCCATTGCCTAATTATCTCCTTCAAACTCCGCAAATTTACTTGGACTTTATGTGGAGTTTTCCCCTCTCCAAATCTGAACTCCTATATAGTGTTTCACTAATGAAACACTTGCTTGGAGATCTGTTTTAGTTACTCCTTTTGTTATTTTATGTATTTAAGGCTGGTGACCCCTTTGTAATAGCTAGCCTGATAATCAACTAAAATTTGACACTAAATCTCCAATGTCAATAGCAACACACTTTATCCCTCTCCTTACAACTCCTTACAAGACCATTCTCTGAAATTGCAACCATGTGGCTTGTAGGAAACACAACACATAAGTTGAGGCCAAGGTCGTCCACATCACTGAGCTCATTGCAGGAGTTTCTACACTCTGTGCATGTCCAAGCCAACTCCACAGACTTTCACCTTCAAGTGTGAACCACTCCTAACATTATCTTAGAACTGTATAGCTTGATTGATATGGGCTATAGAAGTATTTATGGTAGTCACTCTCTTTAGAAGATCCTATTCCATTCTTTTAGATTTCTTCTTAAGATATGCTTTATTCTATTATTCTATAGATAATATACTCAGGTTTCTTTCAAAGATATAAACTTTACTAAAACCTGACAAACTTTGTTCAGTCACCCTAACATTTTCCCCATAGATATCAGAGTTGTAAATATTAAACTTAAGTTTATTTTATTTTCTCTTTTCACTTTCATTTCATTTTCATTTTTTTATTATTTTCTTTATTTTGGACTTAGATGAAGGAGTGTGATGTGATGTTATATATAATGGTCACACATGTCACAAAGCATAACAAAGTCATGACACCTGTTACAAGGTAGTTATATATATCACTATTATAAATTACATAATTATATGATATTATATAAAATAAACCACTAGACACAAAGTCTAATAGCAGTACTACAAGTAAATCTCATAGGAGGGATATCTAGTGGGGAACACGAGTTGTGTATTCACAAGAGAACTCAACAGGGAACTAAAACAGTATTCTACTGACTATTTATATAAAGTCCTCATGGTTTGTGCTACGACTTCTCTACACCTACCCTAATGTCCATGCCCTGTCCTCATATCCATTACTCATCCACCATGTGTCTTCCTCAAGGCCAACATGCCATATACATATGCCCTGGCATCATATTCTTTAATCTCCGTCATACATGCATGCACCATGTGTACACCATGAGGAACCCATATCTCTTAACATCATTCTAACCCTAGACTCTTCCTGATTCTTCTAGACCCTAAGTCCTTCTAGACCGCTCTAGACTCTTCTAGGCCTATG
>Ga0157357_1001032_pt1 | contig 11817 bp, 10 predicted proteins | sample AttcapACBM1_FD_111485 | JGI IMG/M metagenome (GOLD analysis project Ga0157357, IMG submission 111485) | Fungus gardens microbial communities from leaf cutter ant in Botucatu, State of Sao Paulo, Brazil - Atta capiguara ACBM1 | ecosystem: Host-associated > Fungi > Mycelium > Unclassified ... | reverse complement strand
TATCTTATATATGCTAGCTAGTTGGTCTGTATAAGATCTTATCTAAGTTATTCTAAAAGCTATATGCTATTTATAAGATCAATATATAGTAAATATGCTGTATGACATCATTATTCCAGAATTTTCTATATTTCTGTGTGACATATGATTATGTGACTGTGATATGTGTGATAGCTTGTAATGTCACACTAACTCCTAACTCTAAGTCTAAAATATAAAAATAAATAAAAATAAAAATAAAAGTAAAAAAGAATAAAATAAAAAACAAAGTATTTCATTTTCAACTCTAACAGTATATCTCTTCTAATCTATATACTTCTCTCAAATACAAATTAACCTGACTTTATTTTCTAGCTATTTATTCTATAACTAATTATATATGATTCCAGTAATTTCTATAGAGCTCCAAATTACATCTGAGAATTTTAGAGTAATCTGAGTAATTATCTGACTTCTCCAATTCTTGAATATTTTTTAGTTACTAAGTACTAATATTTAAGCTATACAAATACTCTGTATTCCTAAGCTTAAAAATTAACTAGAGTTAGCACTCCTCTTGAGTACTTACATACAACTCTTTAACTCCCCTCATATTCTACTTCTCTCTAGTTGTCTTCATTAAATTATAACCATTGTAATATATAGAAGCACAGTATATTAGCTAAAGTCAAGATCATCTTAGATAATATTTTCATACTTCATCCAACTTTATCTAACCTCATTCATAATTTTCCTATGAATTGCTTTCTCTTCAAAGCATAGTATCCTGACATTAGGTCTTCTTATATACTATACAGTACTTACTATCCCAAATTCTGCTCTCATATCTGAAATTATGACCAAGCAACAAGTAGTTAGTATAATATAAGCTGAAGCCAAGGCAGTTTGCAAAGTTTGAAACTTTGTATTTTTTAGATAAGTGTTTATACTTGATCTGAACTCTGCCACAGAGTTTTGTCTGAGTATAAACTATAACTAACAATTGTTCAAGAAAGAAGAAATATAGATATAAGATCAAAGAAATTAAATAAAGTTGAGACAAAATCAGATGATGATTGGTCAAGTTACCCGATAGGCTAAGAATAATGTTCCCACACTTACACCATATAGTATTCCAACTTTAGAAGTAGACTTATAATTAGTAAATACCATCTTCATTCTTGGCTAGCTTATACATAAATATCTTCTAACTCTTTTGAAATCTAAGATTATATAAGCTCAGTGGTGAGAGCTGCTAATACAGATTTGGCTCTAAGTCTCTGCCAATATTTATCTACACTTTGGCTTTTCTAACTTCTCAAGCCTTAGTTTAATATTTTCTTTTTCTTTTTATTCATCATTTTGTTGTCTCACTTATAAAAGGACTCACTTAATGGGCAAAAGCCTCAGCCGTTTACACAACCTAGTGTTGGACTGAGGTGAGCCTACTCAAATTAGATATCATAACCTAGGCTAATAGTAGTATTAGTATGTGTTCCAATAGTCGGACTAAGTACATGTTCCAATAAGTAGTATGCAAGGAAATTCAGATAATATGATCCTGTATAACCCCTCTTCCTCTTCCTCTCTCTCTTCTATTCCAACTACTAATCTAGTTTCTCAAATATTTGTCCTGAGAAAATACCATGTGCTGGCTGACAGACAATGACAGCCCTGGGATTCTGAATCATTCTATTTTCGGGTTAGGCCGCAAGTGTGACATTATATCACATCGTTATATTGTTCTTTCTCATTCAAGATCTTGGAACGATATTCGTTTTTTTTCTCATTTTTCGCGGCTTCACGAGCTTGTTTGACATTGAATAGAAACTCAATCACGATCAGTGGTGTACCTCATCATCATCTAGTTCGGGAGGGAATATAGAAGCTAAGGCTTGAAGAACCTTAAGAAGCCTAGAGGTAAATACTTATTTCCCTTTTCTTCTTCTGAAAAGAGATGTCGCTCTATACGTACGTTGGCACCCCGAACTCGAATCTTGTGAGTCCATCTCTCTTCTTAAAGCTGGAAATGGTCATCTTATGTTGTCTATTAGGTTTGTTGTATCTGTCAGTGAGTCTTCAACATTTCTTCTTTTCACCTGAAATAGATCCCCCTCTATTCTTCTCGCATGCCCAGCGAGAGGGACCTGGCTGATCAGAGAGAGTAGGGGAGAGGGAGAGGGGGAGGGAGAGATGCTTCAGCTTCCTTCATCTTTCCCTTATTCTGGAATGATACATTGAATTGACTCTCGACATAGAACGCCATTTACGGAACCTACAACCACAATTAACTGCGCACATACATTCTGTTCTGGGTGTATTCATCGAGCATTACACCATGCACCTCTATGTCCCATTGATCGTTCACCATTGTCCGAGCGAGATCTAGTTCCCGCGGATCCTATCATCAGGAGTGTACGCAAATCTTTCTCATTCTCTGAGGATGCTCAACACTCGGTAACACTCTATTTATTTATGTCATGATTTACACAGATGGTAGAAGAATTGGAGGTGGAATGTGTACACTCTGGAATTTCAAAATGTGATTGGAAGGGGCAAAGGCAGTGGTTGGTCAGGCATTTAAGAGATGAATGTGGGTATGGAGAGGTGGAATGTGGTGAGGATGGATGTAGGGTGGTGGTGGTTAGACATGATTTAGCGAGACATGAGGAGGAGGAGCATGGTGTGATACCTTTGGGCAGTGAAGAAGAAGATCCAATGGGCATTGAGTCACCTGTGAGCCGTTTTTTTCCTCATCTCTCTCCAACTTGACCCCTCTACTGGTCATTTCAGCCTCCAGCAGACACCTCACCTTCAAGTTTGGAGCATCAAGAACGAAAAACAATAGAGCTCTTAATGGAACAAAATTTGTTACTCAAACATCGGGTGGAGGTTTTAGAAGGAACAGTAGCGAATATGAAGAAGGAAATGGGTGCTGTGAAGAGTGCTCTCGGCCCGTGGTTTCACAGAGCCAAGACTACGGCTGCTAATGCAGGAGGAGTGACCAGAACATTGGGAGGGATACACTTGCAACCAGAAACGAGTGAGAGGCGGAGATCTCGCACCGAGGATGAAGCTGGGTTAGGGGATGAGAGTGGTGGATTGGAGAATGGCGGAAATGCAGCTTCCAATGGAAATGGAGTGGAGAGGATGATGGCCTCGAGTCGATTACCTTTGGAGGATGGCCATGATGCAACAACAACAACACATGGACTAAGACTACGGAATGATGGAAGTAGAACGGAAGATTCTGGATACTTACCTGCACTGAGGGATTTTATGCCGCCGCCATATCTAGGCGCTCTTCCTGGGGTGCACCGACCTTTGGGCATGGGGGTTGGAGGGTTGAGTGCTCTGAATGGGGTAAATGCACAGAACCATGTGGCGCCGTTGGATCTTGAGACGAATTTAATGGGTGCTTTGGAAGGACTGAGGGAAAGTGTGGTGGGGGTTGCTGCAGGGATGGATCTGTTGGGGAGGAGGATTGAGATTGCGCTTGCTCAGGAGACGCTGAAACTAGGTGAGGAGGTCATCTCGCTGAGAGCAGGTGTACATGGGTTGAGGATGCAGGTAAGCAAGTTTTGAGGTACACAGGCTCATGAGGTTGATCACACACAGATTCATGGGATAATGATGGAACGGAATGTGCAAGCTGGACGAGGAGAAGGGGGATTCAACAGGGTCTACAGTACGACGAAATTGTAATTAATATATTATATTCTTCAGGACTTGGACGCTGAGTAGGTAGTCCAGGCGTCATCAACGGCGTCCAGGAGCTGCTGGGCCTCTCTGACTGCTGTTTTGCGGTGTGCTCTTGCAGTATCTGTATTGATGGCATCGAGGCGCAGGAGACACTGAAGAAGACGTTCTGTTAGTCTCGCATGATCCTGAGTGCTAGGAGGAGACTGTGCAGGCGAGTTGAGGGCAGCAAGAAAGGCATGAACCTCTGGAACGAGGTTGCGAACGGAGGTGAGTTCGGACTGGATCTCGTCGGAAGGTGCGGGCACGAGGAGGGGACTATTGTGGACGACGAGGACGATGGTTGAGCTGGGGGTCAGGCCATACGCAGACACTTTGGAGAAGTGAGGAAGAAGAAGAGGAGGAGGAGGAGGAAGGGACATACGGGGAGCAGCGTCGTCTTTCATGACTGCGCCGGCATGGACGATGACGAAGGAGGAGAGATGAGTGCGTGCAACGAGGAGAACACGGAGGAGGGCGAGGGAGGCATTGCTGCCAGGCCAGTCAATGGGAGACGAGTGGTTGAGCCACTTGACCTGCATTAACTTGATGGTTGATTGGATTTATTTATTTAAGCCACTTTTGTCTCCTGCCACCACCACCATGTCCCATCCTCCTGACCCTGTGCGTGCTCCTCCTCCCTCCCTTCCCCTGCTGCTCACTCTCTCACCCTTGCCCTCCAGGTCCCAGCCCATAATGGCCTCGCCGACGACATGGATCCCCCTCAGCGCACAGTACCTGCATATCACTCCCACCAGGTTCATATCTATCCCTCCCCCACCATCTACTCAGCCACTGCTACTGGCCGTGGACGCTCTCCCGCAGGTGGCATGCGTCGTCAGAAGCCAACTTTTACCCTCCGTGACATCACTCGCCCTTCCAATGACATCGAGTCCGCCCAGAATCCAGACGACTGTACTGCCCAGACCCAGAACCTTCCTTTTACCAATCGAGCTCGTCTGGGTGCCGGACGCCCTTCTACCAGAGATGGACCCCAGTCCGCCGTCCTTTCTCAGCCACTGCGGAGACCACCCATCGATCTTGGCTCTCCCTTTGCAAATTTCTCCCGCATCGTGTAGGTCTCTCCATCCATTGTCCTTCTCCCGTATTCTCCTCTAACCCCTTCCACTCCAGCGACCCATCAGGTACCCTCAACTTCAACGGCAAGGCTATCCTTCATGCCGATGGCGTCAATTTCTCCAACGGTGCCAAATTCAGCATCAGCATGGACCAGCTCAAGCTCAACGAGGAACTCGGCAAGGGCAATTATGGAACCGTCAAAAAGGTCCTTCATGTCCCAACCAACGTGTATATGGCCATGAAGGTGCGTCTTCTTGTCCTTCTGTCTCATCCATTCCTCAACTCCCCTTAGGAAATTCGTCTTGAGCTTGACCAAGCCAAGCTCAACGGAATCATGATGGAGCTTCAAATCCTTCACCAAGCCGTCGCCCCGGAAATCGTGGAATTCTACGGCGCTTTCTTTATCGAGTCCTGTGTCTATTATTGTATGGAGTGTATGGATGCTGGCAGCCTTGATAAACTTCAGGGTGTGGGTGTTCCTGAAGGCGTCCTCGGTCGAATCGCTACTAGCATGGTCAAAGGTCTCAAGTTTCTCAAAGATAACCTCAATATCATCCATCGGGGTTCGTTGTCCTCATCTCTCCTATTTCACCGTTTTCTCATCGGTGATAGATGTGAAACCGACCAATGTCCTCGTCAACATGGCTGGTCATGTGAAACTTTGTGACTTTGGTATCTCGGGTCAACTCGAAAAGTCCCTGGCAAAGACCAATATCGGATGTCAATCCTACATGGCTGTACGTCACCCAGCCTTGCTATATCCTTTCAACGTCAACCTCGCTCATATGATCACCAGCCTGAACGAATCCAAGGCGTATCCCAAAACAATCTGGGGACCTATACAGTCGCTTCAGATGTCTGGTCACTCGGCCTTTCCTTGGTTGAAATCGGCATGGGTCAATACCCTTATCCACCCGAAACATACTCCAACGTTTTTGCTCAGCTGACTGCCATCGTTCATGGTGAGCCACCTGAATTACCCGAGGAAAAGTATACCGCGACGGCGAGAGACTTTGTTGCCGGATGTTTGTTCAAACGGCCACAAGAACGGTCAACCTATCAGCAATTACTCGTGTGTTCCTTGTCTTGTCTCCTCCTTGATGGGGATTGATTACGTTTCCTTAGGACCATGAGTTTCTGAACAGTGATCGTTTGGAGAGCGTGGATATGGTTGGATGGGTGAAGAAGGCTGTGGCATACAAGGAAGAGCAAATTGAAGAACAACGTGTCAAGATGCTTGCGCAGATGAAACTGTCTGCTTGAACCGTCCTTTTCTTCTTGTATCGATGCACGACACCTGGGATGGGTCGTTGCATGAACCTCTTCCTCCTCCTGCCTCACCCTGACAACTGGAGCGGAATCCTTTTCCTACCTCGGGATTGGAGGGTGTTTGACCTGTTTCATCGAATTTCGCCCTTCCCCTTCGCTGGGTGCTTTGCTTTCTCCCCCATGTCACGCGTTGCTGTGGTTATCTTTGCTGAGAATTTGTCGTCGATAATTGTTGTCACATTATTCCTCGCTTATTTTTTGCATATTCATTATATGATCAGCCCTCTTCATCATCCCCACCTCCGTCTGCTCTTCCTCTCATTCATTAATCAATGTCCTCTAATGCCTCATACATGTTAATTTTTCTTTCTCTTCTCTTTTTTTGGTCAGAGACCTTTCGCCTCCTTTTTTCTGTCTTTTTGTCCAGAAACATAGCAAGTGGGAGAAGAGCTGGCTGGCAATTTACCCTTTAACAATCCTGATGTTTTTTAAAAATGTATATCATCATTGTCTGTTATTGAGACCTGTGCCCTCTTTTTTTGTCTGGTTAACTATTTTTATTTGTGTTGTCCATTCATATGTAATACTCTCGTCTGTCGTCGCTTGATACGCTCATTTCTACAGCTAGGGATATAGGCATTGTGCCCTTCCAGTCAATAGACTAATGATGTGTGCAATTTGTGTGCACTTTGCACATTTGTTTATACACCGAGAACTCAGCGAGTGTCAATTTTGCTTATCACGATGAGGAGCTTTTTGTGTCGCTTTTTTGTTTTTATGTTTTTATGTTTTTATTTTGATCTAAGGAGTAAGTGATGGCAACAAAAGTTTATCAAAAGTTTTTAGCACCCATGGCCGAGAGGACTAACAAACAATTTTGCTGTATTCAGAAAAGAAAAAGAAAAGTCGAAGTGAGTTTCATCCTACAATTCTGCTAGTGAGTGCCATTCTACATATAATGGATGATAGTTCAGAAAAAAAACAAGTTTGAATCTTGAATATAAATATAAATAAATGCTGTGGTTGTCCTTTTGGCGCGTGAGAAACAAGTAGATGAACAAGTAGATGAAAGGATGTGATGTTGGAAGACCAACGTTATGGATGTTAGTATGTGAGTCGTCTTCGGAATCTAGGCGACGAGCGTTCAAAGAGGTGGACAGATCTTCTTGCTGTTCATTCGTCATGTTATGCATAGATAGAGATGTTCTATTTGTCCTTTTTATTCTTTCAAGTGGTCGTTTTTCAGGTGAATGATGAAACAGTGATGATCTGGTAACGATGTGTTCATAAGTAAGGTAAGCGCGAGCGATGAAGACAAGTGACAAAGGCTAAATGGTGGTGTCGAGGAGAACTCACCACTACAAAAGTTGTCTCGACTTTGGATTGATGTCAATTCCTATGTCTTTTCCGTTCTTTTGCATCCTTGCGGGTGAATAGACTCCAGCGTCACCTGCAGCTCGGGAACGAGGCGGTTTATATGGACAACTCTGTGAGCCTGATAATCCTTTGTGATATTCTTGAGCAATGGAGTGGTCTCATTTCACTGTGTATGAGCTGGAGAGAATGTTCATTGAGGTCTAGAAATAGCAACTAAGTTGCTCTTCGATGTACAAGGTGTACTTACAGGTCTCTCTGTCCCTTCTCTGGAACCTCTGCCTCCCGAACGAGTGGTATATCTATATCTCCGAGTTACCCAAATTTTCCGCATCCTGAGGGGTCGAGAGTCTTCCTTTACGCGAGTGAGACGATATTGTGTTCATGTGCATGGCCGTCGGTGCAATACCCTCTTTTATTTTCGAGCTTTGACCAGGTGTATTATGTTATACGAGTACTGTGTGGTGTAAAAACTCACCGGATTGCAATACGCTCTGCGGGAAGTCTGATACAGGTCTCTGAGATCCTTGGATGCTGTGAATACCATTTTTCGTGGTGCCGAGGGCACGGCCGTAGTGATGACAAAAAATGGAGGCGTGTATAAAAAGCGGTAGGGCTTGATTTTCTCTGCTTGAAACATCGTCGCTCCATCTACAACCTTGTAGTGAGAAGAGATTCTTCTTCTTCTGTGTGCATAAAGGCACAGAAATCAAGCGAAGAATTAGAACAATAAGATTCGCCTAGTGAGATAGATCACAATTGTGATGGCCATTTAAGCGCCCGTACCCGGCATGTAACATTCTCACTTCGGTACACTAATGGCCATTAAACTAAATGCCGTATCTATGTACTGTGCGTCCCAAAAACGACTTTTTTTGGTGTGCTTCTGAATCACCAGGTCCTACCGGTGCAGGTGCACTACATCGGTGCTCATCCCTGCGGCGTCAAGCAGTGCAGCAGATGTTACAGTCCATCTGCTAATATTATATCTGTTCTCCACAGATGTGTTAGTTGTCCTTGGTTCCTCTGTTATCATTCCTCTTGGTATACCTGTTGAACTTCGCTCGCTCAGGCGAGTTTGTGATCCTCGTCTCGGATGATGTCACTTGTTCCCACCCAGAAATAGATCGGTCTAACGCACACAAGTAGTACAGTCCAGTCCACCACGGCAATGTCGCAGTGACAAAACAGATCGGGATGATTTGATCTGTCGCACTACGGGATGAGCTTGACCATTTAAATCATTGATCTTGTCAAGCGAATAAACCCTCTTCCCACTGGATGTCCATTAGATGTCCTAAACTCCTGTTATTACTTCCTCCCGCATGGTATTGATTCCCACTTTTCCATTTTTCGTGTTCTAGAAAAATAACCACACCGGTACCATCTATTGTTCATAAATCTTCCTCGATTGTGAGGCTTGTACAAAATCCTGATATTTCAAAAGGCGTTAGTGGAGGCTGTTGGAGCGAATGTTCTGTTCTGTGTTTCTGTTTGTTGTTTCTTGAGGGCACAGTCGATCGGCATGAAGTGGGTCAGTACCATAGGGGTGATGTATAGATCTTAAATCACAGTTTCTATTCGGCTGAGGCACACGCACACACATGCCCTCGGAGAGAGTCCCCTCTAGGCTCTTATCATCTGAACTCAAATATTAAGGCAGGGGACAGAAAGCACCCACTTATGAACATTCATGCTGGGGGATATAGTTAAAAAATCTCTTGCGTATGTACCGCAAAAAATAGATCAGGGTCGAGCGAGCGTGCGTAGAAGTGCTCCATTACATTTTCCGGTCAAATCGTCACAGGACTGGGTTTGTAGTCCATGTACACCAATCATTGAACTAAAATTATGTATTTTTAGCCAGGTTAAGGGTGAACTACAGAGACAAGTTGGAGTGAGATTGGTCAACCGATTTGAGGAGGTTCGGGTCGAGTATTTGAAAGGAGACGCTCGGCCCAGATCCCGTCATCAAGTGTCCACTGACATCCCCCACCCCTCCCACTCCCGGGAGACATCTCGTCTTGCATACTTGTTCTCTAACGAACCAGAAAACAACGACGCTTTCACAGCTCTTGACGACATTCATGAGTATAATCTCCTTCATCCGGGGCCTCCTTCCTTGGGGGACTCAGTCTCGTCACTTGGACGGTATTCTCAGTAACCAAGGCACAAATCGTCAGGTGCAGATTCTCGTTCATTTAGAGACGGAATACACTGTTGTTCGCGATGAGTAAGTCTGGTTTCCAGAGAATCAATACGGGGTCAACTGACTATATTGAAAGTGACCCATTGGTACCGTGGCCAATTTCCTACGTTACTATCTCAAGTGGGAGGTCGTTGAAACATGCTTAACGCTCCTTTTTGTTGGCCCTACCCGACTATGTGCAAAAAAACAAAAAAAAAAATTGATCGATCAAAAATAATTTTCGAAACCACTGGTGTTCTTTAACATGTCACAGATGCCTCGATTCTTGTTGCTCGTTTTATGTCCATTATTTAGTCTGGTGCATTTTTTTTCCTGAAGGAGTTTCCTCTGTCCTGGGATTAGCAACATAGTTTTTGGGTATTTTTACTTTGCCGTCGTGATGTGATGTTTGAATAGCAGTGCCTTGTTTACATAAACGATAAGCGATCACAAAAAAACAAACGCTGAAACGTGAATGTCATTGACCCCTGCCAGCTGTGATTATGCCCCAGTTCACTCGTACATCAACAATAGCGTTAAGAACGGGTATGTCAATCCCTGAGGGTCACTAGGTGAGGTTGACCCTGGCCCACCATGTCTCGTGGCCACTGAATCTGAATTTGACATTGGACCTGGCTTGGCGCATCGGCGTCGTCGATGTCCAGGATATTTCATGCCTGTTGTTGGCCTTGGCGTGTACCAGAACTATACAACAAAATCATCGGTTCTCGAGGCGTTGTGTGTTGGGTACCGGTGAGCTTCACTCAATCGAAGGAGACATGAACATTCTAACGACTCGGAAATATGCGGGCTATACTTTGTGCCACCGGTTGCATTTGTATAGTCATGTAGACACAGCACAAGCCTACAAGAGCGAAGCACACGTTGGACAAGGTCTAAGAGAAGCTGGAGTCAACAGGAACGAAGTGTTTATTAGTAAGTTCGGATTTCTTTGCAATGTAAAGACATTGCTCATGCTACAGGAAATGAGCAGCAACAAAAATAATATCCAAGTTTCATGGATATGAGAGTACGCTGAAGAAAATTGATGAGTCACTCGCCCGGTTCGAATTTGGTCGGTCGGGCTTTTTGAAGTTACCTTTTTGTGGAACCGGGGTCATTTTTTGTAAATTGCAGACTATATCGATCTTTTCCTGATCCATGATCCGTTCGCCGGAACTGAACGTCGGTTGGCGACATACAAGGCCCTGCAGGAGGGAAAACGAGGAGGAAAGATCCACTCGGTTGGTGTATCTAACTAGTTCAGTATTATCATTGTCCTCAGGAGAGAGGACTCCTCAAATCTTGAAATATGGTGCTAATGGGTTTTGTTTGTTGTAAGCGGCATCACACATCTTGAAGAAATAAAGCGTGCTGGGTACGATCTGCCCGCAGTTAATCAGATTGAGGTATGTTACTTCGATCTGGTACACGCTTGGCTGATTCTACTCTCTCTCTCTAGTTACACCCATTCTGCCAGCAGCGATCTATTGTGGCGTACTGCAAGGAAAATGGCATTGTGGTGCAAGCGCATTCTCCTCTGGTAAAAGGGAAGATGGATCACCCAGTTTTTCTGGAGATAGCGACCAAGGTGAAGATAGCAGCACTTGCCGTTGCCCCTCGGCCTATCATAGATGAAATCTTCTATCTCTAGTACAACAAGGATCCTGCTCAGATTTTAATCCGGTGGTCATTACAGAAAGGGTTTGTTATACAATGGTTGAAGGCTGGATCGTTATCTGAACTCTTTATTTAGCTTTGTTCCTCTCCCGAAAAGTGCAAATCCAGAAAGGATCAATTCGAACTTGAATGTTTTCGATTTTGACCTTGGCGATGAGGACATGGTGAAACTAGATTCCTTAGATCGAGGAAAAGAAGGAGCTGTGACCTGGAATCCGATCAGTGCACCCTAGGCTGTCACCGAAGCGTCTCAGTAGTTACAGGTCGGTCTCTGCCATAATTTGGACCTTACATTGCTTCCGGCCCGGCGTTACACTGTGTCTCCATTTAATTCGTGTATCATGCTTTTTTTACCATCTTTTCCAGATACAAGTCTTGTACTTGAGTCTGTGGTACTAAATGTGGATGACATCATGAAAGCAATCATGAAAGTAATGGGGGAGACTGGTAAGATTTGTGCCTAGAAGAGTGTAGTGTTTGTGATATATTCTGATTTGGGTCACATTGTA
>Ga0157357_1001030_pt1 | contig 11830 bp, 13 predicted proteins | sample AttcapACBM1_FD_111485 | JGI IMG/M metagenome (GOLD analysis project Ga0157357, IMG submission 111485) | Fungus gardens microbial communities from leaf cutter ant in Botucatu, State of Sao Paulo, Brazil - Atta capiguara ACBM1 | ecosystem: Host-associated > Fungi > Mycelium > Unclassified ... | reverse complement strand
GCGGTCTACCAGAGCGTAAGGTTTCAGGCAGAGCTCCTGGCTTCACTCATATGATCTGTCCTGATATGGCATCCAGGAGACTCCATTTGAGATGGATTTATGCAATATATTACAGACATTGAAATTAGAGAGCTCCAAAACAGTGAGTTTGGTACTGTCAGAACAAGGTTGTTCTGACCCTACAGGAGAAAGGACACAACAAACTGTCCAAATTCCGTATTACCAACCTTGATCAGTCCAAGTGCACAAGACGACCCAATGGATGAGATGAATTACCACGTACGTTATTCCAAGAGACGGGCAATGAAGCCTTGCCTGAACTATCGTCCCAGTCAGACGTAGGATCGGACTACTCCAGTTCAAGTTCCAATAGCAACGCGCGCAGCATCATTTCCAACAACACTGCTACGACTACGGGCGAAGCAGTCACAAAAACTACCTCCATAATCAGCCCAAACGAGATCTATGGTTGTGCGTACCTCAAAGCTATTCGTAATCAACTCGAATGTTACCCAACGACCGGTGGAGAGTATCTCGATGCCATTTTGACTCATAGAGAAATCTTCAACTCGTTCCCTGGAGCTCATCGTGATTGTGCAAGAGCATTCACTGATTTGGCATATTTGATTGAACAGAGGGCATGGAGGGCGGATCGTGATGCTGATATGGATGCTGTCGTTGCTTTTCGGCACGAGGCCTGGGTGATAGCTTCGACCATGTGAGATCAGTCAATCCTTTGGGAGAAGGCCAAATAATAACTCATTTGTGGGGCACCTTCTGTCTCCCCGGATACTTTCGTCAAGATGACATCCACTGCATGTGTTCTGCCTCCGATGTATTGAACAATTGATAGTGAAGTTGGTTGACCTACTCGTCCATACCTAGGCCTGAAGTATAATTGATCCTAGCATTAATTTTTCTTTAGTATCTCACCGAGCCGATTGTGAAAAAATTCTTGCAGATTTTGATCATGTGCAAACAAAGAACATTGTATACAGTAAAATGTATAGCAAAGATAGGCAGGCAAGCTTTTGTAAGACTCAGAGTCCATGTAACCAGGGCAATAAGCGTAAGAGCATCCATAGAGTTTTCAAGAGTATAAGGAGCTTGACGCCCAGTGTATGAACCAAAGAAGTTCAGCGTGGGAATAGGGCATCTGGACAAGACTATAAACAAAACCTCCTTGTCTTTTCTCAGTATACAAGTGAGTTGCTCTCTTTCTTATCTTTATGATGAACATGAGTGTCATTATGAAATAATGACGAAAGGTTCGAGCTTCTGCTCGCTCGCTTTCGCTTGATCATCGTATTCTAATTCTTCTCTCTGATCTTCATTTATACATACACTTCTGATATCCCTTTACTGACTTACCAGCCAGGACGAATATTACCACAGAATCGTCAAGTCCTTGTTCTATTGATTGCTTTCTTTGAGGCCCCAATCGCTCCAAGCTCTTCTATCAGCAGAGCTTGAGACGAAACTACCCCAACTAATCGCATAATGGGCTAAAACCAAGTCAAGTTCCTCGGTTTCGTCCAAGAACTCTAATTTCGATATCCTGCAGGACCTTCAAAATCACTATAAATGTAAATCCTGAACAGCACCTACCTTGCAAGTTCTTCAGGCTCAATATACGACCGTCGAATCTCCTTCAATGTGAGCGCACGACCATCATGAAATCCGGCCTCCAAAATTCGTGAAATTAAAGAATCAATACTCGTCAGCTGTTCAGCACCTGGAATAGATACATTTCGGACCTGATGCAAAAAGGTCAATATCTATTATAGTGAATTTTAATGTACTACTCGCTTGAAGATTGGTCAACATGACCTTGCCAAAAGAATCATTGAGTCCAAACATCTCGTATATAACACATCCAAGTGGCCCAGTCGGTGTTGTGGCCTTGTCATTACCAGTAGAGAAGTGATTTATGAACCATTGAAGGAGCCGTGAGGAGGTCTCGACCGTCATGTATGCCAGCACGCACTCAAACAACAGAAGCGTTGGGTACTCCGTTGAGAGGATCGGTGATGCAGATGTTTCAAAAGGTTTCGTCAATATCTCTTGAAGAGTGTCTGCTGGATCGCTCCTGAGGTCCGCGGGGAGTAGATGATACTTGGGCGTATGAAGTGCTGCACCACCATTTCCTAGCGTCGTAGAAACTGTCTCAGTAACCTAGAATACGAGCATTAGTGAAGCAACTATTTCACCCAATTTTATTTCATGCGGATCCCCTAAGACTTGGAGTAGTTCCCTGCTCTTTTTGATACACATCGCTTTCTTGGTTGTGACCTCCATAAAGTCAACTTCGACGTAATTCCTAATCATATCTTTGTGTCGTCCTGTCTACCTAGGTATATTTCAAGTCATCAACCCGATTCTTTCGAATAGTGAAATCATCGTACCGCAATGCGCCAGAATCGTGTATCACTACCCGCTCCCAAACTCACGATCTGACATTGTTTACCTGTCTCTTCTGTTCGACTCAGCCACTCTTCAACTAGATCGTCTATACCCTTCGTACGGACGTATGTTCCGATGTTAATCAATGGCGGACGTGGTTGCTGGAACTGTGCTCTCGGTACGAAGTATTTGACAAAGGGATCATCGAGATAGTTTTTTTGGGTGGCCGATAATCTCGCCACAACTGCATCGTGATCAGTCTGTCGAATCGGTGCATCCTGGTCCTGGCATTGTGGTCCAGGCAAGAAGTCGAGCTCTGGACGATTGAACATTGTGGATCACAATTCTGAGAGGCGTATGATGAAAGAACTTATGATGGAAGAACTGCTATGTAGGGAAATCTAAACCAAAACCACTGGCGTTGTCGACAAACAATTTAGAGGCACTGGATTTGAACTCGACTGCAAAAATCAAGGTGCTACAAGTTGCCTACAATCACGAACTATTGAGACTGAAATTGAAAATTATCACGGAAACGACGGTCCACAGAAAGTTCATAAGACCATGCCCTTGCTTCATATGCTTTCAAGAATGTATAACCCTTTGCCGTATCTTCATTAGCCAATATCCTCACCGATGGTCGCAAGACTTCATCCGATGTGACGACGATGCATAGCGATTTGGCTCTGCTGATGGCGACATTGAGTCTTCTCCGTTGTAGGAGAAAACCAAGATCTGCCGCATGCAACTGAGGCAATGAAAAGAGACAGATTACAAACGCGGCTTCCGGGCCTTGAAAATGAATGAACGATTAATTTCTGGCAGCGACTGGAGCAAGATACCTTGCAGTCTCTCGATAGTGTCCACGGTGAGTTTCCCACCAATAGAATGGGGACCTAACTTCAAGTTTCCCAAGGCTTCACCCAGATGTGGAACATTTACTCTTGACCATTGCAAAGCGTTCTTCACAGCTTCACGTTGAATACGGTGAGGAGTAGCGACAAAAATATCATCGTTCGGTGAACATTTTCTAACGAACTCAACCAAACTTGCCGCTACAGCAGCCTCGCCGTGAACATGCATTTCGTAGGGCATGTGGTCTGACGGAATCATCCTCAAACGAATCAGAGCAAGTGAGATGGGCTGATGACTAAGTGTGAGATCTGTCGTGATTTCTGCTGGTGGAAGTTGAAGTCGAGGGGGATGGAGGATTTCCTGGGGTTTCCGAAGCATCACACTGGATAGGGAGACAAGGAAGAGTTGAATAGCTTCACGAATTGTTTCGGACACCCACAAATCTTCAATGACAACATCTTCTGCTTGCTGAAGTCTGAGAGCCATATGTTTGGCTTGTTGAAACTTCTGGGATTTGAATTGTCGTGAATAGATAGTAGAGACGAACTCTCCGAGATCAGGATTCAACCTGCCAGTGAATTAATAGTTACATTTTGATTTTCAAAAATACGAACCTAAAGTTTTCTGTAAGCTGGACAATAGTCCCCCGCGACACCAAGGAATCATCTGAAGATCCAGCAATTTCCAAAGCAAGAGATGTAGTTTTTTCTGCATCCTTTCCGGTTTTCCTCTCTCTCTCGTGCATCAACAAGTCTCAAACGGATCCGAAAAGACACTCTCGCGATTGTGGGTACTGGGCGCTCAAAATTGGCGCCAGCTGCTCTGAGTCCCCGGCTACTATCAGTCAACCGACGGGGGACAATGCGCGCATGACAAGAGACGAGGAACCTAGGGCAATTTGGCCTGCCTCATCAATCACGAGAGTATCGACTTCAAGGCGACGGTTTCTCGCAAAACTGCGCAACTAAGGCATTGCATGAGACTGGCTCCCGACAGATGTAGGATACTCTCACCTGGTACAGCGTCCCTGCATATATGTATACCAAGTAGGTATGACCAGGGCCTGCATGTTCACTTCCTTTGATGACACGTTCCACGCTCACATCATCCAACCATTCAGTCGGGAGCGACGCGATGGTTCGATAGCAATCCATGAGGAATGATAACTTATTGAGCATGGCTTCAATTGCGGCATGCCAAGTTTCTGGTCAGAGTGTTCTTTGATATCTTATTGCGTCATAGCAGTCAAGAAGAAGATTCTCTGATCGTAATTGTCTTGTCTCCTTTCAACTTTCAATAACCACAACAAAGAAAGGCATATCGTGTAGGTTTTCCCCGTTCCTGCAACAAGAATCCACTTGAGGATATGCCTCGGAAGTCGCTATTATGACACTCACCAGGTGGACCTCAAATTACCGATAGCCGATTCGTCAAAATTTTCTGTACCGCCTTGTGTTGAGATGGTTTCAACACCAACGACTTGGCACTCTCACTACCGAGATCTGCAAGATCCCTAAACAGCTTCTGAATGTCCCCTTCAATCTTGAGACTCATCTCCGACAACGGTGCGCACCCAAACAACTGTGGCGCTTGTATTAACTGGAGATACGGCACTTGCACGTCAATGTCAATTTCGTATTGCAGGTCAATTTCAAAAAGAGATGAGAGGACTTTCGTCGTATTGAAGTCTACAAGGCGTGGGGATAGACGATACTGACTCCCTTCTCCGAGCATGATTTTCCATGTGCCCCAAATGCGTAGAGTGACAATCGTTTCTCGATCAACAGCTTTGATGTCTGTGATGTTTGCCACGACAAGCTGTTCCTGGACTGCAGTTGGCTGAGCATCCCAGACTGACTTTGTGAATCGGTTTAGAGGGAAAACATAGCCTGATACAGCGAGGTCATCAAACAGGGCTTCCACTGGAAGAATCGCCTTCAGAAACAGCGTCCTTGACAAGAAGCTTGTCATAGAAGGGCTGCTCTCGATCTGGTGACATGTCAAGAGCACCGGAAACGAGTTTGAACGTATATTCAATTCCTCGTACTCCTTGCTTCACGCTGCGGAATTCTAGTACAGGAGCGTCGGGACAGCCATCGATACGCGAGTTCCATAGCTCGGTCAGCTTAGTCAAAACCTCAAACTAGATGCTTTAAGTAGGTTCCCTTCGAGGAGACCTTGGATATTTACCTGTTGCATGTAAAATAGCTTACGCAGTGTAACATTGCTGCATAAATCCATGAAATTGACTGATAATGCCTTGGCTTCGTTCAAGAGCAGCGAAGGGCCAGTGGGAGGTCGTGTCCTCTCTCGCAATTTCACAAGCGAGCCTCCATTAATCCCCGAAGCTTAGCATCTGGGCCATGCCAAAAGATTCGATAAAGCTCCTCCTCAGACGGAGGTTTATCCATAATCTTTTGAGGGGGCATTATCACAGTGCAGTCTTGCAAATCCCAATGGCCAACCACAAGTAGCGCAAAGGTTCTCTCTATTTCTCTTTTGAGTACGACAATGCGCGGTACCTGCCCTAGCTCTCGCCGCTTCTGGGCTGTCCTAAAGAAATTATCTTTTTCTCCTTTTAACTTGAGAATTGCGGCTTCAACCCGCCTGCGACAATCCTCCGCGGTTCCATGGGTTGGCAAGTTCATCCTCAATAAACACGCTTGGTATTCCTTCTTCAGCTGTTTCTTCTTAGACAGGAATCCTAGGAGAACGCCCGACAGAAGGATAGGTTGATAGGCTGTTTGGAGAAGTGCAGCTCCTTGAGCAAGGGCACCTATGCAAAGACGAGCATCGTCGACGATTGCATCAGAGGATAAGGCAGCATGTATGAGATTCGCTTGGAGAACATTCTGATCATTCACGGACCAAACGTAAAACTGAGTTGTTGGGAGATCACATTTTTCCGAGCCTGCTTGTAATTTCAAAGAGTCTTATTAGATTCGCTAAGGCGATGATGAGCTCTTCTCCGGTCCCTGTGATCATGTGAGGTAGTGAAGTTTTTTTTGAAGCATGAGTGGTGATACAAAACTTCTTGAGAGCTTTCTCTGGTGTCGAGGGATCCGAAACGAACGATAGAACAACCGCAATATCCTCGCCAGAAGGACAAGTGTAATTGAGATGTGGTATGATCTGATCCTACTCTGAGCAGAAATTGACGTCCATAAGATAAACACATACCTGGATCGCTTTGCTCACAGCGGCCTCAACCACGGGGCTGGTACTCACAGATGCAATGTGTTTTTGGCGAGGTATAGCCAATAATCGCCTTGCTTTCCTCACGGTGGATGAGCCACTCGAGGATATCTTCTTGAGTAAGCCATGGGTCTCAACCAGAGTGTGAAGCTCTTCAATCTCAGTCAGAGGTTCGGAGGACTGTTTCAATCGACGTCTGCCGAGATGGAGCAAATACTTCAAAACCTGAACGTCTCCCCCAGACAAATTGGGAATTACCCCAAGTCGACCCGCTTCAACAGTATTTTTCTCACAGCTGGGGGCAAATTTGCAGGTCTTGCATAAAGGGTTAAAATGCCACTGAACTTGATCACGACATTGGGCGAGGAGAAGGGGAAGACGTCGGAATATAAACAGGTCCAAAGGAGATGAGAGGAGGTTGATGTCGATGCTCTTTATGTCGATGAGGCTGGGAACGGCAACGTCAAAGCCGCCCGAAGGAGGAAGCCATACTCCCGCGCTCTCGCTACACTCGAAAAAGGCATTATCGAGGATGTACTTCAAACATAGCGTATAAAAATATATCTGAACGTGATGGGGTGTCTGAAATAGGGTAAGCGACACCCGATTGCCTCAGAATTTGTAGCAGACCTTTACAGCTTTGGAAGCTTTCGCATCTATGACCTTCCAAACAATCTTATTTTCTCTATGAACCACCTCTACGAGATCCGGTTTAGCTAACCCGAAGTTGACCGGTCGATTTCCAACCGCCTCAAACCTTTCCGCGAGACGATCATGAGGAGGCCAGAAGCGCAGGCCCGCTACGAAAAAGTGCTCTCTATCATATGTTCTCTGCCGACGTCCCCTCCTATGGGTATGGGGGGTACTCGCAGGAGCAGATTAGATTTGTCCAACCATGCGAATAATGTCGATTCCCACTCTTCACCTCTATGCCATTGGGCTTGACAAAGTTCTGATATTTCTTGAGGACCTTTGGTTGCCAAGGGCTCATTGTACATATTCCAAAGGTACAAGTCACAGTTGAGATGATGATATATGGCGATGTCAGTGGCAGAAATGGAGGCCTTGGCCATGGTTCGATGCAAGAAGGAAGCATTGCATTGGTGGGGAAATGGGTATGAGGAGCGAATGAATCACGACTGACTGACTAGTAATTAGTATTGATCCGTGATATGTGATCTCTTTGCCATTCTGGGCTGGCGTCGAGCTACATGCACCCACCCTTCCCGCCTGAAATATGGTCTCAAGCAGTCTCATGGCTGCCTATGTCAGACAAGAAATCTCTTTTAGAGGTTTCACGCTTCTTTCATAATGCTACATTGCCTTACGTCTTTTCTTCTGTCAGAATCTACTTGTTGGGCGGATACGAAACACTTCAGATGCTCGACACAATCAGCGAGTCCTTCGCTTACAAGGTAGAGGCCAGGCTCATGCGCAGATCCTTCGAGATTCTCCAGCGCACCATTTCCGATCCAAATTTTGCATGCTTTGTAAAAGACATGACTATAGTTGTATATACGGACTTCCCAGCTCATTTTGAAATACGTGAATCTACCGATTGAGTTTCTGCAGGTCAGCCTCTAACAAAAACTCATATCATCTAGTTACCTTGACCAAGGCTTTCGGTTTCCTTCGCAACCTTCGTGTGTTACGTTGCTATGGGTCGTATTCATCGTCGGAACGTTTCCAGGATATTCTCCAGGCAATCCCACCAAGTATTGAGCATATTCTCTACTCCACGTGCATTGTATTTCTTGTTCACCTTTCTCATCTAACTTATATGATTAGTCACATATCTCTCGACATAACAGGATCTTTGCCAAATCTCGAATATTTGGAATATCGCAACGTCATGTATTTCCTAGAGGATGGGACATCAAATATAGCCTTTTTTTCACCCGCTCCAAATTATACATTGAAGAACTTGAAATTCAACTCTGCCATCCATACTAGATTGAAAGCTCTTGCAATTGATACAGTTTGGATGACCTGGATACCTATCTGGGTCTATAACCAGCTTATCTCGCTCGAAATCAACAACGACAATCCTCTCAGTCCTATCAATGTTGATTTCATCTGTCATCACTGTCCAATACTCGAGGATTTTTCCGCAACTGGAGAGATCTTGGCTAGTTTTTGCTTGAGCCTTCCACAGGAAACTACGTTCCCCAGGCTACAATCCCTTCGCTTATCCTGTGAAGGAACAGCAGCAGGCTCTGGCCCCGAAGATACATATTTCGGAGCTCTTTCGTACTTCATACGAGCACATCGTAATCTGCGACGGTTGTATCTTCGCTTCCCGGACGCAAGTTGGTCCCAAGTCAAGTCATTGCTGGAAGATGTTCATATACTTCCAAATCTCCGCGTGCTGGGTTTCCACACCGGTATGAAAGGCCTCACTGAGGATGAACTTGGATATCTTGTGTCCTTCATACCTTCTAGCATCAAGGCTCTCCACCTCTCAATGTTCTGGAGTGTGACCACTGGTAACCATGTATCTATACTTGTGAGACCTCCACAATCTTGTGCTGTCGCGACCTTATCAACTTTTTCACAGATGAATGCATTGTCAGCGATGCCAAATCTTCGGTTCCTCCATATTTGTAGCACGTATCTACTTCTACCGTTCTCGCCTGATGAGCTCTCGATGGATTTGCAGAGGTTAGAAAGGGTCGGACTGGCACGCGACTTGTGGGACATTGACCGGAGTGGGCCTGTGATTCAGACGCACAAGTGGCCTCGGTGGAAGGTCAAGTTTTTCACGGAGAGTGATTTTGGAGATCCCGACGATGCTTGGCTTTTTAAGTACCCTTGAAAGCATTGTCAGCAGATTATATGATATAAATACAGAACCAGAAATGTCTTCTTGTACTCCAGTATTCTTCTGCCTCTTGTATCCGTAATGATATCCTTCCAATTATAATCAGAGATACACAAGGGAACTGATTCACAACAAATATAACTTTGTCTGAAACTGGTATCACAAGATTAGTTGTCTGCAGTTGTTGAATATTACTCTCAGAGAGGGGTCTTTCTTCTCAAAAATCATCAATTTGTATCCCAGTGCTCAATTGTAGTCTGGGAGGGGAGGGTCCTCCATCTGACATAAAGGGAAAGGACAGATAAACATATACTAATCCCACATCTTATCATAACTCTTGCCACTCACTGTCTTACATTCCATACAACATATCCTTATAATACCGTACCCTTGGGACTCACCTTCACAAGTATCTTGATGGGTCTCTAATTAGTGAGTCTTCGAGCTTTCACTGTCGTGAGTACTCGTTCCATTATCACTCACGGAAAACAAAAATAAAATGTGTTACATTCCAAATTCTAGCTTGCTCCTCCGTACATCATGATCACGACGTATGGAACGATCCTTCATATACCCGACAATCATCAATCCCAACTAATTCATGTCGTCCAGGAATCTCCCAGTTCGTCGGCAGCATAATCCGTATCAGGAGGGTATGTGCTTTCCTGATAATCGATCCAGGTTGAATCTATAGAAGGACTTGCCTGGCAGTGACCACGGCTGCTGCCCTCCATACAATTTGAAGTACTGTTGTTGCCTCTGGGTCTTTGGGTATTGAACTGGGGCATATAGGGCTTCGTGGTTCTGGACTTTCGAGCGTAATCACGGCTTCTCTTTGGACCCCCTTCTCTCGATCCACCACGTCTGATGCTTTGCATCTCTGCATTGTCCGTTGACTCAGGATAGCTGAAATCACCTTGGCGTTGCGAATTCATGGTCCTTTCGTTTATAAGGAAATCCAGGTTCATACGACCACCACGTCTTTCTGTCGATGCGTAGTTCGCGTCAAAGACATAAAGTCAATTGAGACCGAATAGGAAAACGACGTACTAGGTGTTTGCGCTTTTCTTCTTGTACCAGAGGAACCTGATAGCTCATGTCCCTCGTGCTCGGGAGGAACCGAATGAGTGGCCACTGGGATTTCAGTCATTGGCACACGAAGGGGACCAGGGAATTGTGATGTTTCGAATTTATGCTCAAACTCGTGAACCTCTGTATGGTATACGGGCACTTCATCCCCGAAGCGGTGATGCAGGGAACTAATAATCATGCTTCTCATCGGAAGACCTCGTTTCTGTGGAGAACGTGATCAGTAACTGGACGCCTTGGTGCAGACAGAAATATACTACAATTGCGAGATTAATCAGATCTTGGGTAGACAGGTCATTCTCCATGGTACGAATACCAAGGAAATGAGGTTCTTTGGATCCAGAAGCTGAAGGCCTGCACCTCGCAATACGTGAGCGGGTATAAGACGTAAGCCTATGGATGGCGAAGGTGCTGGGGCCCACAGATGGCAGGGCCACTTTGTCATGTGCCAATAGAGAGTGAATGGAGGGGAGTTTAACTCGTGTTTCTCCCGATGAGGCAAAAATTCTAGGGCGTAGAGTTTCAAAGTCCCTGGAAGGTTCTGAAGTAGGAGATTCATCAAGATCAAGAGGTGATAGGGGAGGTGTTGTGCGGTGTCGAACAGAAGGGAAAAGCTCTTGGGTCACAGGATAGGATCTTGAGTATATAGCTGAGGAGCTTTCAGCATGGAACGAAGATGTTGAGGCGACGCCCAAGAGATCACTTGAACGCACTCTCCTAGACTCAGGTCCAGGTATGTGGTTAGGTAAGTGTTCGATCTCGGAAAATGGCTGGTAGCCTGTGATTGAATAGGACGAGGACGACATGAACAAGAGTACAGAATATATGTTGGGAGAGAGAAGTGACAAGGAATTCCAGGTGAATAATGTCGTCTCTTATAGAATCGGAGAACAATCGGGAACGACAACGATGCGCGGACAAATCGAGTATGCCTTTTTGTAGTCATTTCGTCAGAATTCGCCGGGCCTTTAGAATACACCGGAATACGATGCACCGGACTTATCTCCAAATCGGGGTTGGTGGCAAGGAACACCTTCTCACATCCACCCTGAGTGCGTTTGAGTAGCAGCGACCTGTTTCAGAGGCGTGAGCATTCTCCAAGTAGGGAGAGGGTGAGATGAAAATTATAACACTATATTTAGCATTCATTTTTATTTTATGTTGGCATCGTTCAGAGTTGATAGTCCGCAAGATCCAACAATAGATGGGAACCGGAGTGCAAGTTCCAGTGGTTCACCACAGAATAATCATGGTTTACCACCGAAATTTGGGCTTCCTACTACTGGTGGGGTTATCATTAGCAGGACGACAGCCACTCAAATTCTCCGAACATAAAACACATGAAGTCAACCCAACCAAAGTGAAAGGCGGCTGTCCAAAACCAAAATTTTTTTTCTAGAGGTCGCGAAGATGTACACGACAGTCGAAAGTCAAATTCTCTGGAGTGGCAACTCATGAGACCAGGAG
>Ga0157357_1001028_pt1 | contig 11863 bp, 6 predicted proteins | sample AttcapACBM1_FD_111485 | JGI IMG/M metagenome (GOLD analysis project Ga0157357, IMG submission 111485) | Fungus gardens microbial communities from leaf cutter ant in Botucatu, State of Sao Paulo, Brazil - Atta capiguara ACBM1 | ecosystem: Host-associated > Fungi > Mycelium > Unclassified ... | reverse complement strand
GTTGGAAACAAATTGATGAGCACTTTCCAATACAAGTTCAATTGTGCAAATCCATTCAGCCATTCATGAGATATTAGCAGATAAAGCTTTTATAGCTACTGATGGCCTGATATCTCAGTCATTTGTTGTTGCTTTTGTATATTCCACATATATGCAGATAGCTCTCATCTGGGGCTTTCTAGCACAATTTAGTTTGTGAAAATCAGTTCACTGGTTGTGGAGATACAAGCTGAATGAAGTTTGTGACAGACTGAATAGCATCATAGTGTGACAGTTTTGTGATGGTGACTTGTGACATCACATTAGACCCTGACCCTAGTTTAAAATAGAAAATAAATCAAAAAGCAAAATAAAAAGAAAAGAAAAGAAGTCCACTCTTTACAATTTTGATATCCATTATCCATCCTTATTTTCCATCAACATAACTCCATCTGTTGCATAGTCCAATGCATCAACTTTCGTCCTTATTTTCTTGTCCAAGTTTAATGCTGTCAATACTAGTTTCTTTGTAAATCTCTCTTTTAGCTCTCTGAATACCCTTTCTTGTCTTTTCATCCAATTTCATTTAATTTCACTTCTGATTCTTTTTCACCAAGTTGTATAGTAGTCTAGTTATAAATGTGAAGTTCCTAATAAACTGCTGATAGTGATTAATTAATTCTAAAAACTTCTGTATATTCTTGACTTCTTGAGAAGTTAGCTAATCTAACACTCTTTAGCTTTTCTTTCTCCATCTTGATTTCTTATGGTCCTATTACTACTCCTAAGAATCCTATCTCCTTCATCTTTCATTTCACTTACACTTTTCTAGTTTCATATATAAGTCATTTCTACCAACCTTTTTATTACTTTCTCTACTATTTCATCATATCTCTCTTCTTTCTCCATTTTCACAATGACATTATCAATAAACCTTGCTATTTTCCCAGTATTGATCAAGTTCTGTAATATCTTATTTATGATCATTTGAAACATTACTGGAAAGTAAGCCCAAAGAATATTACTATAGGTTTAAAGGACCCCTTCAGAGCTACCTTCTACTTACCTCTCTTCTTTATCTGTACATTATTGTAATCCTATCTTAAATCTAATTTAATAAATACTTTCTTTGTACCAATATTTTCTATGATGTCCAAAATCAGAGCAGAGGGTAATTGTTTTTATAGTCTATTTGTTTAGATATCTATAGTTCTATACTATATACTTCTTACCATCCTTTTTTCCTACAAAAATACCAATGCAACTTGAAGTGATTTTGAGAGTCTGATATACTCATACACTTCCTCTCTTTCTTCTCTAGACAAGAGATATACCTTTCCTTTCTTCAATACAAACTCTTCCTTCATATATATTGCATGGTCTCACATCTTTCTTGTTGGTATTCTCTTATTTGCTTTCTTTTTGAAGATATGGATCTATTGGTAGAACCTTGGAGAAACCAATTTCATGGCTTCTTTTTCTAACTTCACTGTTTTCTCTTGATTATCCCAGATCTCCCATTCTTCTATTACTTACTTCATCTCCATCATTTTCTTCTCTTTTGGTTTTCTCTTTTTATTTTCTTTCTTCTTTTGTTCCTTCTCCTCTTATCTCATTTCCTCTTCTTCTCTTTCTTCTTCTTTCTTTTGTTTTTACCACTTCAATTTTTCTTGATTTGGTTTCCACTACTTCTCATATTCTTCAGAATATTTTGTCATCTTCACCTCCCCTGTTTTCCAGTTGATTTTAGGGTTGTAATGAGCAAGCCATAACATTTCTCAAATTACATTCCACTTCTGTCTTCTTATCACACCAATCTCCATTCTTTCTCTATATCCCTTGTAAAATATATTTACCTTCACATTATACTTTATCAGCCTCTCCTTATTAAATATACCATCTACATTTCTTGCATATATAGATCTTTCAATTTTCTTCAGCTTAAACTCCTACTTCCTTGTGAACTCAAAACTTATGACTAGTCTCATTGCTCCACTATCCAACAATACTTCTACTATTATTTCCTCCTATGTGTCAATCCTCTCAAGTATAATTTTTACCATCACTTTTTTTTTAGAGTATTCTTATTTAAGCTGTAGCAGAATATATAATCTATTACTCTACTACTGAGTATTGCAAAATTGTTATAGTTAGAACCTAGTTAAGGACTACTAGATTCTCCTTCTCTTTTAAATTGTCTGTATTACAATTGTTTCCATACTTCAAGTATCTTATGATATGTTTAAATTTCCTATAGTTGTAATAGTTTTTTCCTTAATCTACCTCTATGGCATATAAGTTGTGTCTTAGTATAAACCTTGTCCATTGCTATTGCAGATTTATCATTATGGTATTTATTCTTTTTACCTCTTCTATTGGAACAAGTTCTGTTGACATCTGCTAAAACTCCTACTTTCTTGGATAGATCTGGGACTGTAGCAATGATTGTTGTTGTGCCTCTTTAACCATTACTGGTATATTTGGCCTTGGTGCCAGAGCCTTCCTTCTCTCTCACAATCTTTTTCTCTCTCTCTTACTCTTACTCTAATATCTATCTAATATTATTGCTCTATCATACTACTTATTAATTACCAATGTCTAACTTATATACCTACTTCTCTTAGCTGCTTGTCTGAATATCTAAACAGATTCATTTATAGTCTAAGAATCTTGTTCTAGCTATTTGAGCTCTACCACTTTTGCTGACTTGTCATCTATTCCTCCAAACTTTCTTTTTAATGCTATTAATAACTCTCCTGCCAATAGAAACTTCCAATTTCCTAATTTCAGATCTGCTAGTATATTTTCTTTCCATACATCTGCCAATCCTCCATATATATATGTTAAAATTCAATTTACTTGCTCTTTTACTATTTCTTTTCTTATCTTTATCCTAATGTATAGCTTACATACTGTTACAAAATCTACCACCTTTGGCTGAAATTTATATTTATATTTTGAAGTTATCTTTTCTTTTTCTTCTTTCTTTGTTCCTCCTAACCTAGCTACCAGCTGTGCTTGTAAAATGGCCAGTTATTCTGCTTGTTATCTTATTAGGAGCTATAACTGCTCCACTGTTAACCTCATGTGATAAGATGATAGTAAATAGATAAAGATAGGAGGTGATAATGATGTAGAGAGAGGTAAGATATATAAGAGATACTGGTGCTAACCTCACTTTCTGATCTGTAGTATGAACTTATCAAAATCTCTGTAGGTGCTAGCAAGTCCTTGACTAGTCCTATCTTATACTGTTTACTGTTCTATTAACTACTGCCCTAATTGAACTTGTATTTTAATATCTCTAAGAAGACAATTCCTAAGCTAAATGCTTCTCTACTAGAGAATGTTGTCACTTTGTGTAAATAAGTCATAATAAATTTGTAGCATAAGCCTTCTACTGGAAAGAATACAAGTATACTATTCAATACTGCTCACTTTAACAATAAGTACATCTAGATGGATATCTAAACTTAGTTCCTATCATCTATAGTCTACTTTGTCCTAGTAGACAATGGTCAGAATCAAAGATGGTAGACTTTTTTCTTTTTTGTTTCTCTTTTCTTATCTAAGACTTTCTTATTTTCTATTCCAATTCTTCTATTTCTTTTCTTTTCTTAGTTTTAGACTTAGTAAAAGAGAAACAGTGTGACATCACATGTAACTGTCACAGGTCAGTCACAAAATTATGTGACATGTCAGAAGGTGGTGTCATATATTATATAAGATGATGACTCTTATCTACATAACTTATAACATTTAGAGTAGACTATATATAAAGTACATATAGATTATATACTAGAGATATATAAAGTAGACAAAGTACTAGAAACTCTACTGAGTTCTCTTGTGTTAACTAATATAAGGTTTCTCTTTTGACTAAACTCTTGGTTTTAAGTTGTAACTGTTATGACTTAAGCCTTTGAGTAAAAATAAAAGATTACTTTTGTATTAAGTAACACAAAAAAACTTAATAGAGTTTCAAGTACAAACTAGTCTACCTTATATACTACAGACCATGGTCTATGCACACACTACAACTAACCTACATATGCTTGTCATAAGACTAACATATTATTGTCATGCTATATAATATTATCTGTTACAGAATCTTTTACAACCTTCTTCATGTCACCTGATTGTGTGACCATAACTATGAAATATGTGACAACCTTGTGACACAAGTGTCACATTTTGTAACTTGTGTGACATCATATCACACTTTTGTCTAAGTTTAGTATTAAAAAAAACTATAAATAAAAAGAAAAGAAAAGTGAAATAAAATCAAGTTCATCATTCACAACTCTGATAGTAACATTAGAACTTGGTGTTCTTTTTTTGAGACTATCCAACACTGGGTCTTCTCTCTCTACTCTCTTATTATTCTTAACCAAAGAATAGCTTAGTTCTTTAGTCAAGAAGAAAAAGCTAGACTCTAGACTTAAGAGATACTTGTTGTTATGATTCAAGACCAAGAGTTTAGTCAAAAAAGGGACCTTGTATTGGTTAACACAAGAGAATTCAGTAGAGTTCCTAGTACTGTGTCTACTTTATATATCTCTAGTACATGATCTATATACACTTTATATCTAGTCTACCCTAAATATTATAAGTTATATAAATAAGAGTCATCATCTTATATAATGTATGACACCACCTTCTGACATGTCATATGATGTTGTGACTAACCTGTGACAGGGGTCTGTACTATCAAAAGTATCTAGTATCTAAGTTCTTATTATAGAGAGAGTAGGGTTTGTTATAGAGATTAAGTTGGCTATAAGTTTTCTAAGAGCCTCAGTCAAGAGATCTATTGACTAGAGGGGTTGTTGAGACATGACAGTTTCTAGAGGTGGTAGAAGCTTTTCTACTTCTAGTATATCAACTTAGAGTTGAGATTGTTATCAGCTAAAATGATTTTAGAAGATTTTAATATGCTTTTGGATATTCTTCTGAGGAAAAAAATAGGTTGTGTTTGACTCTATTAGTGTTGTGGCAACTACTAATCAAGACAATCAATAGTGTTACTAAGTAGTCTTATAAATGAAAATCTTATAGAGATTACAAGAGAACTCAATAAGAAGTTTCTAATATATTCTTATACTATATACTATTTACACATGGTTTATACTAATGATGATAACCCTACTCTAAGATCCATGTATCATCTATATATATACTATAAGGTTAATATACTATAGATATATATTCTAATGTTATTCCTTTTAGTTTTTTTAATAATATTCTAGACTTATGACATAGTTGTCATGTGACATGTCATGTGACTTGAGTCACATACCTCTTCATTATTTAAGAAATAAAGAAAACAAAAAAAAGAAAAATCAAATCAAAGAAAATAAATTAAAAAAAAAGAAAATCAAAATAAAATATAAGAGTTCAAGTATACTATAACAATTAGACATCTAGAGTATTGGAGTAGAACAGCCATGTAAATGAATTGTTTGCTTAATCATTGAGCAAATAGGAGTTTAAGAAGGAAATAGAGTTATAACAAGAAAATACTATTTTGTTAGAGCTAAGATTAGATTGTCTAAAGAATTAAGTTGTAATAGTGGCTATGGAATCTGATAATACTATTATTGATGATTTATAATCATTAGGGTTATCTGTGAATGTAACATAAAAGACAGGAACAAAAGGATTAATTTAGTAATATAAGTAATAAAAAGACTAGAAAGAGTATTATATAGATAATTGATCTTAGCTTTAATAAATAATATTATATAGTTATAATTTCAAATATTGGAAGCTTGAAAAGATTTAAAATAAGTGTAGCATAAGTTTATTATTAGATTAAGGAATAGTATATAGTAGCTAACATTCTTAAATATAGAAGTGTAAATCTAATAATACTCTACTAATATACTTTGGGTTGTTGGATACTATAGGAGTTATTATTCAGAACTCTATAAGATTGATGAGGAATATAAGGTTTGGTTCTTAGATTGATGGATAATTAGAATGAAGTATGATCTATGAAGATAGGAAAAGTGTGAATATTAGATAATATATGATACTTTGTTACAAACTTTATTCAACTTTTATATATGAGATATACAAAAATAACAATGAATTACTAATCTATTAAACTATTAATAACTCAAAAGTCTTACTAACTATTATCTTAAGGATAGTTCAACAAATTTATATAATCTAACTTGTATTAGAAAGTACTTATTAAACTATCTCTAGTAATATATAACCTATTATATAATAATTAGAAATATAAGTATGTCAATATAGTAATATAATTAGTTACTTATTATTCTTTGATATATAAACTTACATATTTGAGAATTAAATCTTAGACTTAACAATGTCTTTGACATTTTATACTATTTTCATAAGTAAATAAGTAGTTATTTAAAGATTTAAACTATTTTTTACTAGATTATTGCTAGAAGTTCTTAAAGTAGACTTAGATATTTTCTACTTTTATAATTTTTTTAATTTTACATTTCTTTAATAGTTTAGTTTTCTTATTTCTTTTTTGGACTTAACTAAGAATATAATATAATGTTATATATAATAGTTATAAATATCATAAAGTATGATAAAATTATGACATATATTATTGTTATTATCACATGTCATATGCTAAGTTCACTTATTTAGAAAACATATCCCTACAGTATACTCCTTGTTAATGGCTAATCCAAATAAAGCCTATCTTCCATGGTAGCCATCTTACTTGCAACATATCTCACAGTAGTGATGCAATTGTCCAGATATTCTTTTATGACAGAGATATTTTTATCTAACTCAGTCTTCTATAGTAGAGTCATACTCCTGCCAGTGTCTCAACACTGAAACTCTGAGCATCTCCTATAGTATGAACTTGTATATAAGACTAGTAGTTATACTGTAATTCATTAGTCTGATAATTGATAAAGATAAACTCTTATTGAACTCAATCTCTGGTGTTCAACAGCAACATACCAAATCAGCACTTACTCCCATCTCAGACTTCTTTCTCTTATCTGAAGTTGCAACTATGTGGCAAACAGATGATGCAGCACATAAGCTAAAGCTAAGGTTGTTCTATAAGTTCACATATTTCTAAGTCCATCTCATGGACTTTTACTCCTGGTGTGAACCACACCTGATAGTATTATCAAACTCCCAAGTCTGCTGTTGCTTTTAAGCAGTTCTGTTTGCTAAATTCTCTGTCATAGTTCTGTCTGCAAAATAACCTTTGCATTTCAAAGTCTAAAATAGCTTCTTCTCACTGTAATTCCTTAACTTTAACTCTGGTTCCACTGCTTGAGATACCCTTTAACACAATTTCCTATTTTAGTGACTATCTAGCTTATCTGCCAAATATTCCACAATATTTAAGATAAATTTACCAAAGAGGCTGCTCATCTCCAAGGTTTCTATCTAGTACTATTCAATCTGACCAGACAGCTTTGCCTGTTCCTAGTCCAAGTATTGTCCCTGTAGACAATGATTCTAACTGGAAGGATAATCCCACTACTAATCCTATTACTAACCTAACAGATAATAGACCTACTTTCTCTACTTGTTTACAGTCCAAATCCTGTTAGAGTGACAATACTAATAAACAGTTAGCTAACATACTTGGTCAACTTGCTAATACTCTTAATGCTAATCAGACTCCCAGACCTAATACTAATTCAAGAGGAACTAAAGCCTGTATTCCCAACACCTTCAGTATACTGAACCTAACAAGCTCAATAATTTCTTGTTTCAGTATCACCTGTATTTCTATGCTAATCTAGTGCAATTTGACATAAACATTGTGAAAATCAACTTCACAATAACCTATCTCACTAGAGTAGCCCAGGACTGGTTTGAGGTAGGCTTTAACCAGAAAGACCAGAGTATCCTATAAGACTGGCTCTTTGACTGGAATCTGTTTGTTGACAAGCTATATCAACATTTTGGTCTCTTAGACCCTGTAGGTAAAGTAGCTAACATACTAGATAATCTCCACATAAGATCTGGCAATAAGATTTCCACTTACAACATGGATTTCATATGCTATGCTTCTCAACTAGGTTGGAGAAATAGTGTACTATGCTATTGTTACTACCAGAGACTCCTAAATTGGATCCAGGATTCTATCTCTACCTGAGAACAAAGAAAATCCACCTTATTCTAGGATATGTATGCTTTGGTAATAACTATCAATCACCACTACTGGAAATATGACTATAAACACTACTATGATAGGTAGGTGGAAAAAAAGACTCTCGAGTCTTACTTTTAGAAGCAAGAGAAAGCTTTCACCTCTAGTTCTGCTATGGTCTTCCAGAATAAGGCAAACCCATCTCTAGCAGCCTTATTTGCTAAAACATTCTCCTCCAAATTATCTCCATCTTCTACTCCTAAGAAACAATCTAATTTTCTGCAGGTGGACCTCTCTTCCAAGCTAGCCAGCAATAGCAAGTTGACTAGTGACAAGTGCAAGAAACACCTCAAAAACAACCTGTGCCTCTATTGTGGTGCAGGAGACCACAAGTTGGATTCCTGTCCCAAGAAGTAGACCATGGTCACTCCAAAGGGCTGTGATGTTTCAGCAACTGCTTCTAAGAAATCTTTGGAAAAATAAAAAGTGACCCCCAGGATTCTGCATAGACTAAGGGCCACATTGAACTTTCCTATGCAGTAATGAGTTCTGTTTAACTCAATGTATCCACTCTTTCCAATCCTCATTCACTCTTTGTTTTTTTTTACTTTTTCCTTGATCTTTGGTCAGGATTACTTAATAAAATCCTATTCTGAGCTCTTGTTGACTCTGGGTCTACTCATTGCTTTGTAGACTCTAAATTTGTGGATACTCACCACTTGAAGACATCCACAACTCCTCTAGTTGCTCTCTGCTTGTTTAATGGTTCATCAAACAGCACCATCTCTGAAATTGCTAACTTGCCTATAATTTTTTCCACTAGTGATTGTATGAATCTAGACTTTTATATCACTCTGCTAGATTCTTTCTGCTCTTTGATCTTTAGATATAACTAGCTCATCCAACATAATCCACTGATTGACTGGGTAAATAGGTTGATAAACTTCCATTCATCTTTGTGGGAAAAGCTTGCTTCTCCTCATGTTGTAGCCAACATACCATTGGTATCTCTATTATCTCTTGACATCTCTCTGCAATCATTGGATTCTGTAGTTTCCATACCTGTATCTGAGACCTCTGTGTCCACCTCTAAGTGACTTAACATTGCTATCATTGGTACTGCAGCATTCTTGTATGTATCAAGACATCTGGGCTCTAACAATTTTGAACTCTGTCTTTGCCCTTTGGACATTCAGAATAACTCTGCAAAACTTGCAGAAGCTCCTGATCTTTCCAATGTTTCTTCCAAGTATCATGAATTCACCAACATTTTCAGCAAAACTAAAGCTAAAGTCCTTGCTTCTTATCATTCTTATGACCTCAAAATCAATCTAGAAGAAGGTGCTCAATCTCCAGTTGGCCCCATATACTCTCTTTTAGCATCTAAATAAGAGGCTTTGAAGGAATTTACTAAGAAAAACCTCAATACAGATTTCATCTAACCAACCTTATCTCTGTATAGTATACCAGTCTTATTCATCAAGAAGAAAGATAGTTCACTACACCTCTGTATTAACTTCCATAGTCTTAACTATATTTCCAAAAAGGATCACTATCTACTCCTACTCATCTCTGATCTACTGGACTTATCTTGCAAAGCTTGGGTTTATTCAAAGATAGATCTTCACCATGCTTACTATTTGGTTTGCATTGCTAATGGTGATAAATAAAAGACTGTTTTTAGGACACATTATAGATTATTTTCTCTGATCTTTTGGATGTTTGTGTTATGGTCTATCTGGATGATATACTCATCTACTCAAATAACATGTCTAAACATCACTGGCATGTTAAGAAAGTACTCAAGCATCTCTACAAGGCTGGTCTTCATACCAAAGCAGAGAAATATGAATTTCACTCTGAGTTAGTAAAGTATCTGGGATATATTCTTTCTCTTTCTGGCCTCACCATGTCCAACAACAAAATAAAGATTATTTAAGACTAGCTGGAGCCCAAATAAGTCAAGAATATTTAATCCTTTTTAGGTTTCACAAATTTCTATCACTGGTTTATCTTCAACTACTTAGACATTGTTATTCCATTAACATATCTTATCCAGAAGGATGTTTCCTAGAAGTTTAACTTTTTTTATTGTGATGTTTTCAACACTCTTAAGAAGATATTCACCTCTGCTTTCATTCTTACTCATTGGATTCCTAATACTCAACTCATTATGGAAACTGATGCTTTGGACTATTCTCTTGCTGCAATTCTTTTATTGTAAATAAAAAAAATGAAATCTATTTGGTCGCCTTTCACTCCTGCACTTTTACTGTGATAGAGTTGAACTATAACACATATAACAAGGAATTGCATGCCATTTTTAAAGCTTTCAAAATTTGGTGACACTATCTAGAAGATCTGGCTTATTCTATTGACATTGTTATAGATCATAAAAACCTTGAGTACTTTTCTACTACCAAGGTATTGATTCAGAGGCAAGCACAGTAGTCCAAGTATCTCTTTCAGTTCAACCTTGTTATCAGATTTTGTCCTAGTCATTTTGGCACCAAACCAAATATCCTCACTAGATAGTGGGATATCTATTCTAAAGAGGGGAATACTAGCTATATCACAGTCAACTCTCACAACTTCAAACCAATCTTCACTCAAGAACAATTTGCAGCCTCTATACAAGCTACTGTTCTCTTCTCTTCTTCTCTTTATGCAGCTACAGTCATTAATCTGGACACTCTATACCAAGACATCCTTTTGGCTCTCCCTAGTAACCCAATTGCTACAAGACATATCTCTGCAGATGGCCAATAGTCTACAGGCCCAAACAGTCTTTTCTTCTTTAATAACAAAATCTATATACCATCTGCTAGTAATCTCCACATATGTATTCTCCAGTATAATCATAATCATATTCTTGCCAGACACTTTAGTTAAAATAAAACACTGAAATTAGTTTGCTGCAGATATTCCTGGTCCAGTCTCTATACTGATGTACAACAATTCTGCAAGTCCTATGTTACTTATATGCGATCCAAGCCACAATGTCACAAGTCCTATAGATCTCTCAAACAACTTACTATCTCCAAATGACCATAGAATTCTATTTCTATGGACTTCATCAAGAAACTTCTGTTATTTTCTAGGTTTGACACTATCTTGGTCATAGTCAACTGGCTCACCAAGCAGGTAATTTTTATTCTTGCTCATAACACTATCATATCTGTGGACTTAGCACATTTGTTTATTCTTCATATGTTCTTTAAACATAGTGTTCCTTCCTATGTCACTTTTGACAGAGGCTCAGAGTTTGTGTCAAACTTCTTCTTTTTTCTAGGTACTGCTCTGGACATGTGACTTCACTTCACTTCAGATTACCATTCTAAAGGTGATGGACAAACTGAACATAAAAACCAGACTCTTAAGCAATACCTCCATGTATATTATAATTATCAGCAAGACAATTGGTTCAAACTCCTATCTCTTGTAGAGTTTGCTTACAATAATACTCCAAGTGCTACCACAAGTGTCTCTCCATTCTTCACTAATAAGAGATATCATCTGAATATCACTGTTTACTTTAAATGTAATATTGCTTCCTTATAAGCTCATGACTTCACTGTAGATCTCAATGAGTTACAGAGTACCCTTAAAGCTGAAATCTCCATAGCCCAACAACATTATCAAAAATCTACTGATGTATAATGTTCTCCCACTCCTGATTTCAAAGTAGATGACAAAGTCTTTGTCAAGGCTTAGTTCTTTAGAATCACTCAACCTTCAAAAAAGCTTTCCAAAAAATATCTTGGACCCTAT
>Ga0157357_1001026_pt1 | contig 11879 bp, 4 predicted proteins | sample AttcapACBM1_FD_111485 | JGI IMG/M metagenome (GOLD analysis project Ga0157357, IMG submission 111485) | Fungus gardens microbial communities from leaf cutter ant in Botucatu, State of Sao Paulo, Brazil - Atta capiguara ACBM1 | ecosystem: Host-associated > Fungi > Mycelium > Unclassified ... | reverse complement strand
TGCCTCTTTATTGTCAATAAAAAGGAAAAAGAAATTCAAAAGAAAAGAAATATAAAATCAAGAAAAATAGATAAAAGGAAAAGAAAAATGTTAGTGTCTAAAGCGTTCCATAACAGCTATGGCTTATACATTACAACTCTGAAATTGATTAGAAAATAGAAGAAGTGAAGATGACAAGGTGTTCAGAAGAATGTGGAAAGTAGTAAAGACTAACACTAAAAAAACTAGGGTAGCAGAAACAAAATAAAGAAGAGAATAAAGAAGAAGAACAAAAGAAGAAAGAAAAGAAGAAGAAAAAGTGAGAGAAAGAAGCCAAGAAATTAGTTCCTTTAAAATTCCATAAATAAATTCATATCTCTAGAAAGAAAGTAAGTGAAAGAATACCAACAAAGAAAATATTGTCAGTGAACTTATCTTTAACCAAAGTTTGAGCATCTAAGCACTACTGAATCTCATGGTATTCCTATCTCTTTGTAGTTAAAACTCCTTTCCTATCATATTCCACAGTTATTCTTAAACCACTACCAATGCTTCTTGTAGTTAAACTTTGAGCTATAATCCTTGAGATTTTAGTACTGTTTCTTTCTGATCATCACTGTTATGAGCTCCTTCCATTTTCAGCAATTATTCTAGATACTTCTACTTAAGTTCCTAACCACTTGGTTATTATTATTCTTTAGTTATATCAGTACTGTTCTACCAGATTGGAATATATTTGTAGTAGTATTTAAGATAGTTGTTATCTCCAAAAGTCCTTATTCTGTTCTTTTAAGACTTTCTGGAGATAAGTACTACTATACTTTATCAAGTGAATATATTACTTAGAACTTTCTGGAATTGTAATCTCTAATGCATTACTATAGTCTTCACTTAGTTGTTCTAACAGTAGAATAGAATTCTCTTTTTGGGACCTTGAAATATCAACTAGTCTGATAGTCATGAGCTACTTACTCTCATATCTTGACCTTCTTTATTCTTTCTCACTTCTTATATAATGGCTGCCCCAACTGATCATTCCATAAACTTTATTCCTACTGACAAGATCTTAAGTATCCTTTAACACCATTTGAGGAAAGTAGCTAAGTGCCAGTATACTTCAGTATTTACTAACAATATTCTTGCTAGTCTCATAATCCAACTAAAAAGTCTTTATATTAAATCTCACTTCCCTTTTGATAAAAAAGACCTCTATCTCCTCAAAATACCCTCTATTGCTCTAGGCCCCACATATGATCTCTACCAGACTTCAGTGGTAATTAGCAGACTAGCAGAGCCTTTTTAAGCTTTTAATTCCTGTACATTTGTTTATCTGCTGAACAGTTTGCTTCTAACCAGAACAAGATTCTTTGAGTATTATCCTTTTTCAGCAGAAGTAGTTGTGTCTCTAAATAGTCAGAAGGGATCTTCTGTGAAAAGTCTACCATAGATATCTTCTCTATTACAATTGTGCACTCTAGCTGCTGGTAAATAAGTTTACTATACTTAAGATAGAAGAATATACTAACAACAATAGTGATATCTCTAATACACCTATTTGTATATCTGCTATCCCTGTGGAAAAAGCTTCTACCATGCCTGATCATCAATGCTCTTGATGTCTGTGGAGCCTTTTTATACCTCTCTATCTCTTTGAAAACTACTAACATGTTAGAACTGAGAATATTAGACTTGACTGTTTCTATTTCTTTTTCATTTGCTTTTCATTTTCATTTTCATTTTCATTTTTTTTATTTAGGATTAGTATGATGTCATGGTCACAACTGTCACAACTGTCACAACTTGTCACACAATCACATGGTTATGATGGAAGAATCTAGGATAATGACATCATATAGCATATTTTACATATGTTGACCTTAAGAATAATACATGGTTATTTAGGGTAGGCTAAAATAGTAGGGCACAGACTATCAGCCATTAGTATATAAGATAGATGGATTGTACCTAGAAACTCCATCAAGTTCTCTTATGATTAACCTAATCCAAGATTTACTCTTTTAACTTTAACACTAAGTCTTAAGACATAACATAACACTACTGAGTCTGTGTTTATACATACTTTATTTGACTTCAGCACTATCAGAATCTTTATCAACCAAAACTTCATAAGAAAACACTACTTAAATACTTGCAAGCTCTTGAGACTTATATCTATGTACAATATAAACAGTATTTCTGACAAAGATAGCTGAATATCTAAGATTATTAACATAGTACCAGTCATACTTTGAACAAGCTCTGCTTTCTATTTCTAGCCTAAGCAAGTAAGACTTTATTCTTGGCTTCACCTAGCTAAAGGTCTATAACCTTGAGGTCAACTAGCAAAAAGAGAAAGTTATTATAACAAGATGTTTGGTATTCAGATTGCTAGGATGTTTAGAAGATTGAAAAACAGCAGATATAAGCTCTAGAAATCTGTCAGTCTGGTCCTTTTTCTGAGTGAATAAAAGACTCTTGAGATGAAGGAAACTTCTAGTGAACCCTAATACAGTATAAAAAAAAGCTGGGTAATAATTATTGTCTAACTCAACTACTTTACAAACCCTCTATCCTTGATATTTATATAGCTATTACTTCCTCTCAATACCTTTCTGAAATCTTCTGTAAGAATCATGTTCAGAAGAAAGCCTTTGTACTCTTCCCATATATGCATTAGTTTGAGTTTGTCTTTACAAAGAATGATTTTGATATTCTCTTCTACTATTACAAGTAGGATTATGTTATTGAACTGATCTCTAGTGTAGATTCTAAGTTGTTTAAGGTATACTCTCTATCTCTGGCAGAATAGTCTGAGCTGGACAGATTTATTATAAAGAACCTCTAAACTAACTAGATAAGACCCTCAAAGTCTTCCATAACTATACTAGTGTTTTTTATTAAGAAAAAGGATAGATTTCTCCACTTGGTACAAGATTACAAAAATCTCAATACACTTATAATTAAAAACAAGTATCCACTTCCCTTGATCTCTAAACTGATTACTAAGCTCCAAGATGTGTAGTATTTCACCAAGCTGAATATATGCTGGAGCTTCAACAATGTTCACATCAAATTCAGTAATAAGTAGAAGGCAGTCTTCTGCACAAACCATAGTCTTTTTTAACTCTTAGCAATGTTCTTTGGTATTACTAACAACCTTACTGTTCCAGCTCAAAGATCTTAGAGTAGATCAATAAATAGAATCTTGTATTAGAGTTAATACAAGAAAACTCAATAGAGAGCTCTGTACATAATTGTCTACCTTATATACCTGAAACTAATAGTCTGTGCTCAACTACTTTAGCCTACCCAAAATAACTATATGTTTATCTTAAAATTAAGATACTGTATAATATCATCTTTTTAGAATCTTCTACTATTTTTCATCATGACATGTGATTGTGTGACTGTGTAGCTGTGACTGATGTGTGACATCAAGTCATATCAATTCCTAACCCTAGCTCCTAAAATAAAAATAAATGGAAAATAAAATAAAAGTGAGAAAGAAATTGAAATAAAGTTCATTATCTTCAACTCTGACACTTCTCATCTTCCAAATTATGATGAACAACATTTTTCAGAAGCTTATAGTAGAAGAAATCATAATAATCCACCTAGATAATATTCTAATCTTCATCCAGATCTTAGATGAGTACTATAGAGTAGTCTATAGAGTTCTAGAGATTTTAGCCTAATACAAGCTGTATTTTTGCCTAGAAAAGTACAAGTTTAATAGATTACATGCTGAGTATCTAAGCCTAGTCATCTCAAAAGATCAAGTCAAAATAGACCCTGTCAAAGTAACTGGAGTTTGTAATTAACCTATATTAGCAAATTATACAGAGTTGTATGTATTCCTTAGCTTCACTAACTTTTATTAAAGATTCATCCAAGATTTTTCTAATATAGCTAGATTCCTTTTTGATATCACTGGTAGTAACAGCAAGTAATCTTTGTGGCACTGAAAGACACTATTACCACAGCCTTCATACTGACTTCTCTTGACAGTTTTAACTTCATGATAGGAGCTATGCTATTATAAGCTTTCAAAAAAGATGATAAGTAGCATCTGGTCACCATCCTCAGCAAGTTTATATCTCCAGTGGAGTGCAATTATGAAATATATGACAAGAAAATCCTTATAATCATCTACACACTTGAGAAATAGTATTACTTTCTAGAAAGAGCTCTGGTCTTGATTAAGATTTAGATAGGCTTATTACAAAATAAACTACTCACTTATTTGTGATATCTAAATTTTGGGTGCACTCTCAGAGGTTTAGAAGTAATTCAGAAGTTTAATAATAATGACAATGATGATTAGAATCAATACAGATGTCAATGATAAAGAATAAAAATTGATATTGTTAAATTTGAGATCTCATTCTTAGATACAGAAGTATTTATACAAAATAGTAATAGTCTGTGTACAAGCTGTTTCCATCACATGATCAAAACTTGTACCTGATGGAGGCTGTTATCTGTCATAGCAGATGTCAGGCTAATTTTAAAAGGTAACTAATTATATTACTACATTAATATGCTTGTATCTCTATCAATACTTATCACTTTAGGATATACTATATATCATTAGAAATGGTTTGATAAGCACTTTCCAAAACAAGTTCAACCATGTAAATCCATCCAGCTATTCATGAGATATTAGCCAATAAAACTTTTACAGTTACTGATGGCCTGATATCTCAGTTGTTTTTTGTTGCTTTTGTACATCCTGTATATGTGCAGATAGCCCTCATTTGGGGCTTTCCAGCACAACTCAGTTTGTAAAAATAGGTCTACTGGTTGTAGAGATACAAGCTGAATGAAGTTTGTAACAGGTAACAATAGAAGAAACATCAGTAGAGGGACTGGCAAAGTTGTTTAGAGACAATATGTGAAAGTTGCATGAATTTTCAGAGAGTATAATATTAAATAGAGAACCATAGTTTGTAGCAGAGTTAACAAAGAAGTTGAATAAAATACTGGGTATTGGAACAAAATTGTCAACATCATTCCATTTACAAATGAATAGTCAAACTGAACATATGAACCAGAAACTAGAGTAATATTTATGGTTCTTTGTAGATCACAGGCAAAAGGATTGGCTAGAATAGTTAGCAACAACAGAGTTTGTAGTAAAAAAACAAGACACATTTAGCAACTAAGGTATCTCTTTTTATAGCAAATTATGGAAAGAAGTTGAGAATAGGAGTAAACATTAGAAGGAAGGGAAAGATAGAGAAAGCAATGAAGTGTGCAGAAAGAATAACAAATACTCAGAAAGAAGCAAGAATGGTATTGAAAAAAGTACAAAAAGAGATGAAGTGAGAGATAAAGTGACAAGCAGATAAAGAAAGGAAGAAAGCAGAAGTATGGAAAAAGGATAACAAAGTAATATTGAGTATGAAAGATTTGATGTTCAAAGAAAGACTAGTAAGAAAACTAGTAGATTGATATATTAGTCCATATATAAATGTCAGTCAAGTAATAAAGTATATGTTATGATATAGTAAAGGGTGAAGTAGTAATATTCTTTATATATTCTTCAGGATTTTATATTGGATTTTACTTTGGATTTACTTTTCTTTTATTATATTGATGATGACAATAAAGAGGCATGTGACACTGTGGTCACATGACATGTCACATGATGTGATGTCATAAAGCCTAGAATGGACTAGAGTGGGCTAGAGTAAACTAGATGGATAATGTCAAGGAGTATGTTAACTGTATGGCTACCTTATAGTATATATATGGTGCACTCATGGATGACACATGGACTTTAGGGTAGGGTAAATATTAAGTAGCACAGACCATATATAACTTATATAAATAGGGTAGCAATCCAGCAAAGACTCTTTGTTGAGTTCTCTTGTGATTCCCACATCAATAGCCTACTGAGAGCTTTACTTGTTTGTGTAATTATTGGTCTTTGTAACTAGTGATTGCCACAACAGTATAGGGAACCAGTGGAGGAACAAAATGTAGAAAAGATGATGTTGTAGCAATCACTAGTCAAAACAACTAATATGTCAGAGTTTAAGACAGTGGACTCTAAATATTTTATGTTCTTTTCTCATTTCTATTTTCTTTTCCTTTATTTTCTATTTTTGGAACTTAGGGTTAGAGTTTAGCATGATATTACAGTTACATTGTTACAAACTGTCATACTACATGACTTGGTGTCACACATCAGTCACAGGTCACATGATCACATGTCACATTAAAAGGACATAGAAGGTTCTGGAAGGATAATGTTATACAACATATATAACATATATTAACTTTAAGGAAAACATATAGTCATTTAGAGTAAGCTAGAAGTAGAATAGTATGGACTATGGGGTTTTAGTATATAAGGTAGACAATCCTGTACAGAGTTCTCTATCAAGTTCTTTATCAAGTTCTCTTGTGTTAACCCTAATACAAGATTCTCTTCTTTGATTAACTCTAAGATTATTGAATTGTAACATAATAGACCACTTGAGTAAACTTATAGTTCATGCTAGCAATAAATAACCCTACCCTAAAGTATATGTGTTATTTATAAGTCTGGTACACCATTACTACAAGGCAATTATACTACAACTATATCCTTTATATTATTGTTCTAGTTCCTTCTACTTCATTCTAGACCTATGACATAACATTATATGATGCATTATGTGACCATAGTTACATGCCTTTTCATTATCCAAAAGAAAAAGGAAAATCAAATTAAGAAAAAATAAGATAAAATCAAAATAAAATATTAAAGTCTAAGTATACCATGACAGGTGAAACCAGTGAAAGTGAATGAAGTTAAATGATGGAAAGTGGAGAAAATATTAAATAAAATAAAAATACAAGAAACTTTGAAGTACTTAGTATAATTATTATAACTTAAGTCTCAGAAATAAGATGAAAGTATACCTCAATAGAGTTCTAAGTACAAGCTAGTCTACATTACATACTTTAGACTGTGATCTGTATACACACTATAACTAACCTACTCTAATTTTCATATACTTTTTATAAGGCTAATATATTGTTGTTATATTGTATAATATTATTTATTCTATGACCTTCTATAATCTTCTTTATGTTATATAATTGTGTGACATGTAACTGTGACATTTATGTGACAATTATCACATGCAATATCATATCATATCCTTTGCCTAAGTTAAAAAGTAAAAATAAAAACTAAAAGATAAAATAAAAGAGAAAGAAAATAAATAAAAACCAAGTCCATTGTTCATAACTCTGACAGTGATGGAAGAAGCTTATGGCAAAGTATGATACATGAGTAAAAGAAAAAGATTTAGAGAATTCAAAAAATATAGTAGCAAAATTTAAAGAGAGACTAAGTGCAAAAGTTAGAAAACAAGATAAGTTAGATATGATATGTCAGAGTTGTGAATGATAGACTTGATTTTATTTTCTATTTTTCTTCTATTTTATTTTTAGTTTTAATTTTCACTTTTTAACTTAGGTAAAGGGTATGATGTGATGATCATACAGATTATAACATATGATAGAAATGTGACAGATATCACAAGATGGTTACACTAGTCATAGTCACAGGTCACACAATTATGTAATATAGAGATGATTATAAAAAGCTTTGAAATAAATAATATTATATAGTATAGCAATAACATGTTAGTCTTATAGAAAGCATATAGAAATTAGGATAGGTTAGTTGTAGTGTGTATACAGATCACAGTTGCCAGAGTTTAAGATGGTAGACTCTAACTTTTTTCTTTTTTCTTTTTTTTCTTTATTTTGGAATCTAGGGTTAGGGTCAATGTGACATTACTGTTACACTGTCATGAACTGTCACACAACATGACATACATTGGTCACATGATGCTATCACAGTCACAGTTATATGATTATATATCACATAGAAGAACATAGAAGGTTCTAAAAAGATGATGTTATACAGTATGTTTAACACATGTTGACCTTAAGGCAAACACATGGCTGTTTAGGGTAGACTAGAAGTAGTTAGCATAGACCATGGAGTTTTAATATATAAGGTAAACAATCCTGTACAGAGTTCTCTATTGAGTTCTCTTGTATAAATCCTATATAAGGTTTCTTGATCCACTCTAAGGTCTTGAGATTGCAACAATAGTCTGAAGTATATATAGTAGACTAGCTTGTACTTAGAGCTCTATTGAGATATGCTTTTATCTTATCTCTAAGACTTAAGTTATAACATAGTAGAGAAATGAGATTTCAAAAGAAAAGAATTATCTAGGAAATATACAGCAAAGATATTGTATAGATAAAATGATAGAAAGTTTAAGAAGAAGTATTTCAAAAATTTAAAGAAAAACTGGTGAAAATGGAAGTCAGTTTCTCTAGAAGAGAGATCTTAAAATTTATCTTCTTATTTAGAACTGAGAATTAGAGTTATAGCATAATATCACATATACTTCCATAACAAGATATCACAACTATTACACATAAAAGGTTCTAGAAGAATGATATCATACAACATGTTAACAGTATGTTAATTTCATATAGTATACATGATCTTTAGAACAAGTTAGTAATAGTCTTATACAGACTACTAGCTAATCTTACCTCTGAGTCTTGAATTATAACAGTTTTCCTTATAGTTCAAATGCTTGAAGTTGTAAGAATAAGATATACCAGCTACAATGGCTTCTCTAGAAGTATTAGACTTAGAATTGGCCTTGTAATACCAAGCCAAGAGTTTGTAGTTCTCGACTTTGTATAGATCACCACACTTTTGACATTTATTATCTTGAGTATAACAGACATGTGTTGGATATCCCTAGTGCTATCAATTGTAACACTAAGCAATTCTAGGGTATATAGCAGTCTCTCAGACTGTAGTAGTATGTCACCCAAAGTTGAATAAGTGATTAATAAGAGTCTTTTTCTTAGAGTCTCTCTGGGAGTTCTAGATATTAATCTAGATCACTGACATATATCAGAGCTAAGAGATATCTTCATAATATGAAACATAGATACTAATGTAACACATTCAAAGAGAGAGAGCTGCTGCTATCTAAGTAGATGTAATTGGCAAAAAAGTGTTAGAGTCCTAATATAGAGTTCTAGTAAAAACTGTCTAAAACCTTCAAAAAAGATTTAGACTAAAATAGGCAAGGTTTTACCCCAGTAGTTTTACTAAGACCAATAGTATTTTTTAGCTACTGCTTAATCACTTCTAGCTCCACTGCTGAAGCAATAGAATTGGCAGACATGGACATACTATCTCATATCTTGCAAAAAAAACTCTACTCTGAGTTTAGAGCAAGCCTCAACCAAGCTCCTGTTACAAGACTCAACTATAGAAGTAGTATTGGCCACAACAATCTCTACAATAAAAAATTAAGTAGGATTAGAACCTAGTATCTAATATGTTATGACTTAAGTTTTGTGTTTAAGCAAAAGATATACTCTTATATTGAGTAACATAAGAAAACTCAATAGAGTTCCTCATACAACTTTCTACCTTATATACAAACTAACAATGGTCCATGCTACACTTCTTCAACCCTACCCTAAACAACCATATGTTTGCCTTAAGGTAGATATATGTTAACTATACCATATAACATCTTCTTCTTTTAGGATCTTTTATGTTGTTCCATCATGTTATGTGAGCATGTGACTTGTGTGACTTTGTCATGTGACCTGTGACAGTATCACACTTTTGTCTTCCTTGTCTTATGATCAACAATAAAACATAAGAGGAAATAAAATAAAATAAAATAAAAACCAAGTCTATCATCTTCAATTCTGACATAGTAGGTCTATAGATTGTCATTTTAAGCACTCTTAAGATACTAGAACAACTAGCACTTCCTTGAGAAGCATCTACACTATCTAAGCTAGTCTAGTGTATAGAAATAATTGTAGCTTAAAGAAGGTTAGCCAGGGGAAAATATATAATAATAATCCTGCTAAAACTTTATAGTAGCTATAAAATAGTTACAGACTTGATAATGTCATTTAGCTTGGTCATTTGAAATGAGACAGAAGCAAACTATAAAGCTTGCTAAGTAATATTAGCTTTTATAGTCTAAGCAAATGATTTGATCTTGAGCTTATGTTTGGAGACTATATTAGATATAGTTCACACCTTGTTATCTAAAATCTGTAGTAAGTAAGTTCTTGAAAGGTAAATAGGCAAGTATACATTATCTAAATATATATAATATAAGTGTTAAATAACCTTCAGCTTTAGCTTATATATTATGTCTCTACTAGTTGCACTAGTTACATATTTCAAAACATAGGTAACTCCAATATGAAATGACTATTTCAAAAATAAGTTAGAATCTCTAATAGAATTAGCTTGCTAGCACTAAAACTTGTAAGTAATCTAAATTATTATAGAAGAATATACACTCACCAGAGATTTTTTTCTAATATACTAGTCAATATAAAAATTAAATAAGAAACATTTTTTTAGTTTAACAAACTTAAGTTTAAGAAATTCAATTTTATTAGTATTTTTTGTAAGAGCTTTAAAAAAATATAAATACTTTCAAACATATCATTTAATTCTAATCTTTTTTTTACACTAATCAATTTGCTTATAATTAATAAGAATATTCAAGTCCAAACTCCTCTAATTCTGACTTTCTTCTTATCTTTAATAAATTAAAACTAATATTTTCATATTATATATATGGTTAATCTAATTTTACTATATTATTATGAATATTTAGTAAAATAAAGATAATCTACTTAAGAACCAAGCTAGATGAGGTTTTAGCACAATGATATAGCTGAGATAACAAATCTATCTCTGAGTTTAAGATATCTGTAAGCTTTAGAATTAGCCATGAGCTTAAAGTTACAATTAAAAAAATATAAGTATAAGTCAAAAACATACAAAGCTAAGGAGTCCAATATTATATCATATTATATCATATTAACTAATCTAATCTAATCCAAGTATTCTTCTATAGATAATACTATTAGATAAGTCTAATAATCAATTCTAACTACTTAGCTTATTATAATTAATACAATCTATGTCTCATATGTTGTGACAACTACTAATCACAAAGACTAATAGTAACACAATAAGTGAATCTCTCAGTAGAATATTAAGTGAGGATTAAAAGAGAACTCAACAAGAAGTCCCTGATGTATTGCTGCCCTATTTATACAATAGATAGATGGTTTGTACTAATGATAAATAGCCCTATCCTAATGTCCATATGTAGTTCATGCTTCCATCATACATTAACCTCATATCTTCCATAAGAATACATGTACCCTAATATCATTCTTTTAGTTCTACTTCCTAGAGTCTAGGCTTATGATCTCACATCATGTAACATATCATGTGACCACTGTCACATACCTCTTCATTGTCAAATAATAATAAAAGAAAAAGAAAAGTCAAAGAAAAAGAAATATTAAATCAAGAAAAACAGATAAAAGAAAAAGAAAAATGTTGGTTTCCAAGCATATCATAACATCATGTTCTACAGATGTTCACCTTGTGATAGACATATATTGGGGTTTATTTTATCTTTGACTCATATTTACTATGTCTTGTATTATCCTCATAGAGTATTAGTTAGTACTTCATGTAATAATGAAGATGTTCTCATATTTTCCTTATTTAATCCTTATTGTTTCCTCAAGGACACCTTTCTTATTCCTCATGGTCTATAGATATATATAATAGTAGATATTATCTTGTATCATTATTATACTTTACCAATTGATCATCTTCTTACTCTTTTCTCAAGTCTTTGCCTAAGTTGTAACCTGAGCCAAGCTTAGGATTATAACATAGCTAGTACAGCCCTATATAACTCTATATGAGATATAACTCTGAAGTAAATTTATCTCTCTATAAGGGTAAACAAAAAAGTAAAGGTCTTTGGTTATTTACCTCCCTCACTTAGAGT
>Ga0157357_1001024_pt1 | contig 11887 bp, 11 predicted proteins | sample AttcapACBM1_FD_111485 | JGI IMG/M metagenome (GOLD analysis project Ga0157357, IMG submission 111485) | Fungus gardens microbial communities from leaf cutter ant in Botucatu, State of Sao Paulo, Brazil - Atta capiguara ACBM1 | ecosystem: Host-associated > Fungi > Mycelium > Unclassified ... | reverse complement strand
AATCATTTTGCAAGGGAGATAAGTGCTGGGGCAGATTCAGCGGACCCCAATCAGGTAGCCAGGTCTGACATCTAGTCTTCTACGTCTAACATTCGTTCGCGTCATGCCTGCTGTTGAGCCAGGGCCTCTTCATGTGGAATAATTGTAATGTAACGTCCAGGCTCAGAAGTCGAGTCGAACATTATATAGAAGACATGATCGTAAATTCTATTAGAGATTGAGAAATATGATAGAGGTTGAGGAGAGGTTGAGGGCGCTAGACGATAGAGTGGTTTGCTCCTATAAACTTTATATTTACCATCCAAAGTTACAAGACGACGGTTAAAATATTGATTTCCGTCCTGACATTTCCTGATTTGGCGCACAAAGCTGCGAGATCTGATAAATCGGAGAGATTGGAGGTGCCCAATATATGGTTGGAATCATCAATTTTTTTCGAGGATGTCAAGGAATTGTTAAGGAATTATATCGGTGCATAGTAACCTGGATCCAGAGCCCCACATAAGCATTGGAGGGAACTATAATTATATCCACGAGTAAAGTCACAGATGTCTTCGGTGTATCGTGGTGGTGACCGAAAAATCCGGTGAACACGCATTTCCGTCTTACAAGAAAATGAGAATGACTAGCTTGTCCTACCACCAGAATCGCCAGATTGTTTCGTAGGTCCAATTCGGTCTTTGCCAATAGGTCTGGCTGGATAGCGATACCATTACCAAGGAAACCTGAATAAGTATATACAATAGGTTAAGTTATGCAGAAGTTGACTCAAGGAGGGGCAAGGGGAGGAGGGGCATGTCCTTTTTAAGCGTTTGCTCGAAGTGATCAGCGGCCTTGATGTCCATAATGATGCGCTGCCAGTAGAGAATCTGATACACATTCACGTCCTGGACATTCATCAGCTTGACAGAAGGGATGTTTGCGATAGCTCTCGCAAGTCCAACCGAAGGCTTCTCCTCCCCAGTTATAAACAAGGTTTTCCTATACCCTAGTTCATCAATTTTCCTTGACAAAGGCCCTGTTTTCGCGCAAGGCCAATCCAGATGTGTTGTTACACCCAAAACGCCCTCTCGCATCCGCGCACTGAGTGCAACACGCATACCCATCGTGATGACTTTCCTCGGGAGCTTGGTACTGAAGTCTCTGGGCTTGGGACCGAACGCACGACCTCCACCGACAAGCATGGGAGACTGAGCATCACCGAGACGAGCTCTGCCGGTACCCTTCTGAGGACGAATTTTGCGACCTGATCCAGCGACTTCACCACGGGTTTTGGTGCTAGCCGAGCCTTGGCGGAGGGAGTCACGGTAATGAGTGACGCAAAGATGGAGAATGTCACGACGGATAGGATGGTCAAAGACAGTGGGGTCGAGGGAGACGACGTTCTCAGCATGGTGTGGCTCTGAAGGTCTGCGGCGAAGGGGTTGGCTCAGGGAGAGGATTATGGGACGCAATATAGGTACAGCTGATGAAATCATTAGACTCCAGGTAAACTACAGCGTGCCGAGCATACCTGGAGGAACGGAGGGAGGGGATGTACTGATCTCTGTGGACAGACGAGCAAGTGTCGGCAGGACAAGTCGCGAGGTCTAGTTGGATGTGTAAGTACAAGTAACCATTGTAATGTTTTCAAGTACTTACACTGCCCAGAGTCCTTGCCAACATGTCATCGGCTGAGAAGAAAATTCCCAAAGTAGAACAGTGCACGATACTTAGTCAGCTGCGGCAAATGCCGAAAGGACTGCCCAGTTCATCAAGCCACCTAATCCTGCCGCCGCCAGAATATTACCGAAGCCGGCCTCGACGATCTCAAGAATCAAGGTATGTGCTTGTTGTGCCTGCCCAGTACCCGCTTCACAGCTCTGTAGTGCTGCCTTCTCCAAAATGGCATCTCAAGTCAAGGCCGTTCAGACATTCGGTAAAAAGAAGGCATGTCATCCTCGCTGTCCCGCGCAACCTCAAGAGTGGCAGTTGACATAGTGTTTGATCTATTTAGACTGCAACTGCAGTTGCTCATGCGAAGGAGGGTCGTGGACTCATTCGTATCAATGGTTCCCCTATTCACCTTATCCGACCTGAGATTCTCCGCTTCAAAGTGTATGAGGCCGTTCTAGTTGCTGGCGAGGATTCCTTCAAGGAAGTTGACATTCGTGTGCGAGTGAAGGGTGGTGGTCACACCTCGCAAGTTTATGCTATCCGTCAGGCCATCGCCAAGGCCCTTGTTGCCTACTACGCGAAATATATTGATGCTTACAGCTCACTCGAGTTGAAGAAGAAGCTTATTGCGTATGACCGTACCCTCCTCATTGCCGACCCCAGACGGATGGAGCCCAAAAAGTTTGGTGGTGCTGGTGCCCGTGCGCGCAGGCAAAAGAGGTATGGAGAATTTCCAATCCGCCGCTTTCTCAAGGAGTTAACGTTCGTTCAGTTATCGTTAAGCGGTTGCGCCATGTACATTTTTTTCTGGTTAAGTTCTATCTGCTACCAATGCCATGATAATATCCAATGTGACTGGACCATCCATAAATGGTCATGTGTGTGACATGTGTTACTACAAGACTAAGTTGTTTCTGCACCCTTTGTATTTTAGGGATATGTTAGATCTTCCATCATCTGTTCCTCCTGTTATTGAGTCTCCTTTCTTTCATCGTCCAGATGGCCAGCGAATCTTTCTTTTTGTCGAGGCTGGCGGTATTCTGCATCGTCCACGTCTCGTTAGAACCTTAAAGGTGTGAAGAACATACGGTATGCTTGTGCTTTTGGCCTCATATCATCCATCAACATTCTAGAAACATGACGCTGTCATTTGCACGGATCCAAAGCATGCGCAAATTATCCTTGTTGACCCGGAATCTTGGCAAGGAAAAGAGTTCATTCGTGAATGGGGTAATGACCAAAACAAGGTCGTATTGAGCCACACCTGGGTCGCAAAATCCATTGATGCTTCTAAGCCCCTTCTCGAAGGAGATGGCTGGGGTGGCTGCAAGACTCATGACGATGGTCTTCCAATTTTCCGGCCCACAGTCAATGAAAACGAGAAAACAGTGGCGCCCAAGTACGTGTCGTCTCTGTGTCTCGGTATGTTGACTTAACATTTCTCTGTATCCAGAGCAGCGCCTATGGAAATCCAGGTGAACTCATCTAATGGGCAAAGATTCATAGATTCCTCGGTTAAACATGCTTCAGTCGATAAACCACTTATCCAAGCAAACACCACATCTCCCATTGAAAACGGCAGTGCGAGTTCATCTGCCTTCCACCTTCCCTCTCATATGCCAGATCTAAGCCCATTGTCGCATATTCAGCCTACGTCTAACCTTTCTCCTATAGCATCAGATTCTGCGCCTCTATTCACCCAACAGCAGCAGGCCCCCCTGGCTATGCCATTCGGCATGCCTGGATTTAACATGATGTCATTTCCACCGCAGATGCTTACTATGTTTGCGCAGCAACCGGCAACTACTCAATCTCCCATGCCCACACAGCCTTCCTCCATGATGCCACAGGTGCAGGAAAACTTCACGACTGCCTTGATGGATATTATGAAGATGTACGGTACACTGCCTGGAGGGGGCCCTGGTGCAATGTCTGGGGGACAGTGGCCCATGTTTCCAAATATGATGGCACAACAGATGTCCCAGTCTGCTGGGAGTTCTGGAAGTGCATCAATGGTTCTTGAGGACTCAGGAGCAAGTAGCAGCAGAAGAGTCACTGAATCGCCGAGCCTGCTATCACCGCAAGGTCCAAATTCTCACTCTGTTCTTCTGCCCCCTGTTAAGCGCAAGCGCAAGTTTGATGCAATAGAGGATGGCTTTGGGAATGAAGTACTGGAGACAGAAGACAGTGGTCATGAGGAGGACGGTGAACCACCACTTGCAGCTCTGTACAAGAAGAACAAGGCAGAGGAAAGAGAGTCAAAATGGAAACAAAAGAATACAAACATGAGGAGAGCGCGAAGAAGTAGTCTTTTACCTTTACCTACACCATCACGAAACGCACACCAAACTTCAAGTAGTGGTGATCTGTCCCAAAAGCTTTTTGCGCATGACAACGGAAAACCGATGCACTTCTTTGTGCAAGTGGATATGAATAACAGGCAGGAAGTGACAAGAGCAATCAAAGTATCCATCTCTTTCCAATATTTTCTAGTATAACTCAAGAACCTTTGCTTGCAGAAACACGGTGGGGTGATAACTCCTCATATCCCAGGAGCAGATTATGCCGTCTTGCACCCGTTTTCAACCTCATTCAAGAGTCTTTTAAGTCAGGCCATTGGTGCTCAGACACATGCTGTTACACACCATTTTGTCTTGGACTCTATTGATGAAGGCAGCATTCCCAACAACATGGGTGACTACACCTTAAAATCAAAACAGACTCCCCAAGCAAGGCGAAGAGATTTTGAAAACGCCGTCAAGGCCAAGTCAAAATCGCTCGAGAAAGACTCGAAGCAATTAGAGAAGAATAAAAAGGAGGTGGATATGAAGCATAGTCATGTTGCCTGGTCCGAGATACCAGAATCAGTTTTGCTCGCAACGAGCACGGTCAAAAAAGCAACTCAGAAGTCTGCAGACTGCCCTACGCAAATTAAGGATGAAGAAGGGTGTAGGCCAGCACGGACAGTCAAGCCAAAAAACTCAGGCCGTATCTTCACCCCAGTACCCACAGTAAAGAGGCCTACTTTTCCAATGGCACAATCATCCACCTCCGGTCCAATTACAGTTCCGAAAAACAGGGGGAAGAAGTCTGGCTACTTTCCGAGGGAGGCTACACCACCTCTTCCGGTTAAAACACAGAGATACGCAGCAGGATACTTGTATACGCAAGAAGAGAAAGACTGGGCGGAAAGATATCTTTTCATACTGTTCAAACGGGATCCAAGTACGTCACTTACGGCTGCTTCGAAAGCTTTATGTCGCAAGGTGTGTAAACACGTGGCGGGAGTCAACCGTCAAATGTCTTTTCATCATCTCATTTCCAGGTTCCGCACCATACGTCACATTCTTGGTCGTCATTCCTATTGGGGTCCTTCAGATCTGAGTATGAAGAAACAAGGAAGAAAGGAGGAATTGCACATAGAAAGGAGAAGAGTAAATGGGAAGCCGAACAAGGGAAGGAGGAACGAGAGACCAATGACAAAGAAGTCGAGATGATCAGTTTCCAGGGGAAAATCCCAGATGGGGGGCAAGAGCCGGAGCAAGTGAAGGTGGAGATTCAGGAGCATAAGGAACTGGAGAATCGGTTGGAACACACAGAGAAAGTGTTAGAGGATCAGGTGATGCAAGGTGCCAGTTCACCGGGGACAATCACTGTGGAGAAAGAAAGTTTTCCACAGGTATCTCCCATGCTGGTTGATGGAATAGATCTCAGTGTTGTAGGGGAGGCTGTAAAGACATCTGAAGTCATGCAATACACACAACAACAGGAAGCAGACATACAAACTATCGTACATTTCTTTTTGTCCGGTGGAGATGACGGAGAGTCCGACGAATCTGTGATTTGGGCGAAGTTAGCGAAAAAGGTATTGGTTCTTATGTTTTCATGAATGCTATATCAAGTTCTGAACTATTAACTAAGGAGGGGCGTAAAACTGCAGAAGAATGGGAGAAGGTCTTTAGTCAACATGACAAAGAAATCACAAATCGATACGAAAGCTTTGTAACAACCAGGAGGCAAGGGGAGGCTTAATATTTTATAACCAACTTAATTCGTATGGGTGTTGCATTGTAGTCTTACTGGCCTTTTTAATTAGTTTCTTGCATGATTCTTTCAAAACTAGGAGATGGCTAGTTTGTGTGTCAGGCGATTTGGTATATGAGTATCCTCTTTTCAGCTAGGCAGAACGCACTCGCATTTATTCCGAGGTTGAGGCTGCAGGTATTCCTGGGACAGGCGTGCCAGGCTTGAAGAACCTCTTTCGCTTCTCCTCAAGTGATGGCTCTGGCAAGCCCGCCATCTGGCCTGCATAGTCATACCCACCAACAACAGCCCCAAGAACTAGACAACCACCAAGGGCTGCTGGGACTGAACGTTCTGCCAATCCCAAATTTCATAAGTGTTAGATGCATAAAGATAAAGCCATGGAGACATACTGCGAACACCAGCAAGAAACCCTGCCGCACAAGCGCCTGTGGCGCTATTTATTGGGTCGTTTTTTCGTCGCAGGTTGGCCATGTAGGATTCCGTAAATGCAAAGGTGAATCCCATCGCAGCTAACAATGTCAAAACAAACAGTATATGAGGGGGCATGGGCTGTCAGATAAGTATTTAGGTACACCAAGCAAACAGATTTTGCGCACCGAAGAACCCAATGGTTCCACCTGTCCGTGTCAAGAAGCCCATAGCACCCCGTGAATGACTGTTTAGCGCATTCTGAACAGTGCTAACAAAAGTGCCGACACCAGCAGCCTGAAGACCAGCGCGGCTGGCCAATGGAAGTATGTCCTTGGTCTCATAGATGTTTATGGGGATATCGACGTCGGCTGAGTCGGCCATGGGGGTGGAAAACAATATCTAGTGAAATAGTCAGAGTGGACAAGCTCGGATTTGCTCGTTCCTGATTGGTCAAACAACCGTGGTTAGGGTTTCAAAACATGGCTAGAATTACTTCTCTCATTCAACAATCTATGTTTTTCTATGGAAGCGGAACAAACGGAAATCAGAGAAGGGGTATCCCAGGCCCTGCATTGGTACAAAGATCCTCAGAATCACCATCCGTTTCGGCTTTTTAAGAAGATGACGGTGATTGATAATTGATCCTGCCCCTACAACCTGCCGCGTAGGCTGACCGTATGGAAAGATAGGCAGCGAAGAGCATTTGCGTACACTTGCTTTGTTCCCTTGGAACGATAATTCATTGAGTGTGCTGTGGCAAGGTTCATTAGCCACCGAGGAGAACCTTGCAAAATGGAAAAGAATGCTTGACAAGTTTCGAGATGCTGTCGTTGTCTGTGGTGACACCGAAGTCTATGTTTTGTGGTTGAAGAGGAGAAAACACCCACTCAAAATCACGATACCAGAGGTACTTTGCACTTGCACTGCTTCCCTGGTGAGCTGACTAGAAAGTCCTCACAGATCAAGGACATAGAAATGATACATGCCGATAAAACTCAGTCAGCTTGGGTTTTGTCGCCAAACGCCATTGAAGAGCCTTGTGTCGCATTTTCCAGAGGATCATTGTTATGGATTTATAACCCAGCTCGTAAAGGCTTATCCAGTTATCTAAGAGGTCATGGTGGGGTACGAATTTCGTGTTTCATACTTATGATCATGGTTGACAGATTCTAAAGGCCATAACGTCCCTCGCGGTCCATCCTGTTGTTCCCAACCTGTTTTGTAGTACCTCAAGGGATCATACGACACGTATCTACGATCTTACTTTGACGCCACACAGGGGATTTAAAGACCGTGATGTAAACCCTCACTGGCCTCCTAGTACACTGCCAAGCAGAGCTGGGGCTCCTCATGGACTCCACATGAACGAGATCGAGGGGGAAGGAATTGGACGGTGCATTATTGTTCTTTTAGGTGGGAGGGCTGGCGGGCATCAAGCTGCTGTCTTGAACGCGGTGGGTATTTCTGCATAATCTGCACAACTTACAGCTGAATGGCCTGATAGAGCTTTCACCCTAGCTATCCGATGATAGCAACTTGTGGCGTAAGTTTGATCGCCTGATTTTATCATTCAAACCTGGTGTTTTCTTTATTTTTTTCTGTTAGATCGACCGCTGTATTAAAATATGGCATGTTCACCCACGTAACTCCAGACAGATTACGAGAGAAGATAAACCTCTGTTTAGCAGTAGCAGGATCCACCGGTCGCGCGTTCTTTCCGTCCGCTGGTTGAATCATGAAAATCTGATATCACACTCTCCTTCTTCGAGTCTACGGACCGACCCGCTTGATACCGACAAAAGGGATACATGCTTAGCTCCCGGAGAAGTCGTTGTATGGAAATGGTTAGGACTGAATAGATTTTTCCCTCCGCTCTATGATGAGTTGAGAATCCAAGGAAAATCACAGAGTATACTCCGTGGATGTGCATCGGTAAGTCACGGACTGCTTCCCTGCCGCAATGGCGATGTTCTTATTTCAGCGCCTTCCCAGGATTACCAGGAAAGCTGTAAGATGCTCTCCGTCTATCTTGGGTAGGCCTAATCAAATGTTCTTAGCTTCCTTTACTATACTGGCGAACGGATCGTTCCCCGAGTTACGTCTGCAGATGATATCTCCTTCTGTCCATGTCTACGATTCCCCAAGACACGATCCTATTGTCACTTGTGTCATTCCTGCAGGACTGCCCTATCTAAAAATGACGATGGGCTCAGGAAAATCTCATGGTCATTCTTCTAACAAAGATCAGACTCCAGCCGAGAAGAGGACTTCGAGGGACGTAGAAACGACCCAGGAATCAGCTCAACAGGTACCCCCATGCTTCCCACCGGACGAGCCTCCAGTCCTGACAAAAATCCTGTCTAATGGTCAAGTCAGAAGTTTTGCGGGTACTGTGACACTCGTGCATGTACCCAGCTTACCTTTGAGAAAACCCTCGAGATTTCCTTTGGATGATCCAATGCTCAAAGCTCCTACTGAAAGAATTGGTGATACCAAACCACAGCTACATGGATTGGGTACGATACATCCAGGACTTATCGAGCGAAACAACTCTCCGCCGATAACAGGCTGGGCGGTGGACGTTCCTCTTGATGATGATGATATGAAATACGAATCTCGACCAACATCAAGAGTAGGCGATACAATGCAGATAGACGATGCAGTTGTTAATACTCGGAGCTCGAACGACAAAGAGGATTCAGAGGAATTGATCAAAGTGAGACTACAAACTGCGGCGTTAGGGATGGATGGAAAAGTCATTGTAGTGGTTGGTACGAGAGGGAGAATATGGGTTTACCGGATGAAGAGCGGACACAAAACGTATTAGACTACGTCGGCAGCAGAGCATATTAGACTACATCAAAATGGAAGTGAGACTCACATCAAGAAAGATTATAACCATTTCACATATGCTTGAAGTCTGATTTAGGTTGGTTATAGAGTGTGGATGGCCCAGCGGTTATGCTTAAGCAGTTATTTTTCAAGCCTACCAAGGGTAAGGTAAGACTTACTCTTAGGGCAGAGGAAAATGGTTGACCGACATAAGAGTAAAGAAAGAGATTGGTAAAATGAAATTTCAATCTATTCTGATAGCTTTGATGGATTTCTATAGTAGTAAGAGATAGTTAAAGATCCAAGATACATTGTTACAGAGATGTATGTTACAGGCTATTTCAAAGCTATCTGTTTGGATAAGCCTTACATGATTTTTAGATATTCTATTCTTTTTTTTGGTTCAACAATTTATTAGTGCTCAATTGCAGTCCATGGCAGACTATCTACCACAAGTAGCCTTATCACAAATAAGCTACTCACTGGTTGTGATACTTGAACTTATTGTGTGATACCAGAAACAATTGTTTTACCAACTAAAGCCTTAGAAAATAACACCTGGTGGCCTAGTCTCCAGAAATACATAGCAGAAATGGCTTATATATTCCTAGGGGTATAGCACTTGTATCAGTGACAACAATAAGAATGAAGGAAGAAGAGGCTGCCTTATGACAAAAACAGTCCAGAGATTCCAGACAAGCTGTGTAATCATTAAGACTTGAACAATTACAAGGATAGAAGAAGATGTGATTAGGAAAGCTATTTAGTAGTCTACAATCTGATATAGTCTTAGTATTAAAGAGATTGAAATGTTCAGTGAGATTGAAAAGTAACACTTTAGTATCTAGGAGAGAGCTCTTCAAATAAACATACTGGATATCATTCAAAAAAGCAAGTGATTATAAGTGAGAACAAGTGCTCTTTAATTTTTTAGCACTAAGTAAAGATATCAGTGCATATTATAAAGAAAGAATAACAGTCCTAAGACAAGACTACTAAACCAGCTTCTTTAAATGGAGTTAAATCAGAATAAGGCCTGTCTGAGCTTCAATTCTACTAGTGGGTGAAGTGAAAAATATATTTAAGATCTCAATACTCCTTATGTTAAAAGTGATATCTAAATCTTAGTAAGTACTCCAGCAAAGAACTAAAGTTGAAAGCTATAAATAACAATAGTAATAATATAAAAGCTGTTTCTGAAGTGATAACAGGTCTCTTATCAAGTTTCCAAACATACCTATTATTTTAACAGTAGACAATACTTTGATAGAGTAGTAATGAATATATTTCTTGAAGGACAGATACTGATCAAAGTAAAAGCCTAAGTATCTCTAGTATTTTTTGAGTTTGAGAGTAGAAGCACTGATTACTAAGAGGTCTAGCTTCAGATTAAAGTTATTATATACTCTAGAAAAATAAAAGATTTTTAACTTATCATGCTCCATAACTAAGCCAAATGATACTACCAAGTCAGTAACTACTCTATAACTACTATAAAGTTCTGACAGAGTTGTATTATATATATATTTCTGAAGAATTAAAAAACTATTATTAATAAATGAGAGAATAAAAGTATTTTAAGTTGAGAGCTTAAGCTCTAAGTTCAAAAATGTGAATAAGAGATATAATACAGAGTGTTGAAAGAATAGAAGAGAGTACAAAATCTTGCTTTATACCTATATTTATATCACAGACATCAGAAAGAAATGAGTGAAAATTCAAATACAAAGAAACAATAGAACTTTAGAAATGTCAATACTTTAATGAGCTCAATATGTAAGTAATGAACATAAATATCTTATAATTTTGTCCTAGCTTCTTAGATGTACCAGGCTAATAGGAAATCAGGATATTACCTTAGTCTCATCTTACTTTTAGATTTTCTCAGAAATACTGAGTTGATCTATCTACAAGATAGTTGAAAAAAAAGTTTATAATATTATTATGACTTAAAACTTAATGACTAGTTAAAAGAGAAATCTTATATAGAGTTTATAAAAGAGAACTTGATAGAGTTCTTTTTACAAGCTAGTCTATCTGATATACTATAGACTGTAGTCTATGCATATACTATAATTAACCTACTCTAAAGTTCATGTGTTTTTTATAAAGCCAATATGTTATTGTTATATAGTATGATGTTACTTGTTTCAGAATCTTTTACAACTCTTTTTGTATTATATGATCATATGATATTTGTGACTGTTACACTAATCTCTAACTCTAAGTTCTAATAAAGAAAATAAATAAAAATAAGAAAGAAAAACAAAATAAACAGAGTCTACCATTTTTAACTCTGACAAATATAGTTTGGAAATCCAAAGTGTTTAAGAATCAAAATAAGCATATTGTAGTTCAAAGAGTGAAAAAATTGTATAATATCAAATATTACTATACTAGCTTTGAATTTCTTGACTTAGTCAGCTTGAATTAAGTATATTAGAAATATACTAATATTACTAGTTAGAATAAAGAATACTATGCTTAACAACATCAAACTAAAGTCACCAAGCAATTATCTTCTCAATAAGCTTACTAAGTATGTTAAGTAAAACAATAGACTTGAATGCCTTGAGAGTATCATAAGTAAGTTTATTTGGCTTGAGTATAATGATAAAACCAACTTCTTAAGATACTACCAAGTAATATAGTCCAAACCTAGAGTAGAAATATCAGAGTAGGCTTTGAGTACCTTCTACATCTCAAATATTAAAAATAGTATTCAAAAGTGAGTGATCTAAATAAAAATCTCATTTAGAATAAAGAGATTATTAAGAAGATTAGCTGTAGTATTGTAGAACTAATAGAGAATACCTTATAAGTTTGGGAGATTATTATAGAGTTGCTTTTAGAAGTGAATAGCTTCTATTATAAACAACTTACACTGCTTGTGTTACAAACTTAAGACCTTAGAGTTGGTCAAAAGGATGAACCTTGTATT
>Ga0157357_1001022_pt1 | contig 11894 bp, 7 predicted proteins | sample AttcapACBM1_FD_111485 | JGI IMG/M metagenome (GOLD analysis project Ga0157357, IMG submission 111485) | Fungus gardens microbial communities from leaf cutter ant in Botucatu, State of Sao Paulo, Brazil - Atta capiguara ACBM1 | ecosystem: Host-associated > Fungi > Mycelium > Unclassified ... | reverse complement strand
TCACTATATTGATATGCTTTTATCTCTACCAATACTTATTGCTTTGAGACACATTATATATTGTTGTAAACGTATTGATGAGCACTTTCCAACGCAAGTTCAACCATGCGAATCCGTTCAGCCGTTCATGATATATTAGCAGACAAAGCTTTTACAGCTACTGATGGTCTGATATCTCAGTCATTTGTTGTCGCTTTTGTACATCCTGCATATGTGCGGATAGCCCTCATTTGGAGCTTTCCAGCGCAACTTAGTTTGTGAAAATTGGTCCACTGGTTGTGGAGATACAAGCTGAATGAAGTTTGTGACACAATACTTATACCTAATGAGGTTTTTTTTTTAAATCAACAATTTATTACACAGAGTGCAAGGGCAGACCATGGTAGCTACTTTGTAACTATGTACATAAAGACTAAAACAACATGGAGAAATAAAAAAAGAAAAAGAAAAGAGAAAAACAAACAAAAAAGGACAAAAGGGAAATAACAGAAACTGAATACTATATACAATACCACTAAGAAGGCAAAGAGCCCAAAGATGCAACAAAGTCTTCTCCTGTTATATCCCAAACTCCGAATCATGTCTGAGACATGTTTAACTTCAATACAACATCAAATCCCTGCGGTTATTTGGTCTTATTTGTGTCTAAAACTCCGTCAGTAGTTTGGTACTTTATAATGGACTTAATTTCACCCAAAAGTCCGCGGTTGTTTCACTTTATTTGAGTCAAAATCCATGGTCATATTCATCTGTATCCATTGCTTAATTATCTCCTTCAAACTCCACAAATTTACTTGGACATCACAATCATATTTTTTGTTAAAGTCCCAAGACAATTTGCATGGGAAGCTAGTCAATAAGATGAAACTTTTGGAATCTTTGTTGACTGCTAAATGTAACAGCCAGTTTTTATTACTGGTACAGTCTCAGAATTCAATGTAATTGTTGATATCTTTGTTAAAGAAGTATCTTGACTCACAAGAGATAGCAGCTGAATATATCTGATACAGATGCGATGATGAGTTGAAAATTTTCTTTACAGTATGTAATAAGTCTGTTATAACTATAATGCGCTTGATGTATGGAATGCCAACTGCCTGGTTAATACCACATCTTATAGTGAAAAGTTCTGCTTCAGTGGTGGATACATTAACAGTATGATGACATATTTTGATGACTGGTCTATTGAATGAATGGATATATGAGACCAAGATAGTAACATAATTTTTGATGCTTGCATCAGAAATGATAATGCAAGCCAAAGGATCTGACAATGCTTGGATGGTAATATCATTGAGTTTGCAAAGCTGGTTATTAACATTGTAAGGTCAAGGATTGAAAGAGAAACAATACAGAGGTGATTTCCTGGGGAAAATTCCTTGATAAATTTCTTCTCAGAGGATTTTCACTCCCATCAAATCATATAATAAGATCTATCATCAATACTGACAGACCTAATGATCAAGCCAAGCATCATCTATCCATCAACAGTCTTACACCAAAGCAAGTTCTTCATTTAAGAAGTCTTTTAATTGATATGGATAATAGATATAATAAATTTCTACCATCATTAGCTTTGCATATAATTTTTTTAAGTGGAGATGAATAGGAATTAGACCAGAAATAGCTTCAATGCCTGCTGTGGACAATGTGCAGAAAGCACCAGTTATCCATATGACTGCTCTTTGTTGCATTTTTCTCAAGATATTAAGCAGATAATGAAGAGGGGCTTTGTTGTAGTACTATAACTAAAAGCTGTATAGTGCTATAGGAAGAGTACAACACTTGTATAATCATCTCTTCTGAAGGAGAATAAGACCTCTTGATGAATTCCCCAGCATTTTCATACATTTGATAGTTGGAATTGCCTTATTTGCATAGAAGTTGATGTGAGACTGAAAAGAAAGTTTACAATCAAAAATAAAACTCAGATATCTCCAAGTAGTTTTGGGAAGTAATATAGGCCCTTCAAGTGAAGTGAAATCTAAAGGAGAAAGGTTGAATGCTCTGTGCAATCTAGAAAAATGAAAGACTTCAGTTTTGCCATGTTCCATAACAAGACTAAATTTTGTGAGAAGGGATAAAATAACATTATAGCTATAGAAAATGTTTACATTAGAAATTGAAAATAATTTGTTCTGAGAGATGAAAAGACTATTATCAACAAACAAGAGAGTAGAAATAGGATTTTTTTAGAATTTTTAGATGATTTTCCAAAATGTGAAAAATTAGAGAAAGATAAAGAGTAGATAAAATTGGAGAAAGAGCTAATTCTTGTCCAATACCAACATCAATGTTACAAAGAGGAGGAGAAAAGTTATTCCACAAATATTTGGTTTTTCTATTAACTAGATAATTGCTGAAGAAAGTTGAGACTTTCTGATCAAATTTGGCTTTGTTCAAGATTAGAGAAAGAAGTTGGTGGTTGAGTGATGGAAAAAACTGCACAATGTTGAAGGCTAACATGCTAGTGGATAAAGTTTTTACCCAACCTAATCATATGAAATAAGTTAAGGCCATTCCAGTGTCTGTAGTAGATCTATACTTAAGTCTATCTAGTTGATATGTGTGAATAAAGTTGTTGGAAATCAATAAGAATTGTAGTTGTTCTCCAATCATCTTTTCAAAGAGCTTTCCAGTAGTGTTAAGCAGGACAATTGGGCAGAATGATTTAGTGGAATCATATGAAGTCTTGTTTGGTTTGGGGATAATAATAGTAGTTGAGGTTTTGAAGTGAGATGGCCAATGACCTAAATTAATACATGCATTAGCAATATCAATTAGTTTGTCAATATATTCTCAACAATTTTCTTGAGATATCTCCAAGATAACTTATTCAGTCCTAAAGTTGAAGAATTGTTGTATTTATCAATGGCATTGATAAGCTCAGCTTTCAAGAAAGGGGCTCAAACTATTACTTCCTTGTTGGGTATTTCTTCCAAGAGGTGGATATTAATTTGATGGTTTTGAGCCAAATTGAAAGAGTTATGAAGCACTACCCAAAGATCTTCAGGTTCAATACAAGGATGATCATTAGATGATCATTAGATTGAATGGCTTCAATAGTGGAGAGTTTTCTCTTCTTAACCCAATTCATAAGCTCCCATAGACCACATTTTTTGTTAGCAATTTCATTTATTTTTCCATCAAAGAAGTTGTATTTCATCCTCTTAACTGTCCCTTTGAATCTCTTTCAGTCTTCTAATTGTTTTGACTGTCTGTACATATTGAAGTCCTTTTGACAATTATTGTCCTACCAAGCTTTGGAGTGCTTTATGATATTGACTTTTTTGAAATGTTTATGCCATATACTGTTAATGTTAATAGTGAGTGAGTTGACAACTTCTTCAAGTGTAGTGCTGTCGAGAATAGAATTTGTTTTGAGGTTTTTGATAAAATTGGTTAACTCTTTAATAAAATAATCTTCTTCTTTGCTATTTTTGATAAGAGATTATTTCATTGTATGAATATGTTCCTCAACTACTGATATGTTGATAATAATAGGGGTATGATCTGATGTAAGTCTCCAATTCAGATAGATATGATGGTTATTATGTTCTGTTGAATTAGGTTAAAGAAAAACTAGATCTAAGACTGAGTCTGAGTCTTGAATGTTGTTGGAATACCTGGTAGGGAAGAATTCAATAAGTTGAGAAATTTCCAAATGAAAAGAGTCAGTAATATCAAATAAAGTGTCCCTATGAGAAAAATGATATAGAAAGCTAAGATCCCAGAAATTATCTCTAATGTTGAAATTACCAGTTATAATGAGAACATTATTAAGGTTGACTTTAGTATCCTTGAAACACTTTAAAGCTGATTGAAATAAATCAGAGTATACATTGATCAAATAATATATCAAACCACAGTTGAAGAAAAAAACACAGAAAATATCCCTATAATTAAAAAGGTCATTATAAAGAGAAAAACATAGAAATAATATGTGAATGTTAATGTAGATAATAACTCTTAGAGAATCATGAACTTAAGTCAGGTTCCTGGAAAAAGTAATTTAATTGGGATGATTGGAAACACCCACTAATTCTTCTTCCTCACAATTGGACAGACTTGGAATGGAATGAATAAAGGTCTAAGATAGCTCTTAGATAAAAATAATGTCAAAAGATGAATGCATTTCAAGGATAGTATGGATGATGAAGTTGTTCTTGTGAACATTTTGAAAGTAGATTTTAATGTTTTCTAAAATTATGCTTGGGTATTGCTCATAGCTGAGCAAATTGGCTTGTTCTTGTTTTCACAGATTTCATTTTGTTTTTTGTTATGCCAGTCACAATTAAACTGATGCCTTTAGAACAGGCACTGATTTGAGTCAGCTTGGTGATTGCCTCAACAATTTATGCATTTGAATAAATGGGGGCATAGTTCTCTCTTCTTAATTTTGAGACAAGAGGAATTCACCTTATTGTTTGCTTTGCAGTACTACAAAAAGTGATGGTGGTGTTCTGATTTATGTGAACCATTACATTTGACACACTTTGCTCCTTGAATCCTGCACAAAAAGGTAGTGTGATCCTATTTCCAACAGTCATTACATTAGAGTATTTCTGAGTTCATATTTGCTTCTCTGGTGGTGGCAATATAGTTCTCTACATTGAAATATCTGTTAATAAGGCCTCTTATCTTGCTACCACTCTGAACATCCTAAATATCCAACCAAACAATGGCCATATCTGACCTAGAGGATACCTTAATAACATGTAGTTTAGATATGAACATGATATTATTGAAGATTTTGTTCTGTTTGATGATGTCTTCAATAATTTTTGAAGTAATAGGACTTATTGAATCTTCTTGGTAGTATAGAATGTTTATGATTTTTAAATAGAACTTGGATTAGGAAAGATGTGGAATCTTGATACTAGTAGCATCAATACAGTTAATGGACTTGACATAGTTTTCAATAACTTGGAGGTCAGATGTTGAAGCAACCTTGTAAGTGACAACAGTAATACCAAAGGGGTCTAAATGAATGAAGTCAACCAAAACATCAGATTTGATGTTCTTTAAAGTTCTATTAAGGTTGGAAATGTAAAGACTACTTTCCTTTATAAATCTCATGATATTGTCACTGTTCATTGGAATGATAACTTGTTTTCTAGACAGATTCTTGGTGGTCATTTTGATATAAGGTTTGGTTTTTTCTCTGCCTTTGATGATTTTCTGTACTTGGTTGATTTTGCTTGCTCCAAGAGATAGAAATGTGTCTTTGATTCTAATGATTTCTTTTGTGTGATTAACAGGTTTTGAAGCCTGAGCATATGATTTGGTCAGACATTTGTTGACTGGTGCTATCTTTAGATTTTTGAAGTATTTGGAAATTTTCTTAACTTTCTTAGGTGATTTAGCAGGGATTGGGTGAGAGAGTTTTTCAATGCTTGCTAGAACAGTTTTGTTCTTGTCTATATTATTGCTGTTAATGACTGGTTTCACTTTGGGAGTGAATTTTGAGGCAACTTTCTGTCTTAAAGAATTCAAGTGGTTATCAGCATAGAGTGAATCCAAACCCAACTGATAAACTGAAGCAATAAGGTTTCATACTATTTCATTAATGCCTTTTAAATTATCTATATCATTAGATTTTTTTAGATTGATTTGTTTATTGCTAATATACTTGGCCATGTGATTAAGTGAATCCCTGATATTTTTTTGTATCAGGAACAAGATGCTTGATAGAGCTATGAAGTGAAATAAGATGGAAATTTCCATCCTATAGCTCTGGTTCTATAAGATAGTTCAGGTTGTATGGTAATTAAATAATAATAATATCATTATCAACATATTGGACAGATATAGACTTTAGAGCAGGAGCATTTTCAATGTCTGGTTGCTTTCTCGCCCTATTCTCATAGTTAGTTACTCTGCTAACCTGTATTTCTATTTCCTCTTGTTCTGCATAGAATAGTTGTGAACTGTCAATAGGTTCTCTGATTTCTTCATCATCAGGAATGTTGTTGAGGCATTCAACTCTGGTGGCATAGTCTTTTAATGTCTTGCTTGAAAACATGAAGACTGTCCTAAAAGTAGCTTTATTAGAAGACATAGTACATTTCCTTATCTCATTGTAATTGTTAATATTGCCAATGTTAAAGTCATCAATGTCTATCTCCACAGGGGCTGGTAAATTTATAATTGAGTTTGAGGTTGTAATTGCTGAAGTAGAAAAAGTTATATTTCCTTAGTCTCTTCTAAATGCTACTATACAAGATGGTAGTACAAGAGAAAGAAGAGAGTGTATCTAATGTGGCTGTCATCTGTTATAACAGATGTTAGGCTAATTTTAGAAAGTAACTAATTATATTACTATATTGATATGCTTGTATTTCTATAAATACTAATCTTCATGTAATATATAATATATTATCAGAGATAGTTTTTGATGAGCACTTTTCAACACAAGTTTAATTATGTAAATCTATTTAGTTATTCCTGAAATAATAGCCAATAAACTTGTAGTTACTGATGGTCTAATATTTTAATAATCTATTGTCACTTTTTTGTATATGTGTGAATAGTCCTTATTTAGAGTTTTCTAGTGCAACTTGTTTTGTGAAAATTAGTCTACTTGTTGTAGAGATACAAGTTGAATAAAGTTTGTAATACAGAGTTCTTGATTATCTAGTTATTATCATTCTTCAATTACCTTGGTACTGTTCTGTTAGATTAGAATAGACTGTAGAGTATTTATAATAGTTGCTATCTTCAGATGATCTTATTCTGTTCTCTTAAGTTTCTTCTAGGTTTCTCCTGAAAGTATACTTTATACTATTTTTTGAGTAGATAATAAGACTTATATTTCTCTTAAAGCACAACTCCTGTTAAAGTAACTAGGCAAAGTCTATAGAGTTAGACAAAGTTAGCTCCAGAAAGTTCTAAGTATATTGAACTCTAAAACAACTATACAATTTATCTTTAGAAAATTCTAAGAGAATAGAGCAGAATTTTTAAAGATGACAGCTACTCTAAATACTATCTAGTTTATTCTAATGTGTTAGATATTTAATTTCATAAGCATGTAATAATAATTCTTTAGTAATTAAAAACTATTAGAAATAAAGAGACTAATCTAAAAATAGTATCCAAGTATAAAGTCTAAAAGCCTGAAGTATAGAAAATATATGCAAGATCAGTAGAATATCATAGAGTGAAAGTCTATAATGTTTACTGATAAGTTAATTTTCTTATAGTTACAAGAACTTGATAAAGTTTTCAGTATAAACTTGTTTATCTTATATATCAGACTATATTTTGTACACATACCATAACTAAACTAGCTTTAAGTTCATATGCTATTAATAAGATCAACATGCTATAGCTATATTCTATAATATTATCTGTTCCAAAATCTTCTATAACTTTCTTCTAGTCATATGATATTGTGACTATGGCTGTAATATATGTTACACTTATGTTATAATTTGTGACATATGTGGCTATGTCATCTTAATCCCTCAGCTAAGTTTAAATAAGAAAAATAGAAACAGAAAAATAAAGGAATAAAAAATAAAAGAGAAAAAGATGAAATAACTAAGTTTACTTTGCTGAATTCTGACATAAGAACAACATACTTTAGCTATGAGTTCTTAACATTATTATTCCAGTATCTTTTTTCTTTGTATATAATTGTAAACATATACATTCATTATATAACTAGTAATATGTCAGGATATGGATCATGTCTAGAAGAGAATACAATCCACAGGAAAATTACAGATAAAGTCAGATGAAGCATGGGAACATTATCTGAGATGTGTGACTGTAGATTTAGAATAATCTTGGCTTTAACTAATGTGCTGCACTTCTATATGTCACAGTGGTTATAATTTGAGAAAAATAACCAGAGAGAAGTGAGACATAAGAGAAGTTAAGAAGTTAGGCATGAACACCTAAGAGAAGTGCTAACTCTAGTCAATCTTCAAGCTAAGGAATATAGGGTATCTATATGACTTAAATACTAGTACTCAGTAACTAAGACAATATCTGAGAGTTGGAGAAGTCAGTTGAGATGTGTTTAGGTTGGTATATGACATAATGCCACATTCCCCCTGTAGTCACTTTATCATCCAAAATCAAAAGAATCTTAAATCTAGAAAACCAAAGAAAATCTAAATATAGGAGCCCAGGGCATGTAATAATTTGATATAGAAGTCTGAAAAAGGAAACATCATAGCATCTACACAGCCTTGTGGCTGATGGATTCATTTGCTGATCAAAGATATATACTATAAATGTGTTGGAACTTTCTGAATATCTGCAATCCTAATGTCTCACGATGTCAATTTACTGAGTACTTGACATTGAAATGACTTGTAGCATGCAAACAGCAGGCAAACACGTAGTATTGGAGAGGGGTGTACTACTTATACTCGTTCTAAGTAGATTACAGACCATGCGGACTATACTCGATCTTCGAAAGTGAATCGACAGGATTTAGGTCAACATTCAAACTGCACAAAGACGCAAATCCAAGCTTCACGTAGTTGTGGATGAGCACATGGGCAAGGCGAATTTGAAGCTGCCTACTTACTCCTTCCTTTGGATCAATCTGACGAAGTAAAACAGCGAGGCTCAAGAATTCATAGTCACATCTCGATGGTGGATCCATATGTGAAGTAGGTGCATTTCCAAATGCAAGTACTTTGCAAAATCATTGGAGCCCTGTGAGGGTCCTTGATACTTTTCCAATCCCCGCAGAAAATTACTGGCAACACAGGTTCACCTCTGAGTATACAAAATCGTGATTATGAGGAATTGACAGCGAATTTCACATGCTCGAGCTACCATCTGGTACGCATCAAAAGAGAAGATCAAGAGATGATGTTAATATACTCGTTGACAAACATCATGACTCACAAAATCCTTATGAACCTCAGGAGGTCGGGCATAAATGTATTGTTGCACTATAGCATAAGCCTGGAGAACTGCCCAATGTAACACACCAAAAACACCGAAGACCGGTCATTTTATTAATGCGCGCCAAATCGGGATGGATACGAGACTGGGGTACGACTCGGCATTTCATCCCTATGAGCAACAGCCTGGCGTTATTTGGTTGGTGGGCTGGTTGACACGAACGGCACCATCAGCTGAGACACCAGTTGCCGGACTCGCAACATCGGCTTGAGAATCAATGAGACGAGTCTTAATATCCCTAAATCGATGTGAATTGACCAATTGAAAAAATGTGGGGAACGACACACCTAGCGAGCGTGAAGAACGCCTCCTCGACACCCTCGTTAACCTTCGCCGACGTCTCCATGAAACGAATGCCAAGTTCATCCGCGAGCTCACGGCCCTGCTCTTCGGCGACCACTCGCTTGTCCGTCCAATCCGATTTATTACCAATAAGAATCTTATTAACACCTTCTGAGGCATGTTGCTCGATGTTTGAATGCCATGTCTGAATGTCTGACGAATTCTGAGAGTGAAGTTAGGAAATCAAGGTAAATGCACTACGAACTGTTGAAGGATCGCTCGTCCGTGACATCATATACCAAAAGAATGCCCATTGCTCCACGGTAATATGCTGTAGTAATTGTTCTAAAGCGTTCCTGGCCTGCGGTATCCCACTAATTGAAGGAAGGTGAATCAGCCGAATGTTAGTGCACAGCGAGTGTGATAAGAAGTACTATCTGAAGCTTGATGCGATTCCCGTCTAGTTCTATCGTGCGGATCTTGAAGTCAATACCAATCGTTGTGATAAAGGAAGGAGTCCATGCATCATCGCAGAAACGAAGGAGAAGACAGGATTTGCCCACACCTAACAACAGGCGGCTCAGAACAGCGTAAATGTAGGTGCGAACACAGCGTACCAGAGTCACCGATGAGCAGGAGCTGTTGCCTATGTGGTCAGTGTGAGAACTCACAGAACACTATCAAGTCTGCTTACCTTGATAAGAAAGTCATAGTGAGGTGGAGGCATGTCGTGATCAGCAAGAAAGAACTCGATCGTCCAAGGTCGTATAATATGTGTGGGAATAAATATTGGTCTCTTTTCAGCTCAATACATAGTTAGTGGATTTCTCCTAGTTTAGTAATCTCCACAAATTCTTTTATACCACTCTTCACCCAATCCACTAGTTTGATTGAGGTAGCCACGATCGTGCAGTCATCAACATAAACAAGAATTATAGTGAGTTTGTAACCTAAGGATATCTTGAAGAATACACTTCTATCAACATCACAGCATGTGAAATCAAGGTTGTCCACCAAAATTTTTGGTACCAATGTCTTCTAGACTATTTCGAGCCATATAGTGTTCTTTTCAAATGGCAAATTCAATGAGGATGGGCAGAATCTATGAAACCAGAAGGTTGCTTTATATAGATATATTTGTCTTCAGTAAGTTTTTCATTTAGAAAAGCCCCTTTGATGTTAATCTGATGGATTTCCATATCTTTCACAGTTGCAGTGGCAAAAACAGCATGGATTGATACAAGTCTGGCAATAGGTACAAAACTATCAAAGTAGTCAACACCAGAAACTTGAGAAAAGCTTTAAGCTACTAGACAAGCCTTGTAATAAACAACATTGTCTGCTGTATTTTTCTTTGCTTTGAACACACACTTCTATCCAATAATATTGACTTTTGGTGGTGGATTGACAACTTCCCATATACTGTTATCATCTAACAAGATAAGTTCTTCTTCTATTGTCTTTTTCCATAACTCCCAATCTGTTTATTTCATAGCCTTTTTCAAGCTATTAGGTTCCAGTGTTTCTGTGACTTCTGTTTTCACTGAAAGAGCATGAACTAAAACCTAGTCCAACTTCTTAGCAAGCACTACAACTTTCTTCTCAAGAATTTCTTGGGCTTTAAAACTTGGATTTTGGCCATACTTTGATCTCCTAATAAGTTTAGTATACTTTTCTTGTTATATGCGGTGTAGTGTATGAGGGCAACTGGTCAAAGTCTATGGGATTTTGTAGAGTTTGTGATCTCCAGTAAATCCTAAGTAATATTATTGTTCCTAACTACTAAGTACACCACTCATCTCTAAGAAATTCTAAGAGAACAGAATAAGGTCCTTTAAAGATGGCAACTACTTTAAATACTTGAGAAGTCTATTTCTATCAGATAGAATATCAAGTGGAATACTTAGTAACCTAGCTACAGAATGATAAAGCTTGTGTTAGGGCAACTAAGTGAAGTCCATAGGGTTTTGCAAAGTTTATAATCTTAAAGGAAATCTAAGTTATATTGTAATAACTAGTGACTAAGTACTACCTACCTTTATGAAAACTTAAGAAAACAGTGTTATACCAGAAAATACTTTTTTGTGAAAGTACATACTTTCATGAGATTTTTAAACATATAAGACTTCTTTGAAGGTATTAGCAAGAAGATCTTACACTTCTAGATGATGTCTTAGGTCCTCTCAAATGGACACCAACTTGAGGAATGGCATGGTAACTGTTAATAAAATCAGATCTTGAAAAGATAGGATTTCTAGAGATAAGAAACACCACTTGCAAATAACTAGCTATAAAGTATAAGCACTCACAAGAACACTTTATATAATTATGAATATTTGGACAGTCAGATAAGATAAGAATACATTAGATCAGGAGCTTAGAGAGTTCAGAATAGTTGTATGAGTAGGGACAACCATGGAAATGGTAAAGAAGGAATGGAATAGACATTCATGAGTAGGAAGAAATTATTAGGTTGATATCAGGTTGCAAATGAAGAGACAGCTATATACTCATGAGACCTCAGAGAGCTTCCTTATGGTTTTAGTCTCCATTATCTAGTTCTATTCTTAGACTAATACATAAGCTACAAGTAAAGGGAAGCAAGAAGAAGATTCTATTACAAAATGAACTACTTACTTATTTGTGATATCTGAACATTGGGTGCACTCTCAGAGGTTTAG